>ENA-OQBT01000900-OQBT01000900.1-human-gut-metagenome-genome-assembly--contig:-NODE-900-length-15096-cov-2.463625_pt1 | contig 15096 bp, 20 predicted proteins | sample MGYA00242749_ERZ504557 | MGnify/ENA primary metagenome ERZ504557 (study PRJEB26092, sample SAMD00036243) | human gut metagenome | host: Homo sapiens | study: EMG produced TPA metagenomics assembly of... | reverse complement strand
AGTAGGGGGCAGCCAGTGGTAATAGAGTGGTTGTCAGATTACTCAAAGCCCTCTTTAGAGGGCAACCACTAGAGAAAGACCCTTATAGGGTCAGAGCAAACCACCCGTTCTACGGGTGGTTATGATTAAAATTTTCTAGTCAGTTTAATCATAACTTTTAGTTATTTTGTGATATATGTCACAACTCGATAAAATAATAATATGATACAAATATAATAGTGAATTATAGGTAACGGCATACGATGTAAGGCTTGCCGATACAGTATCCGTTTGTATCGAATCGAGATACAACAATATACGTTTATTGTTAATCAAATGACTAAGGAGTACACATGAAAACATCCGTTATTTTACATTCTTTATTCAGTGAGTTTTCACGCGACCAATTACATGCCATTATTGATTTGGCTGATAAATATAAGGGGAATTTCCGCATCGTAGCTACAGGCATTCAGATTTATGACATTACCAAGGAAGATAAGGCAGCTATTTTAGAACAATTGCCGGAAGGGGTTCAACAAGTTAAGCATGCGGCGGTTAATTCGGTGACCGCTTGTCGCGGTACGGACGGTTGTTCCCACGCCTTTATGCAGACGATTCCGGTAGCTAAATATATTGATGAACATCATTTCGGTGAAGATATGCCTAATAAACTTCGCATCGGTATCAGCGGTTGTCCCCGTTGTTGCGCCGAACCGATGATTAAAGATATCGGTTTATACGGCTTGCCGGACGGCTATGTGCTGGTGGCCGGCGGTAAAAGCGGTAATCGGCCTAAAGGCGGCGAAGTATTGGCCAAAAAACTAACGCCTGAAGAAGCACAAGACAAAATCGAGTTTTTATTACAATGGTACAAAGATAACGCTATGCCGAAAGAAAAATTCGATCATATGTTGGCCCGTTTGGGTAATCCCTTTGAAAACGCTGAAGTTGCGCCGCAGGTAGATGCTGAATAAAAGCAAACCGGTCTTTGAAATACACATGATTTAAAGTTATATAGCAATAAATTTATGAACTCTTTTAAGGTGGAATTACATTTCCCTTAAAAGAGTTTTTCTTTTTCCAAGACGATTGATGTATAATATGGATATGAAAAATAGCGTTTTTGGCTATTACTGTTTTACATGCATTAAGACGACTATATAGTGATATTATGGGGTTAAAGCAGAGTATCATTCTACATAGCCGGTGATTCGAGGACATTATGATATTAGGACCGAATTTTACACGTCGACCGTTAACGTGGCAAGAAAAAGTCAGGAATTCGCTGATGACGAATCCGCAACGCTTATTAGCTTTAAGCTTCGCCGTACTTATGTTGTTTGGAGGATATTTGCTGACTTTGCCATGGGCTACCCTTGACGGTAGCCGAACACCGTTTATTGATGCTCTTTTTGTGGCCGTATCCTGCGTGTCTGTAACGGGGCTTACGACGGTAGATACGTTTCACCATTGGAGTATTTTCGGACAGACTATAATGATTTTGCTGATTCAAATCGGCGGTTTGGGGACGATGACCTTTACAACGTTTATCTTTATAGTACTGAGACGCCGTGTAGGGCTGGAGAATAAATTATTACTTCAAGAAGATATTGGGCAAGATAATATTTCGGTGCAAACTGTGCTTAAACAAATTGCCATTCTCACATTTGGCTTTGAATTTATCGGCGGGGTAGCCTATACGTTAGATTTATATCCTTATTTAGGGTATAGCGCTATATATTACGGCTTTTACCCAGGCTATTTCTACATTTTGTAACGCCGGCTTTGTGTTTTTTGACAATGATTTGCCTTATAAAATGGTAGGTGATTGGGGCTTTACGCTGATAACTTGCAGCCTTATCCTTATTGGCGGCTTTGGTTACATGGCGTCCTTCGATATTTGGAACAATCGCCAACGGGGATTCGCTCAATTAACATTGCATACGAAAGTGATGCTTGTTGGTGAATTGATTCTCGTTGTAGCCGGTACACTTAGTATTCTTGGCTTGGAATGGACGCAAACATTAGCCGGATTACCGTTCACAACTAAAATTCAAGGCGCTTTGTTTCAAGCCATAACGCCGCGCACGGCCGGTATTCCGACGTTGAATTACGCGGATTTGCATCCCATTACGGTTTTTATTACGGTGGTACTCATGTTTATCGGGGCCGGGCCAAACTCGACCGGTGGCGGTATAAAAATCAGTACCATGGCTGTATTATGGGCCACATCACGTTCGTTGTTCACTAATACACGACGTGTCGAAATCTTTGAGCGAAGCTTAAGTCAGAGCGTTATTTATAAGGCCGTGGGCATTGTATTCTTTTCATCCATGCTCGTTGTGCTGGCTACTTTTGTCTTGGCCGGTGTAGAATCATTTCCGTTCTTGGATTTATTATTTGAAGTGACCTCCGCTTTTGCTACGGTAGGCCTTACCATAGGGATTACGCCGGAGCTGTCAACCATCAGTAAGCTAACGTTGATTATCGTGATGTATACAGGCCGTATCGGTGTGCTTACTTTGATTGGCGCCTTTTTCTTAAAACGTCGTGCCACGACTACGGCATACTATCCGGAAGATAATGTGTTGCTATAGTTTAGCTGGTTATTATTGATGGAAGATGTAGCTTTTTATTTTTTCATAAAACAGAGGTAATAATATGAAGCGTAAAACAATCGGTATTATAGGTCTTGGCCGTTTTGGCGGCACTTTGGCAAAACAGGTAGCGGCTATGGGGCATGAAGTAGTAGGTATTGATATTGAAGAGGGTTGGTACAAAAACTGGCGCCCTATTTGACGCACAGTATCGTAGCCGATTTCAGTGATGAAGATACGATTCGTCAGTTAAATTTACAGGAATTGGACGTAGTTGTTATTGCCATTGGAGATAATTTAAAAGCTAAATTATTGTCCGCCATGGTACTCAAGGAATTACATGCGCCGTACATCGTGGCGAAAGCATCTACCGAAATGGAAAGTAAATTACTGGAGAAGGTAGGGGCCGATTTGATCATTTTCCCGGAAATGGATATGGCCGAACGAGTGGCTCAAATGTTGACTCGTGAAAATATTGTAGACTATTTCCAGCTATCCCAGGACATCGGCTTGGTGGAAATGGGGATTCCTTCATTCATGATTGGTCACACTTTGACTGAATTGGATATTCGTAAGAAATATAATGTAAATATTGTGGCCGTAAAACGTGATAAAAATGTCATTGCACCGCCAAACCCGAATAATCCGTTACAAGATGAGGATATGTTGATTGTTATCGGTCGTAATGAAGATATTACTAAGCTTAGTCAATAATTTTTGGCGGTTGTTTTACGGGGTATTTGAAGTATATTGGATTTTCTCAAAAATAATCTGAAAATGAGATATGACTAAAGTTAGTAATGCATTCTTTTTGAAGGGGCAATATACTGATTATGCATGCTATGTACACTACTCGTTGAAAAAGAGTAACATTAAACATATAATTCAAGTAGAGAAAAAAGGGGCATCCACGGTGTGGAGAGCCCCCTTTAGTTGTGTAATAGTGAAAGAGAAAAGTTTTTATGTAGTGGACTTGATAAGAATCAGTTCGGAGCAGGTGGGATTCTTGGTTGATTGTAGGCAGCTAACGAAATTTCCTTAGGTAAATCTTTTAATTATCTTTAATTTTTCACTTTTGTATTTCTGTTTTATTTATCTAAGGAGATGATTTTATGGCATCAAATGAGCATCACAATGAGGTTCGTCCGATTATGGATCCAACCAAAAATTATGAGGAAATTAACAGTTATGTTATTTTCTGGGGGCTCTTCTTTGCCGCGTTATTTGCCTTGGCCGTTGGCTATTTATGCTTAAAAATCGGCCAGACCGTAGATGCGTTTGCACCGGTATCAATTCTATCCATGGGGATGGCGGTTTTATTCAAACGTAAAAATGCTTTCCCGGAAACCGTTCATATTCAGGCCATTGCCAGCTCCGGTACTAACGTACTGGCAGGGGTAATGTTCATTTTACCGGCTCTTTTTATTCTTGATATTCATACTGTATCGGTTTTCCAAATGATTGTGCCTATCGTGTTAGGCGGTTTATTGGGGGTATTCCTTTGCGTATTCTTCCGTCAGTATTTCTGTGAAGAAATGCATCATGCCTATCCGTTCCCAAGTGGCCGTGCCGCTGCCGAAGTATTGAGCAGTAATGATGGCGGTAAGGCTAAACTCATGGCGCTTAGCGGTTTATTGGGTTTAGGCTATGATTTCGTATTAAACTCCCTTGGTTGGTGGCGTGAAGTTTTCTCCACTACCACATTCCGTTGGGGCCAAGTATTCCAGCAGAACAGTAAAATGCACTTATCTTTAGACAGTGACATTGCTTTATTAGGTTTAGGTTATTTTACCGGTATCCGTTATGGTTCTATTATTGCCGCCGGGTCTTTCTTTGCCTGGTTCGTAATGGTTCCATTGTTCTTCTTCATCGGTGGCGATCACATCATGATGGTAGGGGGCAAAGAAATCTTACTTGCCGATGCTTCCACCGGTGATGTATTTAAGACTTATGTGCGCCATATCGGTATTGGTATGCTTGCCATGGCCGGTGTTATCGGCTTATTGACCATGTCCAATGTAGTAAGCAAAATTATGAAACGCGCCATCGTTGATATGTTCAGCCGTGGTAAAACTACGACAGTTAACGTATTGCGTACGCAGATTGATTTGCCTTCTTCCGTATTGGGCTTAGGTATTGTATTAACAACAGTTTTATTCTCTATTTTCTTCCATATTTATTATGCTGATACATTCCTACAAACAGTGTTGGCATTCTTCATCGTTTTGATTTTATCTTTCTTATTGTCTGTAGTAGGTATCAGTTCTATCGCCTTTACCGGTAATGAACCGGTATCGGGCATGACAATTTTCATGATTTTAATTAGTGCCGTTATCATGACCAGTGTTGGTATGGGCGGTACAACCGGTATCATTGCTATCTTGATGATGGCTGCGTTCTTAGCAACAACTATCGGTGTAGCGGGTAACTTCATGTCTGAATTGAAAGTTGCACACTTAACCGGTGCTACACCTGCCAAAATGCAATTATGGCAATTAGTCGGCGTTGTAATCGCCGGTATTGTATGCGTAGGCGTTTTAATCTTGCTTAACAATGCATACGGTTTCGTAGGCGACGGTGCTTTAAATGCGCCACAAGCTAATGCTATGGCCGCTATTGTTGAACCGTTGATGACCGGCGGCAGTGCTCAATGGGAATTATATATTCTTGGCGCTATTTTGCCGTATTACTTTGGATGATTGGTGTTCCGCCATTGGCCTTTGCCTCGGTGCATACTTACCAATGGAAATCAATACGCCAATCTTAGTGGGCGGTTTCATTTCTTATTTGGTTAAACGCAGCAGCAAAGATGAAGCTGAAAGTGAAGCACGCGTAGCTGAAGGCGGTACCGTAGCTTCCGGTTTCGTAGCCGGTGGTGCCATTGGTTCCTTAATCAGTGCGGTTCTTAAAATCGCCGGTGTTGATTGGTTCTTGGATGCGTGGGAAAAAACACCGGAAGCAACATACCTTGGTATTGTGATTTATCTTGCTTTGTGCGTAATGATTTATAAAATTGCTACCCGTAAACGCGCTGCTAACTAATTACGGCGATGTAACGGTTGATGAGTCATCGTAATCGAGTAGCCAACTAATTGCTGCCGATGTGACCGGTGATGAGTCATTTTGTAAAATGACCGGTGATTTATAAGTTAATTTAAAAAGTTTTACATAAGGGCTTTTAAAGGTCAATGATCTTTAAAGGCCCTTTGATTTTTTGACTAAACAGTAAATAAGCGAGTTTTTACGAAATCTGTATGAAATATTTGCTTGACATTTTGACGTTTTATGATAACATTATAGCTGTGATTAGCACTCGATGTTAATGAGTGCTAACAATGAGGTGTGAATATGGATGAACGTAAACAGCGCATCTTACACGCTATCATACAGGACTACATAAAGTCGGCTGAACCGGTCGGTTCGAGGACTCTGGCGAAGAATTATAATTTGGGCGTCAGCCCGGCCACGGTCCGCAATGAAATGGCCGATTTGGAAGACCTGGCTTTTTGGAACAACCGCATACATCAGCGGGTCGTATTCCATCAGCCAAGGGTTACCGCTTTTATGTAGACGCTATGTTGCATTCGAACGGCACAGAGCGCGAAGATGCAGAAAAAATCAATAAAATATGGCAAGAAAAACCGGCTAACTTTGAAGATTTCTTCTTAAATGTAGCCAAACTGATTTCACAAATCAGTCATAACATGAGTTTATTCCTAGCGCCGGCTCATGACACGTCGGTGTTGAAATTTATTCATGTCTTACCGATTGGTGAAAACAGAGCTATCATGGTTGTTGTAACCGACCAAGGTGCTTTGGATAATGAGCCGATGTATTTCAAAGAGGCTGTGGCCGATGATGTTTTGGCAAGTATGGCAATTCGCATGACAAATGCGTTAAAGGATGTTCGCTTGTCGAGCATGACCTTACAGAACTTGGAGGCAACAGTTCAGCTTATTGAAGGGCCGCGAGCGGTATTACTTATACTGCAGAGGCTTTGTATCGCGCCATTGCCAAACGTAAACTGTTCTACTCGGTTGGTACGACTGAGCTGTTGGAACAACCGGAATTCAAGGACATCAAGAAGGTTCAACCGATTCTGTCGATGTTGGAAGAACAAGATCAACTGAATCAGCTCTTGGCGGCGTCTAAGAAGAACGGTATCGGCATTACCATCGGCAGTGAAAATCAGGCGGAACCGCTTAAAGATTTAAGCGTTATTCAAGCTGATTTCGGTGATAAAGATGAGCGTATCGGTACGTTGGCTATATTAGGACCTACTCGTATGGAGTATGCCGAATCATTGGTATTTTATCGTATATGCAAGATTTATGCGTGCATTAGCGGAAAATAAAAATAGAAAGTAATGAGGTGATACTCACGATGGGAGCAGACGAGATGAAACAGACTGAAGACTTTACACAGGATACAGTAACTGATGAAATGAACGTTGCCGGCGAACCTGACGTGACGGTAGAAAGCGCTGAAGACGTAGCTGCTACTGAAGCAAAAGCGGCAGGTGAGACAGTAACAGCCGAAGCTGATGCCGTGAAAGATGCATTGGCGGAAGCGGAAAAAAGATTTGTTCGTTTGCAAGCCGACTTTGATAATTTCAAGCGACGCACATTGCAGGAAAAGATCAATTGGCAGGTTTTGTAAAAGCGGATGTAATGAAAGATTTATTCTCCGTGCTGGATAATTTTGAACGAGCTTTACAGGCACCGACTAATGCCGAAACAAAAGCATTCCTTGACGGTTTCGTAATGATTCATCAGAACTTAATGGCTATGCTTAGCAAACACGGCTTAGCGGTAATTGATGCTGTAGGCAAACCGTTCGATCCGAATTATCATCAAGCAATCATGCGTGTGCCGTCTGATGAATATGAAGACGACACAGTTTGCGAAGTATTGCAAACCGGTTATACCGTAGATGGTAAGACGGTGCGTCCGGCCATGGTTAAAGTAGTACATAATGATTAATTTCGCCTAAGGCGTGCGATAGCGGAGGCATTCCAAGTGAGTGATCCGAGTCGCAGCTTACATTTGAAATTAACATGACAATAGATGGCATAAGATAAAAATAGGAGGTCATTTAAAATGGCAAAAGTAATTGGTATTGACTTAGGTACAACAAACTCTGTAGTCGCTGTAATGGAAGGCGGCGAACCGGTCGTTGTTACAAATCAGGAAGGTTCCCGTTTAACACCTTCCGTAGTAGGTTTTGCAAAAAATGGTGAACGTTTGGTAGGTCAGTTGGCAAAACGTCAGGCTGTATCCAATCCTGAAAAAACGATTTCTTCCATTAAACGTCACATGGGTAGTGACTACAAAGTAAAAATTGACGACAAACAATACACGCCGCAAGAAATTTCTGCCATGATTCTTCAGAAATTGAAAGCCGATGCAGAAGCCTATCTTGGTGAAACAGTAACTCAGGCCGTAATTACGGTACCTGCTTACTTCACCGACAGCCAACGTCAGGCTACTAAAGATGCGGCGCTATTGCAGGCCTTGATGTTCTTCGTATCATCAACGAACCGACAGCAGCTGCTTTGGCTTACGGTGTAGATAAAGACGAAGAAGGTAAAGTACTCGTATTCGACCTTGGCGGTGGTACTTTCGACGTATCCATCCTTGAACTTGGCGACGGCGTATTTGAAGTAAAAGCTACCAGCGGTAACAACCACTTGGGCGGTGATGACTTCGACCAACGCATCATGGACTGGATGATTGCAGAATTCAAAAAAGATACGGGCATTGATTTGTCTCAGGACAAAATGGCGGATCAGCGTTTAAAAGAAGCTGCCGAAAAAGCTAAAATTGAATTGTCCGGCGTTATGAGCACGAACATTAACTTACCATTTATCACAGCTGATGCTACCGGTCCTAAACACTTGGACTTGACTTTGACTCGTGCCAAATTCGAAGAATTAACTCACGACTTAGTTGAAGCAACTATTGAACCTACTCGCAAAGCGTTGGCTGATTCCGGTCTCAGCGTAGGCGAAATCGATAAAATCTTACTCGTTGGTGGTTCTTCCCGTATTCCGGCTGTTCAAGAAGCTATCAAACGCGTTCTTGGCAAAGAACCTACCAAAACGTTAACCCTGACGAATGTGTAGCCGTTGGTGCTGCTATCCAGGGCGGTGTACTTGTTGGTGAAGTTAAAGACGTATTACTTCTCGACGTAACTCCATTGTCCCTCGGTATCGAAACTTTGGGTGGTGTTTTCACACGCATTATCGATCGTAACACTACGATCCCTACATCCAAGAGCCAGGTATTCTCCACGGCAGCCGATAACCAACCGGCAGTAGATATTCACGTATTACAAGGTGAACGTGATTTTGCTGCTGACAACAAAACACTTGGTCGTTTTGAATTGACCGGTATTCCGGCAGCTCCACGTGGGGTACCTAAAATCGAAGTTACATTCAACATCGATGCTAACGGTATCGTTAACGTAAAAGCTAAAGATATGGGCACCGGCAAAGAACAAGCTATTACCATTACTTCTTCCGGCGGTTTACAACAGGACGAAATCGACCGCATGGTTAAAGAAGCAGAAGCACATGCAGCTGAAGATAAAGCTAAAAAAGAAGAAATCGAAGTTAAAAACAATGCCGATTCCTTAGTATACCAAGCTGAAAAAGCTGTTAAAGACTTCGAAGGTAAAGCCGATGCAGCAACTCTTGAACAAGTTACTAAAGCTAAAGATGCTTTGAAAGCCGCTATCGAATCCGGCAATGTAGAAGACATCAAAGCTAAGAGCGAAGAATTGACTAAACCATTGTACGAATTGTCCACTAAGATGTATGAACAAGCTCAGGCTGCTCAGCAGACTGCCGGTGATGCTCAGGGCGCGCAAGGTGCTCAAGGCGGCGCACAGCAGAATGATGATGTAGTTGATGCTGAATACACTGAAGTAAAAGACGATAAAAAAGACTAAGAGGACGGTAAGTAACTGATGGCGAAGGATTATTATGACGTCTTAGGGGTCGACAAAAACGCCTCTCAAGACGAAATAAAAAAAGCGTTTAGAAAAAAAGCGCGCCAATACCATCCTGACGTAAACCGCGACAATCCGAAAGAGGCGGAAGAAAAGTTTAAAGAAGCTAACGAAGCCTATGAAGTATTGTCTGATGAAACCAAACGTGCCCAATATGACCAGTACGGTCACGACGCCTTCACCCAAGGTGGCGGCGCCGGGGCCGGTGGTTTCGGCGGCTTTGGCGGTCAAGGCGGTTTTGGTGGGTTTGGCGGCCAGGCCGGCGGCTTTGGAGATATTTTTGACATGTTCTTCGGCGGTGGCGGTCAACAAAATAACGGTCCGCAAAAAGGTGACGATCTTCGTCATGATGTGGAAATCAGTTTTGAGGATGCCGCTTTCGGTCGTAAAATGACCATTGATGTACAGCGTCATGAAGAATGTAATCACTGTCACGGCACCGGCGGTGAACCGGGCAGTAAGGTAGAAACTTGTCCGCGTTGTCACGGCAGCGGTCAGGAAACAGTGGTACAAAATACACCATTCGGTCAGATGCGTTCCGCTCGTACATGCTCCGTTTGTCACGGTTCCGGTAAAAAGATTGAAAAACCTTGTAAGGTATGTCACGGCAGTGGTGAAACCGTGGGCCGTAAGAAGATTGAAATCAAAATTCCGGCCGGCGTTGACAGCGGCTCCCGTTTGCGCGTAGCCAATGAAGGCGAACCTGGCATTAAAGGCGGTCCTAAAGGTGACTTGTACGTATACATTTACGTAAGACCAAGTCGTGAGTTCGAACGTCAAGGCAACGAAGTAGTAAGCGAAGCTAAGATTTCGTTTGCTCAAGCTGCAATCGGTGCGACTATTATGGTCAACACCTTGGACGGCAAAGTTGAACTTAAAATTCCTGAAGGAACCCAGACCGGCACAATCTTCCGTTTGAAAGGCAAGGGGATTCCGTACTTACGTAACCCGAGCCAGCGCGGTGACCAACATGTTCGCGTAACGGTTGTAACACCTAAGAAGTTAAACCAGAAACAACGTGAACTCTTGGTACAATTTGCCAAAGAAGGCAAAGAAGATGTAACCGTGTTAAAAGAGAGCAAGAGCATTTTGGAAAAAATCGGTGATAAATTCAAAGATGCCTTATGTGGTGATTGAAAAGCTCGCCTGAACTTCTTGTTCGGGACCGGAGGTATATAATGAAATGGATAGAAATATCCGTTGCCATCGAAAGAGTAGTCATTGAAGAGGTGACTACTCTTTTTGATACATATAGCAGCAACGGCTTTATAGAAGAAGATATTCCGAATGAACCTGCTTGGGTGCAACTTACCTTGTATGGTGATGCTGAGAAAACGCCTAAAGAGTGGGAAGAATTAATTGCAGGGGCTCTAAAAACGGCTCAATTCACTTACAAGCACCTGTATGCCAAAGAAGTAACCGATACGGATTGGTATAACAATTGGCAACAGTATATTGAGCGACTGAAATTTTACCGAATGTAGTAATCCGTCCGGCGTGGAAAGAATATACACCAAAAGGCAATGAGACAGTGCTGACCATTGATTCTGATTTATCTTTTGGTACCGGTGCTCATGAAACAACTAAAGCTTGTGCCGAATTAATGGCTAAATACGGTCAAAGTAAACAGACCTGTCTTGATATCGGTACCGGCACGGGGATTTTACTCCTCGTTGCTCATACCTTGGGAATTCCTAATCTGATTGGTATTGATATTGATGAAAATGCGGCTGAACAGGCTAAGCTTAATTGTGAAACGAATAAGGTAGCGGCCAAGATAATCTGTGGAGATTTAGCTAAGGATTTTGACGGTAAAGCGGATTTAATCATGGCCAACCTTACGGTAGATCCTTTAAAGATTCTATTGCCTACTATAAGCACCAAATTAGCCTCTGACGGCATTTTAATTATCAGCGGTATCATCGATGACCGTTACAATGAAATCATGCCGTATATCAAAGAACATTGGCAGATAGTGGAAGAAGTTGTCAAAGGGTCATGGCATACTTTGGCACTAAGACAATAAAGTAATGACGCAATGACGTTTTTGTGTAAAGTATCGTATGCAATCTCATTATCTTTCTTCGTAATGAATACTATAAAATTATAAGAATACAATTAAGCATCAAAACGCATTAAGAGTAATTTCTCGGTAATTCATGGTTAGCTATGAATTCGCCGAGGGATTACTCTTTTTATGATATAATAATACATAGAATTATTTAGAAATAAGAGTTGAATTGTCGAGTTCCTTGATATATGATAATAAGGTTGATTCCGATAATTTAACGTATTTAACCTGTCATAGATTACTCACGAAAGGCTCAGATAATGAAAAAGATATTTATCGATGCTCCTTTAGATACAATGATAACGATACCGAAAGATACAACTCACCATCTCTTAACCGTGTTCCGACATAAGATGGAAAAGCCGGTTTTGGTTGGCGGCAGTGACGGTCGAACCGGTGTGTACCAAATACAGGACGTCGTAGACGGAGAAGCTTCCGCTAAGCTGGTAGGCGATATTCAGGACGAAAGTGTCAGCGAAGTTGAAGTGGTATTGGTACAGGGCTTTTTGAAAGCTGATAAATTGGAATGGGTTTTGCAAAAAACAACCGAACTCAATGTTCATTCCGTGTATGCTGTGCCCATGAAAAATTGTGTAGTACAATATAAAATGGACAAACTACCTCAAAAAGTTCAACGCTGGGAGAAAATCATGAAAGAGGCGGCCCAACAATGCGGTCGTTCTAAATTACCGGAATTCACGGCTGATATTACCTTAGCCGATGTTTTAGCGAGAGAACAAGCTAATGGCAGTCTTTTGTTGGTAGCTTATGAAAATGAGCATAGTTTGACCTTAAAAGCAGCTTTGGAACAAGCGGAATCGGAAGATGTGATTCAGCGTGTTGTTATTTTTATCGGGCCGGAAGGCGGTTTGAGCAACGATGAACTGACGCAATTTGAAGCAGCCGATGCCCGTGTGGTAACGTTAGGACAGACTATTTTGCGTGCCGAAACGGCTGCTGTAGGCGCTGTAAGTATGTTGCAATATGCACTAAATATGGACTAAACAGATTCTAAATTGGAACTGAATATGCTCTGAATTAGAACTAAATATGTTCAAAGTATGGATCTTAATATATTTTAATTTTTACTAGAGATGTTCTTAGTATGGACTTTTTTAGCATAATAGAATAGGAGAATGAGCAAAAAGATATGAAAACAGTAGCATTCACTACCTTAGCTGCCGTGTTAATCAGTATGACACGGATGCCATGCGTGGTTTATTTATACAAGGTGCTATACGCCGGTAGATTTTGATGAAAAAGCGGATATTTACGTTATTAATACTTGTTCCGTTACGAACATGGGGGAACGAAAATCCCGCCAGTTGATTCGGAAAGCCAAGCGTACCAATGAAGATGCGTATATTATTGTTACCGGCTGCTATGCACAGCTTGCACCGGAAGCCATTGCCGCCATTGACGGTGTTAATCTCGTTATCGGTACGAATAACCGTCATCGCGTAGTAGAGTTGGTAGAACAGCTCGAATCTACAGAAAAACAAATCAGTATCGTGCGTAACATCATGGAACAGGCCACCTTTGAAGAAATGCCGCTTTACGGTAATGAAATCGACAAGGCGCGTGCTTTTATGAAAATCCAGGAAGGCTGTAACAACTACTGTACTTTTTGTATCATTCCGTACACCCGCGGTAAATTGAAATCCCGCCGCGTGGAAGATATTGTAAAAGAAGCTAAACGATTGGTAGAACATGGTTACCATGAAATTGTGTTGACTGGGATTCATCTCGGCAATTACGGCATCGAATTACCTGAAAAGCCTAATTTAGCCGGCGTTGTGAAGGCTTTGCTGGAGATTCCGGGCTTAGAACGTATTCGTTTGGGATCCATTGAATCGGTGGAAGTATCGGAAGAGTTGGTTGACTTAATGGCAAACGAACCGCGCTTCTGCACGCATTTGCATTTGCCGCTCCAAGCCGGTTCCGATCATATTTTAAAACTCATGAACCGTCATTATAATCTTCAGGAATTTAAAGATTTAATTGCCCGTTTACGCAGTCGTATTCCGGGCCTTGCCATTACGACCGATATAATTGCGGGCTTCCCGGGTGAAACGGACGAAGACTTCGAAGAAACGATGAAAACCGTGGAAGAAATAGCTTCACCCATATTCATGCATTCCCGTATTCGAAGCGTGAAGGTACGCCGCTGCTGCCATGGAAGATCAAGTTCCTGAAGCTGTTAAAAAGACGCGAGTGGCTCTTTTGAATAGTCTTGGACAAAAAGGTTTACAAAACTTTGCGGAACAAATGATTGGTAAACCGGCCGAAATCCTCATCGAACGTGAAGAGGACGGTTATTATCTGGGCTTTACGAATGAATATATTCACGGTAAAATAAAGAAAGGGACAACTGCACACGACGTAGGGACAATCATAGGCGGTACGGTTACTGCTTTTGACGGTGAAACTTGATTATTGAATAATCGATTTTAGCATGTATACTATGATTATTGATGGTCATAATTATGATTGAACCGGCGAAGTTTTAGTGTAGGCAGTTATCAAATTTCAATCCGTGTTCTATAAAAGGAGCGATGACGCATGAGCGACGAATGTATTTTTTGTAAAATTATCAAAGGTGAAATTCCTTGCAACAAAGTATTGGAAAACGATAAATTTTTAGCTTTTCACGATATTAACCCGGTAACCAAGGTACATATTCTTGTGATTCCTAAAAATCACGTAGCCAACATCGCTCATTTGACTGATGAAAAAGCAGCTTATGTGGAAGGTATTTTGCCATTCATCAAAGAAGTAGCTAAAGAAGCGGGTCTTTCTGCCGATGGCTATCGTGTTGTATTCAATACCGGAGCTAAAGCAGGGCAGTCCGTATTCCACTTGCATGCTCACATTTTAGGTGGTCAGGAATTAGGTTGGCCTGAAATTTAACGAATAACAATCAAACTTGTAACCGGTATATGAATTTCAGACTTACATATCATGATTTTTTATACCGATTTATTGTAAAAAAAGTTGCATAAATACAGTGCATAATGATGTTCAAATATTGACAAACATAGTGTCAAACATTATAATATCTTTATGTGCGTATAGTAAATACCTGCACTTCCATCGAATAATTGGAGGGAGGGATATAGATGTCTGAAATTAAAGTCGGTAAAAACGAAACGCTTGAAAGTGCTCTTCGCCGTTTTAAACGCTCCTGCCAAAAAGCGGGTGTTTTATCTGAAGTAAGAAAACGCGAACACTACGAAAAACCAAGCGTAAAAGAAAGAAAAAATCTGAGGCTGCACGTAAGCGCAAATTCAGAGCGTAAGATTTATCTTGGAGGCACGGTATGTCCTTAAAAGAACAGTTAAAGGCGGACATGAAAGAAGCTATGAAAGCTCGCGAAGGCGGGTAAAGTGGCCTTATCGGTAATTCGCATGGTTAACGGTGCAATTAAAAATACAG
>ENA-OQBT01000897-OQBT01000897.1-human-gut-metagenome-genome-assembly--contig:-NODE-897-length-15182-cov-2.643042_pt1 | contig 15182 bp, 23 predicted proteins | sample MGYA00242749_ERZ504557 | MGnify/ENA primary metagenome ERZ504557 (study PRJEB26092, sample SAMD00036243) | human gut metagenome | host: Homo sapiens | study: EMG produced TPA metagenomics assembly of... | reverse complement strand
CATCATGCGCGGCCTGGACCGCGAGATCCAGCGCGCCCTCGCTGGCGAGCCCGCCCGCGTGTTCTTTAAGCTCAACTCGCTCACCGACCGCGAGGTCATCGACAAGATCGCTGAGGCATCGTGCGCAGGAGTCCGCGTGGACATGATCATCCGCGGCATCTCGTGCCTCAAGCCGGGCGTTCCGGGCAAGACCGAGAATGTGCATGTCCGTTCTATCGTCGGACGCTTTTTGGAGCATGCGCGCGTTTACGCCTTTGGCGTGGACTCTGACATGATCTATCTGAGCTCGGCCGACATGATGACGCGCAACACCGAGCACCGCGTGGAGATTGCCTTCCCCGTGCTCGACCCCACCTGCCGTGCCTGGTGCACGAGTACATGGGCATGCAGCTGCGCGACAACGTAAAGGCACGCAGCCTGACGAGTGACGGCACCTGGGTTCCCGTGGAGCGCAAAGAGGACGAGAAGCCCTTCAACTCGCAGGAAGCTCTGCTGGAGCGTGCCTATCGCAACGCCGAGGCCGCCGCGCAGCAGCGTGCGCAGGAGAAGGAACGTGTGGCCGAGGAGCTATTCAGGCCGAGGTTGAACATAGGGCAGTTGCCAAACCGGAAGCGGTTGCCGCTCCCCCGGTGAATGAGCCGAGGCTGCCGCAGGGCCCGCCGCGGAGAAAGCGCCCGAGGTTCAGAAGGTCCAGGCGACCGTCATTGAGCCCAAGCCCGCACCTGTACCTCGGCCCGAGCCGCAGGTCACCAAGCCCGCACCCGAGCTGAACGCCCGTCGCCGATAAGCCCACCGGCAAGACCAAGGCCATCGAGCGCCATCGCCCCGGTCGCGTGCGCATGGGACTGGGTCTGATCGGCCTGGGTCTTAAGACGCTCATTACCGGCAAGACGAAATAGACGTTTGTAGAAGCAGTTTGTAGAAGCGCCCCGCATTTGAGGAAAGCCTCGGATGCGGGGCGCTTTTCCCTGCTACCATGGTGCGGACAACAACGCGAATGACAGGCAGGGATATGAAGCTCACTATAGAATCGATGACCTACGGACCGACGGGCTGGCGCACGCCGACAACGGCAAGGCCGTCTTTGTGCAGGGCGCCGTGGCAGGCGACACCGTCGAGGCCGAGGTCGTACAGGACGGCAAGTCGTTCATGCGCGCCCGCACCACCGAGATTCTGGAGCCAAGCCCCGATCGCGTTCAGCCTCCCTGCCCCTTCGTGGGCATCTGCGGCGGTTGTTCGTGGGGCAATCTCTCACGCACGGCACAGCTTGCCGCCAAGGAGCAAAACCTGCGCTCCACGCTCGAGCGCATCGGCAAGTTCGCTCCTGAGCAGGTCGATAAGTTGGTACAGCCCATCTGCCACACCAAGGACGACTGGGGCTACCGCAATAAAATCGAGCTCGAACCGACCGTCGTCAACGGTCGCGTGCGCCTTGGCATGCACGGTGTCGACCCCAGCAAAATCGTGACCGTCGATGCGTGCCCGCTGTTCGATAAGCGCTTCCCGAAGGCGCTCAAATCGGTCGTCGGCGCACTCAACTATCTAAGCGGCAGCCATGACTTGGGGCTCGAACGCGTGGGCATTCGCGCATCGCGCCGCACCAAGGCGCTCGAGGTCGCACTCTGGACGCTACGGGCTCTTTTCCGCGCTCGCAGGTCTCCCGCGTGCTGGCGGACGCGCTAATCCCACGAGCATCGTCGCGTGATGAGCAGGGGCGAAAAGAAGGCCCGCCGTGTCTCCAAGGTCGAAATGCTCGCCGGCGAGGGCTCGTGGACCGAGAACATCGCCGAGGGCCAGATGCGCTTGTCTGCCCCGTCGTTTTTCCAAGTCAACACCAAGGGCGCCGAGATTTTGATTGAGCTCGTTATGGACGCCCTCGACCCGCAGGAAGACGAGCTGGCCGTGGACCTGTACTGCGGTGCCGGCACCTTTACCCTGCCGCTCGCCCGCCGCTGCGACTTTGTTGCCGCCGTCGAGGCCTATGGCCCGGCCGTGCGCGATCTGCGTCGCAACCTAGAGATCAACAAGCTCGATAACGTCGACGTCATCGGCGGCGACGCGGTGCGCGAGTTCCCCGATCAGGACGCCGATGTCCTGGTAGTCGATCCGCCGCGCGCAGGATTGGCACCCGAGGCGATCGACCTCATCGCGAGCACGAGCGCCCGCGATGTCGCTACGTGAGCTGCGACCCGGCAACTCTGGCCCGCGACCTCAAGCGCTTTGTCGAGGAGGGCACCTTCTCCCCCGTCAAGATCACGCCGGTCGACCTATTCCCGCAAACCTTCCACTGCGAAACCGTCGTCCACCTCAAGCGCAACTAGCAGATATTATTTCTGGGGCGGGGATAAGACAGTCATTCGATGCTCGATGGTTTAGCCCCGTCTCCTGTCATGCATTTCGAAACAGACGGGACTGGAAAGCAGCGCAAGCCACCAAACAATGGCCCAGTTGATTACATTTTCATAATGCAATCAACTGGGCATTTCATTTAACTATGCACGTTGACACGGTATCGCAGTTAGCGTTTTATCGGGGTGCCGCAATGAGGACAGAACTTTGCATCAGGAACAAGCGGAGTGCCGCATGAAGCACAGAAGCGCGGCCCATCCATAGAGGTTGTAGCCTGGTGGAATTGCTGCTCACCACTAAACCGAAGCGAGCCCTGCTGGCGCGAAGGTTAATTTGTGAGTCGGCAGCGGATCCCAGAGGGGTCGCCCCAGAATCGGTGGCCACGCGAGACGCCATCTTCCTGCGGACAACAAAAACGACGACGATAACGACAACCGCCAGCGCAACAACAATTGCGCCGACAATAACAGGACTGAACAAGAAGGACTCTTCGGCCTTTCCAGATGACGCTGTTTTTAGAGGACTTCGCGCAATGTTCGACTTGTACACATCAACCCGAATGCCCTTTTCAGCATGACCCATACTACAAACCAGCGTATCGTCATCAGCAAACCAGAGCCTGTCTCCGCTCTTTAAAGGCGTCTTAGAAGCAACGTTCTTATTTAAATCAAGCAATACCATCTTGTCATTGTTATCAGAATTAGTTTTAATTCCGAGCACATATCGACCATCATTGGACAATGAACCATAAGCGCCAACCGGACTAGACGGCTTTACTTTCTCCCCCTGCTTGCCCGAAGCACAATCATATACCGCGACTTCGTCAGAAGAAGTATCATTACCTTGCGCAATTAAAGCCAATGAACCGCTCGAATTAACCGAGCAAATGCCATCATCTTCATTCGGGTAGTCAGGCTCTGAAAGACCGCAAACAGCATCATTTGTCATTTCGCCATTCTTCGACAACAGAGCGCCGTTGTTAAGGACGGTGCCTTTGTCCGAAGTAATTGGAATGCCGGAAAAACAAAGGCCCAAAGGATAGACGGCTCCATAACTGTTTTCCGTATCCAGTTCAACGCTAACGATATTGGCAATCGAAGCTGTGCCTAAGTCATAGGTAACTATTTTATTGCAACTTTTGCCATCTTCAGACCCATCGAACACTATGTATCCGTACATACCATCCGAAGACAGCCAGTAGTCGTCTCGTATTACCTCAGAAGAGGGCTCAACGCCAAGATTATCATCATCTATAGCAAATTGCTCCTCAATCTCATCTTTTTCGAAATTGTACTTGCAAAACTGAATCGATCGAGATCCCGAAAGAAATAGAAATGATTTTCCATCTTCAGAAAGCTGAAAACGACTCGCCCTGCCATCTGCAATAACGGAACTTCCAAGCTTATAAGTCTTTGATTTATTTGAGCTCAAATCATAGGCGGTAACCGACAGGCTATCCTCGTCGTACGCATATAACGTCTTTTCATCGGAAGAGAAGCAGCAGTAGCCATCCCAGCTGTTCTCGAGGGACATTTTGATACGCTTCTGCGTTCCGTCTTCAACGTTTAAAACCGTTCCATAATCGCCGGGGTCACCATTATTATCCTCGTTAAAGACGATGTACTTCCCGGATAAAGATCGGCACACAGCACGCTCAGCGCTTTCCACCGTATATGTTTCTTTGAATTCCGGCGTGGGGACGTCGGCAGCATAGGCGCCCAGCGGCGCGACAATAAGGCTAGCGGCAAGCGCCAGGCCGGCTATTAGAAGCCCCCCCCATTTCATTTTTCTTGTTCTTGGCATGGTTGCCCCTTTCGGTCAATAGGTGAGTAATACCTGAAGCTAAGCTAAGCCTGAAAAATCCAAATGTGTTGCGCAACAATTCTCAGCGTGCAAAAAAATCGGTGGCGCACGATGAAAATAGGGCGAGGATTAAATAATCATTCGGTACGCAATGATTATTTAATCCCCGCCCCAGAAAAATCACTGATGGTTGACAGGAGCGCCACAGTTTTGGCAGAAGGAGGCATTTGTCTCCAGCTTTGACCCGCACTGGGCACAGAAATAAGTAGGCTCAACTGGCTGAGCATCGTCGATCGTGGTCGGCGTCTGCTGAAGCGGCGGAACCTGCTGCGCGGGAGGCATTTGCTGGTACGGATTGGACTGCGGAGGCTGAGGCTTATTCGACGATTCCTTGTTCAAGATAACAGCAAAGGCGACAGTCGCGACACCACCAAATACAACTAGCAAAACAAGAAGATTGAATACACTAAGGCCTATCATCGCAAATCAGCTCCTCATGTTGCGAAAGATGACGGATGCCGAGATTTTATCGCCGCGCCGCAAGCCCCTCCTAGTGCGCAACATCCATCCACCCTGCATGATTTTCTGGGGCGGGGATCAAAATCACTGGGGAATGGCGCGTGGCAAGCATATGTCTTCGGGGTATAAGACGCTAATTGTATGCCGCCCTATGAAAGGAACCCTTATGCCCAGCGTTGCCGTTCTTGCCGCCGATGGCTTTGAAACGATTGAATGCCTGACCATGGTCGATGTCATGCGTCGCGGCGGCGTGCGCGCCACGCTCGTCTCGATCATGCCCACGCGCGAGGTCGTAAGCTCGCTGCAGATTCCCGTAACCTGCGACGTACTCTTTGACGAGATTAACTTTAACGAGTATGACTGCGTCGTGCTGCCCGGCGGTCTGCCCGGCGCCACCAACCTGCGCGCCGATCAGCGCGTCTGCGACGTAGTCTGCGAGTTCGCCGCGACCAAGCATGTTGCCGCCATCTGCGCCGCCCCGTTTATCCTGGGCGAGCTTGACCTGCTCGAGGGACGCCATGCCACGTGCTTCCCCGGCTTTGAGAAGAGCTTCCCCGAGGGCGCTATACCGGCGACAAGGTCACGCACGACGCAACATCATCACCGCCAGCGGCATGGCCCAGTCACTCCCCTTTGCGCTTGAGCTGCTGCGTACGCTCGCCGGCGACAAGGCTGTCGAGAAGGTTGCCGAGGGCATTCAGCTATGATTTTGGCTTCGCAATCACCGCGCCGCATTGAGCTGATGCGCGAAGCGGGCTACGACATCCGCGTCATTCCCGCTGACATCGACGAGACTCCTTTTGATGACGAGGCCCCGCTTACGCTTGTCGAGCGTTTAGCTCGCGCTAAGGCTGCCGCCGTTGCCGCCGAGCACGCCGATCCCAGTGAGCTGACCATCGCGGCCGACACCATCGTCACCTTCGATGCAAGATTTTGGGTAAGCCGGCAAACGAGGACGAAGCCCGCACCATGCTCCATGAGCTCTCGGGGCGCACGCACCAGGTCGCAACCGGCGTCTGCATCGTTAGATCCGGAGACGTCACAGCCCCGCACGCCGCCGAGAGCCTGTCGTTTGTCGATGTAACCGACGTGACGTTCTATGAGCTCACCGATGAGCAGATTGAGCGCTACGTCGCCTCAGCGAGCCCATGGACAAAGCCGGCGCCTACGGCATCCAGGCGTCGGCGGGCGCATGCTCGTGCACGATATTTCGGGCGACTTCTACAACGTGGTGGGCCTGCCCATCGCTCGCGTCGCACGCGCGATTCAAAAACTATCGTAATTGCATCTGGCGCTGGGTATCCCCCAGCGCCTACAATTTCGGCGTACCGTACGGATCCCGACCGGGCATAAGGCCCGGCGGAAAACCGATAGGAGTAAAACATGGATACACTGCTTGAGGCCATTGACGTTTGCGATGTCGATGGCTTTTGCTTTGGCAACTATACGGACGAGGAGGCCGGCACCGGTTGCACCGTAATCGTGGCACCCGAGGGCGCCACCGGCGGTGTTGACGTTCGCGGCGGTGCCCCGGCATCGCGCGAGACCGACCTGCTGCGTCCCGAGAACACCGTGGACAAGGTCCACGCCGTCTGCCTTTCGGGCGGATCGGCCTTCGGTCTGGAGCCGCAAGCGGCGTCGCCCGCGAGCTTGAGAGCCGCGGCATCGGCCTTCCCCGTCGGCCCCACGCAGGTGCCCATCGTATGCTCCAGCTGTATCTTCGACCTCGCCTTTGGCGACCCCACCGTGCGCCCCGACCATTGAGGCTGGCATCTCCGCCGTGCGCGAGGCGCTCGACAACACCCCCACCACGCTCGAGCAGGCAACGTAGGCGCCGGCACCGGTGCCACCGTGGGCAAGCTCATGGGACCCGCTACCTGCATGAAGGCCGGCTTGGCGCTGCCGCCGTGGCACTCGGCCCGTCAAGGTGGGTGCCGTGGTCTCGGTCAACGCCTGCGGCAACGTCGTCGACCCTTCACCGGCGAGTGGGTCGCCGGCATGCGTGCCGCAGCCAATAGCGACCAGATCGTTGACATGGAGCTCGCCGCCTTTGCCGCCGCCGGCTCTATGCAGATGCCGCTCGACCGCACCAACACCACCATCAGCTGCATCGTCACCAACGTTGAGCTCACCAAGGCCCAGGCCACCAAGGTCTCCCAGATGGCAGCAGACGCCTATGCGCACGCCATCCGCCCCACACACACCACCAACGACGGCGACACCATCTACACCCTCGCCAGCGGCAAACTGGGTGCCCAGGCAAGCGCCGCCGTTCCCCTAGACCTGCTGGGCATGCTCGCCGTAAGGGCCCTACAGACCGCCATCGTAAACGGAGCCAAAACCGCCAAAACCTCCCACGGCATCCCCGGCGCCGCAAAGTAACCTAACCTGACCGGTTGCCCGGTGGGGCTTGGTTATGTTTGCTGCTCTACAGTCCTGGCTCGCACGAAGAGCACATTAAGTGCTCTTCGGCTCGTGCGGAACTCGCGACAAACATAACCAAGCCCCACCGGGCAACCTGCCAACCAAGTCTTTTCAGCCCAGGCCCCTGTGTACCGCGCGTCTAAGATCTTCAAATTCGACTATCTGACATAAGGCGAGACATAGCAGAGGACCCTGGTCTACTTGATACGAGTTCCGCACGCAAAGGAGGCGCCAGTGGCGCCTCCGTCTTGCGCAGGACTGTTCGAAGTAGCAAGTTAAGGACCAGGGGTCCCCGTTACCCGAGCGTTTCTGCACTAGTTGAATTTGAAGATCTTTGAGGCAAGATGGTATAGGCCGAGTGTGGTTTTGTCTCCGGCCCGTCCATGCAGGTTGGTAAAGAATCCGACCACGCCGTAGCGAGCGCGACGATACATGCGCTCGTCGTAGTCCTTCAGGTCCTTCCACAGCGTCTTCAAGCGCTCATCGGCACAATCTTCCTCGGAAAGTTTGGTGAGCACCGAGCAAATCGCCATCATCATGGTGAAGTAGCCCATCATGTACGAACGCAGACGCGAGGACTCAACGTCCTGGTACAGGTGGAACGATTCCATCATGATGCGCGTTACGCGGAACTGCTGACCCAGGCGCTTGACCATCGTGCCTCATTGACGCTCTGCCCTCGCGACCGATAAAGTAGCGATAGAGTCGATGTCGGCGTAGTACATGGTCTTGCAGCGCGGCAGCGGCACGTATGCGTAGATATTATCCACGTAGAACGTGTGTGCCGGCATAGGCAGATTGGACTCGCGCAGCACATCGGTGCGATAGCACAGGCTGTGCATGAGCAGGTTCTGATCGGGACGGAAGTGTCCGATCTGGTCCCAAGAGAAAATCTTTTTGCGCGGCAGGGCAAACTTGTAGCCAATAGCGGTATGCGTGCCCTCGTAAACCTTCTCGTACACGTAGTTCGAGATAAACAGGTCGACGCGCTGGTCGCGCTCCTCAAAGCCACGCAGAATCGACAGCATGGTCGAAAGCGCCGCACCGTCGAGCCAGTCGTCCGAGTCGACAACCTTGTAGTAGGTGCCTGTGCCTCGCGCAGACCCGAAAGGACGGCAATACCGTGGCCGCCATTCTCCTGGTGCACCGCGCGGATGATACCGGGATAACGTGCCTCCCACTCGTCGGCCTTGGCGGCCGTCTCGTCCTTGGAGCCGTCGTCCACCACGATAATCTCGATATCGGTGGCGTAATTGCTCCCCTCCAAGATGGAGGTGATGCAATGGTCCATGTCCTTGGCGGCGTTATACGAGGGAATACCGAATGTTATGACTTTATGCATGGCAGGCGATAATCTCATCCGAAAGATCGAGGGCGGAATTGGTCACGGCGTCCATATCGTAGTAACGATACTCGGCCAGACGACCCACCGGTGGAAGTTCGTCAGGTTCTGGACGCGCTCGAGATAGCGCTCGTAGAGCTCACGGTTCTCGGGCTCCAGGATAGCGTAGTACGGCGTCTCGCCCGAGCCGGGCGTATAGGCCTTGGAGTACTCTTTCATGATGGTGGTCTTGCCGGGCAGGACCTGGCCGGTCATGTTCTTGAACTCGGTGATACGCGTGTAGTCCTCGCTCGTAGTGTAGTTGACGGTGCCCACGGGCTGGAACTGGTCCATATCGAGCGTCTCGAACTTCATATCGAGCGTGCGGTACGGCAGCGCGCCCAGGTCGAGGTTGAACAGCTCGTCGAGCGGACCGGTGTAGACGATCTCGCCACCATAGACCTTGCCGTCGATCTTGACGGTGGTCTCGTCGATCTCGAAGAGGTCGCGGGCGTCCACGTCGCAGAACACATCAATCAGATCGTGATCGAGCATATGCTCGAACAGCGCGGTATAGCCGTCCCGCGGCATGCCCTGGAAGGGAGCCTGCGGGAAGTAGCGGTCATCATCGCCCACAAAGACGGGAACGCGGCCGGTAATCGAGGGTCGATCTGATCGGGCGTCTGGCCCCACTGCTTCATGGTGTAATGCAAAAAGACGTTCTCGTAGACGTAATCGGCGACCTCGGCAAGATCCGGGTCGTTCTTCTTGCGCAGCTCCATGATGGGCACCTTGACGTCCTTGCCAAAGGTCTCCACGAGCTTCTGATACAGCTCCTCGCCGCGCTCATCGCCAAAGGCGAGCTTGAGGCTCGCATGGTTAAAGGGCACAGGCATAAGGGTGCCGTTGATGTTGGCGAGCACCTTGTGCTGGTAGTCCGTCCATTTGGTAAAGCGTGACAGGAAATTGTGGACGCGCTCGTTAAAGGTATGGTAGATGTGCGGACCATACTCGTGGACCAGGATTCCCGCCTCGTCAGTGCAGTCGAAGGCATTGCCCGCAATGTGGCTACGGCGCTCCAAAACGGCAACACGATAGCCGATGGTTTCGGCAAGACGGCGGGCGCAAACGGCACCGGCATAACCGGCGCCGACAACGATCATGTCGTACGCACCGGCATTAAAGCCTTCAGGCAGGCCTGAGGTAATCTGCATCGATACTCCTTGTCAAAAGCCACACGCTTTTTAACTGGGCTTTTTCTCGAACATACGTCGAGACATATTTATCAGAGCGATTATAGCGCTAATGCGTCCTATAATGAGCTTGCCACACAAGGAAAGCTCAAGCACTGCGGCGTACATTATTGAAAGGTAAACCCGCTAGCAGCGGGTTTATTCGTGTACAGCCGGGCGCCTGGAGCTTAGCGAAACGCTTGTAAGGAGTAACATGAGCGATTTCCTAAACCGTATGAAGTCTGCCGCCAAGGCCGACCTTAAGACCATCGTCCTGCCCGAGGGCGAGGATCCGCGTACCATCGTCGCGGCAAACAAAATCATCGAGGAAGCCTGGCAAAGCTCGTCATCCTGGCAACCCTGACGAGATCGACGTTCCCGGCGCCACCGTCATCGACCCGCGCAACGCCGAGAAGCACGAGGAGTACGCGCAGAAGTTTGCCGAGCTCCGCGCCAAGAAGGGTGTCACCATCGAGCAGGCTCGCGCCCAGGTGATGGACGCCACCTACTTTGGCACCATGATGGTCAAGATGGGCGACGCCGACGGCCTGGTCTCCGGCGCCTGCCACTCCACGGCCGACACCCTGCGCCCCGCGCTTCAGATCCTCAAGACCGCCCCGGGCACCAAGCTGGTCTCGGCCTTCTTCGTGATGTGCACCGACACCCCGCAGTTCGGCACCGACGGCACGCTGATCTTCGCCGACTGTGGCCTCAACATCAACCCGTCCTCCGATGAGCTCTCCGAGATCGCCATCGCCTCCGCTCACTCTTGGTCCACTTTCATGGGCAATGTTGAGCCGCACGTGGCCATGCTTTCCTACTCCACCATGGGCTCCGCCGGTGGCGAGGTCGCCAAGAAGGTCCAGGAGGCCGTGAAGTTCTGCAAGGAGAAGGCTCCCGAGCTCGCCATCGACGGCGACCTGCAGCTCGATGCCGCTATCGTCCCCACCGTCGCCCAGCTCAAGGCTCCCGGCTCCTCCGTCGCCGGTAAGGCCAACGTGCTCGTGTTCCCCGACCTCGAGGCAGGCAACATCGGCTACAAGCTGGTCCAGCGCTTCGCTGGCGCTGACGCCTACGGCCCCATCCTGCAGGGCATCGCCAAGCCGGTCAACGACCTGTCGCGCGGCTGCTCTGCCGACGACATCGTGGGTGTCGTGGCCATCACCGCCGTCCAGGCTCAGATGGCTGAGTAGCGGACATATCCCCTCGGGCCCTACAGGGTAAAGCTCTGAAACGTCCTCGGACATGTCGGAACGCCCCGCTGCGCACTACGTGCGGGCGGGGCTTCTCCGTCCTGCGGAAAGTTTCAGACGCTTACCCTGTAGCCCCTGCCGCCACGTGCAGTCAGGTATCTGGAGTGGACGGCGGCTTGACTACGAGCTGGGCTGAAGATCTGAATGGATGGGTGCCGTTGCTAGGGGCGCAAGCGTTGCTGGCGATGGTCACTTTGGGACTGGTATTTCCGCCTGCTAGTAAAAAGGCCTCCGGAGCTGTTGCTCTGGAGGCCTTTCGTTTACTTGTAAATGCGCGCGTTAGTTGTTCTTGGTCAGACGCTCGACGTCGTGGGCGATCATGTATTCCTCGTCGGTGGGGATGACCATGACCGTGACGGCGGAACCGGCGGCACTGATGACCTGCGGGCCGCTGCCCACGGCCTCACGGTTCTTGTTGTTGTCGATGCGCACGCCCAACCACTCAAAGCAGTCGCAGAAGGCCTTGCGGATCGACCAGTCGTTCTCGCCGATGCCGGCAGTGAAGGTAATGGTATCCACGCCCGCCATAGAAGCGATCATGGAGCCGGCCTGCTGCATAGCCTTATAGGCGAACATATCGAAGGCGAGCAGGCAGCGCTCATCTCCCTCGGAGGCGCGCGTGCGAATGTCGCGGGCGTCGTTGGAGATACCCGAGATGGCGAGCAGACCAGACTGCTTGTTCATCATGTCGTCGACTTCCTGGTAGCTGTAGCCGCCCTCGCGCTGCAGGTAGCACACGGTAGCCGGGTCGATAGAGCCGCAGCGGGTTCCCATCATCAGCCGTCAAGCGGCGTGAGCCCCATCGTGGTGTCACGGCATACACCGTCCTCGATGGCGGCAAGCGAGGCGCCGTTGCCCAAATGGCACGAGAGCAGGCGGTGGCAGCGCGAGCCAGGATCTCCTTGGCCATCATCCACTCATAGCGGTGGCTCGTACCGTGGGCTCCGTACTTGCGCACGTGATACTTGTCGCACACGTCCTTGGGCAGGGCGTAGGTGTAGGCGACCTCGGGCATGGTCATGTGGAACGAGGTGTCGAAGACGGCCACGTTGGGCAGCTCCGGATACTTCTCACGGCAATACTCAATCGCCGCCGCCTCGCCGTAGTTGTGCAGCGGAGCAAGCGGTGCCACCTCGAGAATCTTAGCCATGACCTCGTCGTCGACGACCGCAGAATCATCGAAGTGCCAGCCGCCTTGAACGATGCGATGTCCAATGCCACCAATCGTAAAGTCGGTCTTCTCGAGCTCCTCGAGCACGCGAGCGATAGCAGAGCGATGATCGGGGAAGGGAACCTCCTCGGTCTGTTTGGCGCCACCGTTCTCGGAGTGGCCAAAGATGCCCATGTCCGATCCGATACGCTCGCAGTTGCCCTTGGCGAAAACCTCGCGGGTATCGGTATCCAAAAGCTGATATTTAAGGCTTGAACTGCCGGCGTTGACAACAAGTACGTTCATGAGACTCCTTTGCAGTGCAATACGGCCGACGCAGACCCCTTAAGGCGGCCGTATTTTAATAAGAAGTTATCATATCTTGATAAATAGCTATCAGCATATCGCCCAACGAGCGCAAAAGAGGGACTAAACGACACTTGGTCGTCCAGCCCCTCCCCTCTTGCAATTACTTGCCGTTGACGATGCGCTCGACGTCGGAAGCGATCATGAACTCCTCGTCCGTGGGGATGACGAAGATCTTGACCTTGGAATCCTTGGCAGACAGGCACCAAGCGCCGTCGCCACGCAGGGCGTTACGGGCATGGTCCATCTTGACGCCCATAAAGGCCAGACGGTCGGCAACGCCGGCGCGAACGGCCGGAGCGTGCTCACCGATGCCGGCGGTGAAGACCAGCGTGTCCATACCGCACATGGAAGTGGCCATCTCGGCACTTGGCGGCAATCTTGTAGACGAACATGTCGAAGGCGAGCTGAGCCTCGGGGTCGCCGGCGGCGGCAAGCTCCTCGACGTTGCGGCAGTCGTTGGTCTTGCCACCGGTCACAGCCAAAAGGCCGGACTTCTTGTTCATCATCTCGTCGACCTCGTCGAAGGTGTAGCCGCCCTCGCGCTGCAGGTAGCACACGGTAGCCGGGTCGATGGAGCCGCAGCGGGTGCCCATCATGACGCCGTCGAGCGGGGTGAGGCCCATAGTGGTATCCATGCACTTGCCGTCTCGATGGCGCACAGGGAGGCACCGGAGCCGATGTGGCACACGACAACCTTGCGGGCCTCGCCGTTGGTCATCTCGGCGACCTTCTTGGAGATGTAACGATAGCTGGTGCCGTGGGCGCCGTACTTACGGATGTGCAGCTTGTCGCAAACATCCTTGGGAAGGGCGTAGGTCTTGGCGACCTCGGGCATGTTGAAGTGGAAAGCGGTGTCATAGACCGTGACGTTGGGCAGGTCGGGATACTGCTCCAGGCAGAACTCGATAACGTTGGCCTCGGGGTTGTTGTGCAGCGGCGCCAGCGGGGCGACCTCACGGATCTTGGCGAGGACGTCCTCGTCGACGAGGGAGGAATCGCCAAAGTACCAGCCGCCCTGAACGATACGGTGGCCAATGCCCTCGATCTTGACGCCGTTGGCCTCGAGGTCCTTCAGGACGACCTCGATGGCGACCTTGTGGTCGGGGAACTCGATGTTCTCGGTCACCTTCTTGGACCGTTGGCAGCGTGGGTGAAGGTACCGCCGGTAAAGCAGACGCGCTCGCAGGAGCCTTTGCGGACACCTTGTGGGACTTGGTATCGATGACCTGATACTTAAGGGTCGAAGATCCTGCGTTGACGACCAGAACGTTCATGTGTCTCCCTACTAACAGGCGGTGTGGCGCCGCCAGGTTACATACGCTTCAATAATAAACCCAAACGCTCGCGCTCGGGTTTATTGCGTTGATATATAAGTTATCGGTGCCAGAGCTTCCGTTTCATTGCACGGAAGAAGCGTCCTCAGATGAGGTTCTCGCCCAGGTTTTTGCCGCCGAGGACGTGCATGTGGAAGTGCATGACGGTCTGGCCGGCGTTGACGCCCTTGTTGGAGATGACGCGGAAACCGTCCTCCAAGCCCTTGGCCTTGGCAACCTCGTGGATGGCGTGGGCCATGGCGCCCATGGTCTCGGCCGGCACGTTGTCGGCGATGTCGCTGTAGTGCTTCTTGGGGATCACGAGCGTGTGGACCGGCGCCTGGGGGTTGAGGTCGTCGAAGGCGATGACCTGGTCGTCCTCATAGACAACGGTTGAGGGAATCTCGTGGTTGGCGATTTTGCAGAAGATGCAATCACACATGGCTGGTTCCTTTCTCACAGGCCAAGGTAATTATATTTGGTCGGGATGGTTAGAACGAAAGCTTGTCGTCGGTGTTGGCGGCCTCGCCGTCGGCGAGCACGTCGTTGCCGTCGACGTCCTTAAGGAGCACCGAGACCTTCTGCTCGGCATCGGACAGGCGGGTGCGCAGCTCTTGAGGAGCTCGACGCCGCGGGTATAGCTCTCGAGTGACTCCTCGAGCTCCATATCGCCCGACTCCAAGCTGCGGATGATGAGTTCCAACTCCTGCGAGGCCTGCTTGTACGTAAGCTGCTCGACCGGGGTCTTCTCTGCCATATCTGTTTCCTTTCCTAAAGGTTTATCGCTGTGAAACGCGGTCTACTCGACCGTATCGACCGTTGCCGCCACGTTGCCGTCTGCCATGCGCACGCGTATGGCGTCGCCGGGCTTAAAGGTCTTGGCGCTCGTAGCCACCCCATCATCGCTGTACGCGATGGAATAGCCACGGGCAAGCACCTTGAGCGGCGACAGGGCATCGAGTGAGGCTGCCGCACGGCCCAGGTCGGACGCGGGTTTGCTGAGCATCGTGCGCCCCTGATGCTCCAGACGGGAACTCGCAAGCGTGAGCGCATGGCGCTTGCCATCGAGCCCCGAGGTGCTTGCAACCAGACGCTCGGGCAGGCGCTCAAAGTTGGAGCGGAATGTCCCGACCGAGCGTACTATGGCGCCCGACAGGCGATCGGCAGTCAGCGCAAGCTCCGATTCGCGACGCTCGACCATAAATGTGGGGTCGTTGAGGCACGGGCGGCAGGCGGCGGCATCGAGTGCATCGCCCAGACGGGCCGTATAGGTATTCCAAGCGCGGCGACCACGCTGATCGAGCATCTCCAGGTCGACCTGATTCGACCAATCATCGATGCCATCGCGGCGCCAAGACGCTGATGGCGTGCCTCGAGCACATCGGCCAACTCCGTCATAGCCGGCGCCACCGATTCGGCCGCCGCCGTGGGCGTGGAGGCGCGGCGGTC
>ENA-OQBT01000896-OQBT01000896.1-human-gut-metagenome-genome-assembly--contig:-NODE-896-length-15187-cov-2.877556_pt1 | contig 15187 bp, 17 predicted proteins | sample MGYA00242749_ERZ504557 | MGnify/ENA primary metagenome ERZ504557 (study PRJEB26092, sample SAMD00036243) | human gut metagenome | host: Homo sapiens | study: EMG produced TPA metagenomics assembly of... | reverse complement strand
AGAGTTCTGCCACCGCCTTCTCCATTTAAATATGCTGTAACAACTTTTAGCTTAAATTTAAAACTATATTTTGACATGAAAAAACCGACCTCCTTAAAATTAGATTTTTAGGTCTAACTTTAAGGGGTCGGTTCAGAGGCGGGCAATTTTTATTCCGAGAGCGATTTCTGCCGTTCGCGAAGCGCTTTGTGCAAAGAAATCTCCTTTTTGCGATCCAAATAACTTCTGGCAATAATATGGGCAATGGCTACGCCGATGGCAATACAAATTATTGTGAAGACCCCGGTAATCCCGCTGCGCAAGGCGAATAGCAGGTTATCCGGTGTAAGGGAATTAATAGTCAGTAAGCCGAACAAGAAACGATATAAGAGTACGCCCGGAATCAGCGGAATTACGGACGGAATAGATAAAATCAAAGGCGCCGTTCGCAATAATTTATATGTTTTTAAGGCTAGCAAACCAATGATAGCGGATGCCACAAAACTGGCGCCAACGATGGTAAAACCGAAATCAACTATGAGTATATTTCGTGTAATGACGCTGATGGTACCGCCTATAGCGATTATCCAAAGCAGCCGATAAGGTGTATTAAAAATAGTGGCAAAACTTACCGCACCTATTGCAGCGGCGATGGCCTGAATCGGTGTTACTACAACCGGTGTAATATTTAGGTGGGTAAAGGTGGAGACGTGGTCGAAATATAGAGCCATGGCGATACCGACGGACATGCTGCTAACAATTAAAAGCGTATGCATGGCCCTGGTCATTCCGGATACAATATGGTTATTAATCATATCGTCTACGGCGTTGATCAGAGGAACGCCGGGAATCAGAAAGAGGGTACAACTGACCATAGCATATACGATGCTGCCTGAGTCAAAGGTTGTATTAATCAGATTGGCTGTAAAAGTAGCGGCAAAGGAGGCCGCTACGATGCCAAAATAAAAGTTGATTTGATAGTGATGACAAATGTAGCGGGTTATAAAACCGATGACCGCACAGATGACGGTTACTAAAGCGGCTAACCAAGTGGCACCGAATAAAATGCTGAAAGCACCGCACGCAAGACCCGCTGCCAGACCGAGTAGGGGCGTCGGATATTTAGGCGGTGCGGCCTTAATCGTTTTCAAATGATCTTCGAATTCATCAAGACTGTAATTATTTTCAATGGCCTTCCAGGTTAATTTAGAAAGGGTTGAAAGAATGGTCATATTCACACCGTGTAACGGTGTTTTGCGAAAAACCGTATACGAGTGTTTTTCGTCATTTATATTCAACATTAAGGTCATATAGGTTATGTGAATATGAACAAATTGAGGTGGAATGCCCATGTAAGAGGCGGCGCGCATCATATCACGTTGAATGTGATTGGTGTTAGCGCCGTTTTGCATGAGCAACTGACCGTAATCAAGGAGGAGTTCCATTTTGCGGTGAATGGCTACAAAAGGTTCGCACATAATTTGAAACTCCGAAGGACCTCGGGAGCAGTGTTTATCATGTTTTATTTGATGTTGATGACTGCGCGACCGTGTAGTTCCGTGAGAGCGTGAGCCGTGAGTCGTATGAGGGGTTTTCTCTATGCTCATAGAATTAGTCCTTTCTATCAGTAAGCATGTAAGGGGCTTAATTTAATCCTTTTATCTGTCTAAGTATAGTATAGCAGATGCAAGCATTATTTTTGACTGATATAGATAATTATCATAAATGATGAAAAAAGACTGCAATCGTATGAAGTAAAGGAATACTGAAAACTATAGTCTTTCTGTTTTAGGAGTTGGCGTACTCAAAAGAGTCGGTGCACCGAATATGGAGATTTTAGAGGATCAAATAGTGGTCCCTGCTGTATCCCAAAAAGTGGAGGCTGCCGTATCCCAAAAGTGGAGGCTGCCGTATCCCAAAAAGTGGGGGCTGCTGTATCCAAAAAGTGGGGGATTTTTATCAGTGCGTGAAAGTTTTGAAATAATCGGTGGCAAAAAGTGGTGTTTGTTAATGATTTTTTAGTTGTGGTGGTGTGAAGTGGAGGGGCTCAAAAATTAAAGCCTTATTTCTTCGCACATATCGACTAAAAGAGGGAACAAAAAATCGTTGTAGTAGCGCCAATTTGCGATTAAATGTTTGGTTAAAAGATTTTTTTGCTAAATTTCGCTAAAATTTGCAGATTTTATTGTTATTAAGTGGGGGAATGTGGTAGTATTTACCATATAGTGGTAGATAAGATAGGGAAAGTGTAAAAGGAGGTGAGACAATGATGTTCATGGGTGAATATTCACATACCATTGATACGAAGGGGCGCTTGATTATTCCCGCAAAATTACGCGAACAATTAGGCGAAACCTGTATTATGTCCAAGAGCTACGATAATTGTCTCGCCATTTATACGACCGAAGTATTTACCGCCAAGGCTATGCAGATGATGAAGCAACCGAACAACAAAGCCGGTGTTCGTGGGCTTAAACGTCAACTTTTTGCCAATGCCACCGAGTTGGAATTCGATCGTCAAGGTCGTATTTTGGTGCCGGCTACACTGCGTGAATTTGCCAAACTTCAAAAAGAAGTAATGGTACTCGGTATCGGGGATCACGTAGAAATTTGGAACCGTGAACATTGGTTGGCTTACCAGGAAGACATGGATGATAATATGGAACAATTATCAGAAAACATGGAAGACTTCTTCTTGTAATTTAAGCTGCAATTTAAGATTGAATGTTGAAGCTGTATGGTAAAAATGGAAGTATTTTGGCTATTTATTACGAAGTAATGCAATACTATAGCGATATAGTGAATGTTTGATTAAGGGTGAAAACATAATTTCGAAGTCGGAAAGGAGCGGACCCATGGAATTTCATCATGTAAGCGTATTGCTTAACGAAACAGTAAACGCTGTATTAACAAATCCCCATGGGATTTACGTGGATTGCACGTTAGGCGGAGCCGGTCATGCTCATGCGCTAGGCGAGCAATTGGCCGCTGACGGCTTACTCATCGGACTCGATCAAGATGAAGTGGCGCTGGCGACCGCGACGGAACGACTGGCTGATTTAAAATGCCGAGTTATGACGATTCCCACTAATTTCAAAGATTTGAAAACGGCCCTTACGAGCCGCGGCATTACGGAGGTAGACGGATTTATCTTTGATTTAGGCGTTTCAAGTTATCAGCTGGACACAGCGGAACGAGGTTTCTCCTATATGCAGGACGGTCCTTTGGACATGCGCATGGATAGGCAGGGGAACTTGACGGCTGCGGATATAGTCAATGGCTACAGTGAAGCTGACTTGGTGCGAATCATTCAGGATTATGGGGAAGAACGATGGGCGAAACGAATTGCACAATTCATAGTAGCGGCTCGTTCTGAAAAACCGATTACTACCACCGGTGAATTAACCAAAATTATCAAACAGGCCATTCCCGCCGGGGCACGCCGTGAAGGTCCGCATCCGGCTAAACGAACATTTCAGGCGATTCGCATTGAAGTGAATCAGGAGTTGGCTATTTTAAAAGACAGTTTTAAAGATGCAGTGGATTTATTAAAACCGGGCGGTCGTATCGGTGTTATTACATTCCACTCATTAGAAGATAGAATTACGAAGCAAACCTTTAAGGAATTGAGTACCGGTTGTATTTGTCCGCCGGAACTGCCGGTTTGTGTTTGCCATCATGTGGCAGTCGTAAAAGCAAGAAATAAGGCGATTGAGCCGGGCAATGAGGAAGTAACAGCGAACCCGCGAGCGCGGAGCGCCAAGTTACGGGTAGCCGAAAAGGTATAGATAACGGGGGGTTGATTATATGTTAGCGAGAAAGACAGTCGGTGTACGCGTTGCACAACCGACGGCGAGACCATATATACCAACTAAAACACGTCGAGCGAAGCAGGTTGGTGTATTTAGTAACGCGTCGCCGGAATTGAAACAGATTTTAGTGTTATTAGCCATGGTTGGCGTTGTAGGGGCTACCGTTTTGGGAGGCCGTGTGGTGAAAGCCGGTGCCGGTTATGAATTGGTAAGCATGCAACAACAGGTTGTTCAATTGACCAGAGATAATGAAGAGTTGAGTCTGGAAGTAGCGGAATTGAAGTCGCCTACACGGATTCAGCAGATTGCGCAAGATAAATTGGGAATGGTTTTGCCCGATGCTTTTGTGTACAACAGCAAAGGTACTACTGTAGAACGTGATGTGAAAGTAACAGCACGCATCAGGGACTAAACTACGGTATGAGGCAGCTCCGGAAGTGAGCTGCTTTCCTTGTTTGAGATGGAGGAAATGTTGTGAAAACAGTACAAGAATTAATAAATGTGATAAGCGGCGTAAGCGTCAAAGGAGCTACCGATACTGTTATCAGCCATATTACGGCGGATTCGCGAGAAGTAAAACAAGGCAGTTTATTTATCTGCCTAACCGGTGCTCATGTAAATGGTCATGATTATGTACAAAAAGCCGTTGAAGCCGGGGCGGTAGCTATATTGGCGTCAGAACCGATCGATGTGCCGGCTGCGGTAAGTGTACTGACTGTTGACGATACACGAATCGCTATGCAGCAATGTGTACCGTTTTTTTATGACTATCCCGGTTGTAAAATGCGTATGATTGGGGTAACCGGTACAAACGGTAAAACTACAACGACCCATATTATCGGCCACATCTTGCGAGCTCAGGGGTATAAAGTGGGGATCATCGGTACGGTTCACGTAGTTATTGGGGATAAACCTATCCGATTCACAATACGACCCCGGATGTGGTTGACTTGCAACACATTTTGAGCCAAATGGTGGCTGAAGGGGTAACGCATTGTATCATGGAAGTATCATCGCACGCTTTGGCGCTCAACCGAGTGGCCGGCGTGGAATACGATACAGCCGTTTTCACAAATTTGACACAAGACCATCTCGATTTCCATAAAACCTTTGAAAATTACTTGGCGGCCAAATGTAAATTGTTTGAACAGGTAAGTGCGCCAAATCAACATAAGCAAAATAAAGGGGCTGTCATTAATATCGATGATCCTCACGGTGAACGCGTTATGACAAAGAACTCCGCACCGCTCATTACGTACGGTACTAAAGGGAAAGGTACCTTGGAAGGTGAAAACCTTACCATAACGGCTAAGACGAGCGCCTATGATATTGTGTATGAAGGTAAAGAATATCCGATTCACATGCGTATTACCGGTCTTTTCAATGTGTATAACACCTTGGCGGCCATCGGTGCTTGTCTCTTTGAAGGCGTGAAGATGGAAGCATTATTGAAGCGTTGAGTGATTTCACGGCCGTACCGGGACGTTTTGAGTTGGTAGAAGAAGGTCAGCCGTTCGCTGTTGTTGTGGATTATGCGCATACACCGGACGGTTTGGAAAATATCCTGCAAACTGCTCAAAAAATTGTGGAGCGTCACATTCTCGTAGTATTTGGTTGCGGTGGTGACCGTGATGCCACGAAGCGTCCGATTATGGGCCGCATTGCTGCGCAGTATGGTGATGAAATCTTCGTAACTTCCGATAATCCGCGTACGGAAGATCCTAAAAAAATAGTGGCTCAAGTGGCAGAGGGTGTAAAAGAAGCTTGCGGGAAGGTTCGGTATATTCCGTTATTACGGATCGCCGCAGCGCCATTCATGCCGCTATCAAAGATGCCAAAGCAGGTGATGTGGTAATCATCGCCGGCAAGGGCCATGAAGATTATCAGATTTTAAAAGATAAAACGATTCATTTTGACGATCGGGAAGTAGCCCGCGAAGCATTAAAGGAGAGATAAAAATGGCAGAGTTTACGCTCCGGGAGGTGTTGACCGTAACAGGCGGTACCTACAACGGGAAAGCAAGTGAAACAACAGTATTTACTAATGTATCCACCGATACACGTACCATTGAAGAAGGTTCGCTATTTGTTGCTTTGACGGGTGACACTTTTGACGGGCATGTTTTTTTGCCGCAAGCCCGGGCTAACGGAGCGCTCGGTGCCTTGGTAAAACCGGGGCATACTGCCAACGATCTCATCTGCATTGAAGTAGCGTCACCGCTATTGGCGTATCAGCAATTAGCTAATTATCATCGCCGTCGTTTTGATATTCCCGTAGTTGCTGTTACCGGCTCATCCGGTAAAACTACGACGAAGGAAATGATTGCCGCTGTACTGGGCAGTAAGTTTAATGTTCTGAAAACAGAAAAGAACTTTAACAATGAAATCGGTTTGCCAAAAACATTGTTGCAACTTACAGCGACCATGAAGCCTGTGTGGTGGAAATGGGGATGCGCGGGCTCGGTCAAATTGATGAATTGGCTCGCATCGCCGAACCGACGGTAGGTGTGATTACGAATGTAGGGAATAGTCATATTGAACTTTTAGGCTCTCGTGAAAACATAGCGAAAGCCAAGAGCGAATTGATTCAACATATTCCGGTTGACGGAACAGCTATTTTAAATGAAGATGATGAATTTGTTCGTCAGATGGGGAATTTAACGAAAGGTAAAATCATCTATTACGGCATCAAAGAAAAAGCGACTATTTCAGGCTTTAAATTGCGCTATAAAAAAGACGCATTAAATTTACTTGCCGCAGTTTTGATGAAGTATTTGATGTATTCTTGCCGATGATTGGGGAACACAATGTATATGACGCGCTGGCCGCTATTGCGGTAGGCCGTTCCTTAGGTGTATCTTCACAGAAAATTGCTAAGGCATTGGGTTCTTTTAAAGGTATGCCGATGCGCCAGGAAATTGTTTCCTTTGGTGACTTCGTTGTCCTCAATGACGCCTATAATGCCAATCCTATGTCCATGGCGGAATCGATTAAACCTTGGGACAGCTCGACGGTAAACGAAAAATTGCCATGCTCGGTGATATGTTGGAGTTAGGTGAGTTTTCCGAAGAACATCATCGTGAAATCGGTCGTTTACTGGTGGCAGAAGGTTACGATCAAGTATATACTTTTGGTGAGGCCGCAAAATTTATTGCTCGTGAAGCAAAAGCGGCAGGCATTCGCATAGCTAAAATTTGCGACAGCCATTTAGATATGGTTAATGTATATTGTGATGTGCGCGCTAAAGGTGATGTTATTTTGGTTAAAGGCTCCCGTGGCCTTCGTATGGAACGGGTAGTCAATGAATTTGAAGACCGTGAGGCACTTCAATAAACAGTAAGAATTATGATAAGGAAGAACGTAAAGTAAGACCGTAAAGTGCCTTGGCAATGACCGTTAAGCACCTCAGTAAAGACGTTTGTCCGGTTGTGGTAGTTTGTAGCCGAAGTTTTTCAAAAAAACGAGAATTATATTTGCATTACAGCCTTATATGTACTACCATAGATAGCGGCTTTGTTTTTCTATAAAGCTAAAGCAGATAACAACATCTGTAAAACCATGTAAAAATAGTGAGTTAATCGGCTTCATAAAGGCCGTAATGTAAGGAGCGATAGTTCGAATGACCATGCAATTATTATTCGCGTTTATTACTTCCTTGGTAATAACGTTAATACTCGGAAAAATAGGAATACCGTTGTTACGGCAGTTACATGCACAACAAAGCATACGCGAAGACGGACCGCAAGCCCATTTAGCTAAGGCGGGCACCCCGACGATGGGTGGTATTTTCATGCTTTTGGCTATGGTGATAACAGTTCTTGTATTTGCACCGTTTCAAATGGCTACGTGGGTATTGTTGTTTTTGACATTAGGTCATGGCCTGTTGGGCTTCTTAGATGATTTTATTAAGTCCGTGAAAAAACGTAATTTAGGTCTTACGGCTAAACAGAAATTATTGGGACAGATTATTATGTCTGCCGTATTCTGCTATATTGCAACGGAAGTGATGGTAATTCCTACCACCGTCTGGGTTCCGTTTGTAAATACTACCTTCGATTTAGGCATGATGTACTATGTATTGGTATTTATCATTATTGTGGGGACTACGAATGCGGTTAACTTGACGGACGGCCTTGACGGTTTGGCAGCCGGTACGTCGGCAGCTGCGGCTATTGCTTATACCGTTATCGGTATGCTGGCGTTACAGCCGAGTGTGTCCTTCTTCGGTATTGCTCTTTGCGGTGCCGTACTGGGGTTCTTATATTTCAACTCCAACCCGGCTAAGGTGTTCATGGGTGATACCGGTTCCTTGGCATTGGGCGGTGCCTTTGCGGGCATGGCTATTTTAACTAAAACGGAATTATTGCTCATCATTATCGGCGGCATTTTCGTAATGGAAGCATTGTCCGTTATTATTCAGGTAGTATCCTTTAAAACACGTGGTGTACGCGTTTTCAAAATGAGTCCGATTCATCATCATTTTGAATTGTCCGGTTGGAGTGAGCAAAAAGTGGTAAGCCGTTTTTGGCTTGGCAGTTGCTTGTTTGCCGTATGTGGTTTGTTAATTTATGTAATGCGATAGGTAGGCGTAATCATGGAGTACAAGGGTAAACGAATTTTAGTGTTAGGCGCAGGTCGGAGCGGTATCGGTGCCGCTCATGTGTTGGGATTAATGGGGGCTGCCGTTACTTTAAACGATTATAAAGAAGTTGCGTTTACATCGGCTGAAAAGGCACTATTGGAGGAGGCTCATGTAACCGTTATTACCGGCCGCCAGAATAATGAATTATTGGCGGCTGTTGATCGTATTGTAGTTTCACCGGGGATTGCTCTTACCATTCCTATTTTAGTGGAAGCGGCTAAACGGGACATGGATATTGTAGGCGAAGTGGAAGTGGCCTATGACATTTCCAAAGCACCTATTCTCGCTATTACTGGTACAAATGGCAAAACTACGACTACTACATTATTGGGCGAAGTCATGAAACAAACCGGTCGTCCTGTAATGGTGGGCGGTAATATTGGCGATTCATTGAGTGAAGCAGCCTATGAAATTCCGGCGGATGGTTATTTGGTGGCAGAAGTTTCCAGCTATCAATTGGAAACGGTAAAAACATTTAAACCATTGGGTGCCATCATGTTGAATATTACGCCGGACCACTTACAGCGCCATAAAACCATGGAAGCTTATCAGGCGGCTAAAGAGAATGTTTTTAAGCAACAAACATCGAAGGAGCGAACCGTCCTCAATATGGACGATCCGTTAGTGGCGGGGATGGTACCGCGCGTACCGGGCAAAGTACTTTGCATCAGTCAGGAACATGGTGTGACGGATGGAGCGTATTTTGCGGATAATCAGTTGTTTGCCGTTCGTAATAATGAAGCGGAAGCTGTTATCAGCACGGCGGATATTCATTTGCCGGGCCGACATAATATTGAAAATATTTTGGCAGTCATTGCTTTGGCTTATGATTTAGGTATTACCGCAACACAACTGCATGATGTAATCGCTAATTTTAAGGCTGTAGAGCATCGTCTGGAACGGGTTACGGTTATCGATGGAGCTACTTATTTTAATGATTCGAAGGCAACCAATACAGATTCTGCCATTAAAGCATTGGAATCATTTAAGGAGCCCGTTGTTTTGTTGGCCGGTGGCTATGATAAGATGACGGATTTAACCGATTTTATGAACATGGTCAAAAAACATGCCAAAGCGTTAGTCCTCATGGGTGATGCGGCAGCGCGTTTTGAAGAATCCGCTAAAGCGGCCGGTGTTGAAGACATTGTGCGCGTCCGTTCTATGGCCGAAGCGGTAGCGAAAGGTCATGAATTGGCGAAACCGGGTGATGTGGTTTTATTGTCGCCCGCATGCTCCAGTTTTGACTGGTATCATTGTTTTGAAGAACGAGGCGATGATTTTAAAAATGAAGTATATGCATTAGCTGATATGTTGGCTAATAAGAAGGGGTCTTAGTCATGAAGCGTATAATTATTTCAGGAGGTGGCACGGGTGGTCACATTTATCCTGCCATTACCATTTATAAAGAAATAGCCGCTATGACGGAGGCTGAATTCTTATATATCGGGACCGATAAAGGCCTCGAAGCTACCTTGGTGCCTAAAGAGGGAATTCCTTTTAAAACATTGCCGGTAGAAGGTTTAAATCGTAATTTGTCATGGCATGCATTGGTGACCTTGGGCAAAACGCTTAGTTCTTTGTGGCAGGCCGCGCGCATTATTTCGGAGTTTAAACCGGATATTGTAATCGGTACGGGCGGTTATGTGTGCGGTCCGATTTTGTTGGCCGCAGCACTGCGGAATGTGCCGACTCTTATTCAGGAACAAAATACCATCGGCGGTATTACGAATAAAATCCTGAGCCGTTTTGTCGATGTAGTAGCGGTTGGTTTTGAAGATGCAAAAAAAGCATTTCCTAAAGCAAAGCGACTTGTCTATACCGGTAATCCGGTGCGTCCGGAAGTATTGGTGGATACCCGAGCGGAAGGGCGTGAGTTTTTTAACTTAAAAGATGATGAGTTTGCCGTACTTATTGCCGGCGGCTCACGTGGGGCACGCAGTATTAATACAGCCATGATTGAAGTACATGAGTATTTTAAAAACCGTAAAGGCATTAAATTGATTCATGTAACCGGGTCCGGTGAGTATGATCGGGTCCTTGAAGCATTGCATATTAAAGACGGTGAGGCCTACAGTGATTCATCAATAATTTTGCCGTATTTGCATGAAATGCCGAAAGCCTTGGCGGCTGCCGATTTAGCTGTATTTCGTGCCGGCGCCGTTGGTCTTGCGGAACTTACGGTGCGAGGCATTCCGTCAATTTTAATTCCGTACCCGTATGCGGCGGAAGATCATCAAACGTATAATGCGCGGGCGTTGGTAAGTGCCGGAGCGGCTCGTATGATTGTGGATAAAATGTTACAAGGTAAAGATTTGATTGGTGAAATCGAATTCTTCATGAACAATCCGCATGAATTGGGGCATATGTCGGCGGCAGCCAAGACGTTGGGTAAACCGGCGGCGGCTCACGATATAGCCCAATTAGCGCTGGAAATTGCAAAGTAAGGAATAAGGAGAGATTGCACCATGTTAAATGGTATTCATAAAATACATCTTATCGGCATTGCGGCTCAGGTATGCGAGCCATTGCCAACATTTTAATCAGTCAGGGGTTTGAAGTATCCGGTTCCGATATTCAGGAGTCAGCCGTGACAGAGCGTTTCCGTAAAATGGGCGCCACCATTCATATCGGTCACAATGCGGACTATGTAAAAGGGGTTGATGCGGTTGTTCGTTCTACGGCTATTCACGCAGATAATCCGGAACTTATGGCGGCTCACGAATTACAGATTCCTATTTTACATCGCTCCGATATCGTTAAAGCCGTGTTGGATATAACAAAGGGCATTGCCGTCGCCGGTGCGCACGGCAAAACCACGACTACCTCTATGCTGGGGCAGATTTTTGTGGAAGCCGGCCTAGATCCGACGGTTATTATCGGCGGTGAAGTCGATTATTTGGGCGGCAGCAGTCAGTGGGGCCGCGGTGAATACAGCATCGCCGAAGCCGATGAAAGTGACGGTTCGTTTTTAAAATTGAATCCGAAGGCCATCGTTATTACCAATATTGAAAATGACCATATGGACCACTACGGTACGATGGAGCATTTATTGGATGCTTTCTGTGAGTTTGTCGGTAAATTACCTAAGGACGGTAAAGCCGTTGTCTGTGGCGATAATCCGTCGATTCAGAAAGTGATGCCCCGTGTAGATCGTCATTTCGTAACGTATGGTCTCGGCGAAGACAATGATTACAGGGCTCGCAATATTCATTATGAAAAAGGTATTTTGGTTTATGAAGCCATGAAGGGTGATGAAGTGATTGCCACTATTCGCCTTAAAGTGCCGGGTACGCATAATGCGTTAAATTCCTTGGGCACTTTTGTTATGGCTACGGATTGTGGCATTCCGGCCGACGTAGTTGTGGCCGCATTAGCTAAATTTACAGGTGCTAAACGTCGTTTTTGAAACGAAAGGTCATGTTAAGGGCATATGGGTAGTTGATGATTATGCACATCATCCGACAGAAATTGCAGCTACTTTGAGTGCGGCCAAAGCTTTGGAATCACATCGCGTAGTTTGCGTATTCCAACCACATCGTTTTACCCGTACTAATTTATTGTTAAAAGAATTCGGTAAAGCTTTTGTGAATGCGGACGTATTATTTATTACCGATATTTACAGTGCCGGTGAAGATCCGATTGCCGGTATTGACGGCCATTCCATCCCGGATATGGTGAAAGCTACTACCGGTCAGGATGTTCATTATATTGCGGACGTAAATGATGTGCCGCAAACGGTAAAACAAATTTTACAACCTGATGATTTGGTAATTACTATGGGCGCCGGCAGCATTAGTCAATACGGACCTAAATTATTGGCAGCATTGGAAGAGGAATAATCATGAAAAATAAAAAAATTGTCGTATTAATGGGTGGTCCTTCTAAAGAAGCAGAGGTATCTCGTCGAACCGGTGCAGCTATTGCGGAAGCGTTATGTAGTTTAGGGTATGATGCTCAAACTTTGGAATTGGTACCGGAACAATTGTTAGCCGATATTAAAGCATTAGGCGGCGAAATCGTATTCAATGCATTGCACGGCAAGTTCGGTGAAGACGGAGCGCTTCAAGGCTTACTTGAAATGGCCGGCATTCCGTATACCGGTTCCGGTGTTATGGCGCAAGCGTAGGCATGAATAAAAAAATCAGTAAAGATGTGTTTGTAGGCGCCGGTATCCCGACGGCTGCAGCAAAATCTTATAATGCAGCAGCACAAAATGAAGCTGATATTGTTGCAGATATTAAAGCTAACTTTACATTACCGGTTGTTTTGAAACCGGCTACCCAAGGTTCCAGCATAGGCGTAACTATTGTACGTGACGATAGCGAACTTACGGCAGGTGTAAAAGAAGCGCTCGTATATGATAATATTTTGGTGGTAGAACAGTATTTGGACGGTCATGAATTTACAGTTCCCGTATTGGAAGGCAAAGCCTTACCGGTTATCGAAATCAGACCACATTCCGGTGAATATGATTACACTTCAAAATATACGACCGGCGCTACCGATTATTTGGTACCGGCTCCGATTGATGAAGCATTAACTAAAAAACTACAGGCTATCGGTGAAACTGTATATCGTGAATTACAATGCTCCGGCGTAATTCGCATCGACTTCATGACCAATAAGGCAGGGGAAGCGTTTGTGTTGGAATATAATACGATTCCGGGCATGACGGCGACCTCCTTGGTACCAAAATCCGCTAAAGCTATGGGGATGGATTTCCCTACCTTATGTGAAAAAATTCTGCTCACCGCCGGTTTAGGTAAGTTTTAAGTAAACTGGAGATACTGAGATGAATAGAGATAATCGGCCATATTCCGGTCCGGTGGAGGCAGTAAAACCAAATCCAACGGCCACATTCGGACCGCCCGGTGAACAATCATCGGGGGGCTATTCTTCGCCGAATTACCATGGGGAGCAACAATCGGTACATTCGCCAAGGAACCACAGTGGGGCGAATCGACCTTTATATGATTTTGATGGTGCCTATTCATCACCGGACGGTAATGGTGAAAACGGGTATTATCGCGATGGTGGCGAACCGCCGGAGCCACCGAAACATCCTCATGCATGGCGTCGTCGCGTTGTTTTAATCGGCGGTGGCTTATTATTACTATGGTTGCTTTTATTTATTTTGCCGATTCCGTTTGGCACAATAACAGTGACGGGTAGTAAAAATGTAACTGTATCAGATGTGATGGCGGCCGGTAATATACGGTATCCGATTAACCTGTTGCAGATTAATGCCGGCCAATTAGAAGAACGGTTGCAGCATGATTTGCGGGTAGACTCAGTTAAAGTAACGTATGTATTGCCGCTTACTTTACAAGTGAATGTAACAGAACGTCGGCCGGCGGCGGTAGTGGCGACGCAGTTCGGTTTTGCCACCTTGGATGCGAAAGGTCAAGTTATTAATATTGGCCCGGCCATCGAAGATACGTCAGCTACGATTATCTCCGGTATCAAACTGGGCAATGTATTATTAGGTGATACAATTGATACGCCGGTCATTAAAGGGGCTTTGTCGTATTTGAACTCATTAAGCGATGAAGGTCGTAAAGAGATTGCCGAAATTAATGTAGGTGATGTTAATCAGTTAATTGCTTATACGGTAGATGGATTGCCGCTTCATTTAGGCGATACATCGGATATGGATAAAAAAGGGCCTTTATCTGAAAATATGCTGCGTGATGTGAAGGCTCGCGGTGTGGCAGCACAATATTTGGATGTCAATGTAAAGGCGCCGTTTATTAAGACGCCTTAAGGGAATAATGGAAGAGGAAGCATGTTAAAGCAAGGTCGTTGGGCAATAGCGGCTGTAAGCATGTTGCTGGGGATTATGTTGGTTGGTCAATATAAAATGACGCAAAGCATAGCGGAAAGCAATATTCATTTGCAGCGAACAGGAGATTTAGCACGTGAACTGACCGCGGCAGAAAAAGAACGTGATGAGCTGCGGCAACAATTAGAAAAAAAACAAAAAGGTGATGCGTCGGCCAGTGTGGTCAGCGACATCAATTTATTGAAGCAACGTTCCGGCCTTACAGATGTGACCGGACCCGGTGTGATAATCACTATTAATGACAGTAAAATACCGGTAAAAGACAATGAGAACCCGAACCTATACTTAATTCATGACGAAGACCTTTTGCGTGTTCTGAATGAATTACGAGCCGGTGGGGCAGAGGCCATTGCGGTTAACGACCAGCGGTTAACCGGCACATCGGAAGTTCGCTGTGCGGGACCGACGGTCATGGTTAACGGTAAGGTGTTTGGACCGCCCTTTGTAATTAAGGCAATCGGGGATCCGAAGACTTTATCCGCAGCGCTCACCATGCGTGGCGGTGTGGTTGAGTCTTTGAAGTATTGGGGCATTGAACTGAAGATTCAGGAAGTAGATCAGATGATTGTGCCAGCTTTTAACGGTACTTTTAAAGAAGAACATTTAAAGGTAGTCAAGCAAGGAGGCGATAAAAAATAATGATGTACTTATTTATCGTCGGAGGCTTGGTAGTGGGTATTATTATCGGTGTAATGTCACCGCTTGAAATCCCGCCGGTGTATGCCAAGTATACATCGGTAGCTTTGTTGGCCGCTTTGGACAGTGTATTTGGTGGCACTCGTGCCGCTTTGGAACGAATATTTAATTTGTCGATATTTCTGACCGGGTTCTTTTCCAATTCACTATTGGCCGCACTCTTGGTATTCCTGGGAAATTTTGTGGGCATTGACCTTTATTATGTAGCATCACTCAT
>ENA-OQBT01000895-OQBT01000895.1-human-gut-metagenome-genome-assembly--contig:-NODE-895-length-15189-cov-1.457044_pt1 | contig 15189 bp, 20 predicted proteins | sample MGYA00242749_ERZ504557 | MGnify/ENA primary metagenome ERZ504557 (study PRJEB26092, sample SAMD00036243) | human gut metagenome | host: Homo sapiens | study: EMG produced TPA metagenomics assembly of... | reverse complement strand
GCATCCTTCAAACTTATTTTATGACCATAAGCCACATTGGAAAGAAAGTCCTGTTCCCGGACAAGAAGTTGCTGATACATTTGTGGAAATTCGTCCATATATTCATGGGCGGAGGAAACAAACTGCAGAGCGGCAGTGCGTGGTTCTATGAAGATGTGCAGGAAAAGTGTCGACAGCCTTATGATTCAGCTTCGGAAGGAAAAGGATGAAAAGGTGGAGAAGATCAGTATGCCGATCGGAAATTATGTGGATTACCATGTGGAACCGACCTGTGGAATTGTATCGGGAGATGGACATATTGATATGGAAGATGAGCCGGCAGTTATTTACAACCAAGAAGATAGAAGCAAAGCTTCTCTGGTTTGGGAATGGGTATCTGGAATATCGCTTTTCTAATGCTTCACTCAAGAAAAATACACTCCGTAAACTGGAAATTTCAGCGGAAGTATGCGCGGAAGATCATGAATATAATATGGACTATCCGTCCGATATCACCGTATGGGTCAATGAGATCGAAGCAGGCACTTACGAATGTCCAAGCGATTTTGGAGGAAGAAAGGGAAGACTGACACCGAACTGGTGGCCAGAGCAGAACACGCAGTATGGAGAACTCAAGACATGGTGTTTGAAAAAAGATGGAACATACCTCGATGGAAAGAAAGTGACGGAACATGGGCTAGCAGAATTTAAGCTGGAAGAGCAGGAATATATTTCAGTCAGGATTGGAGTCAAAGAAGATGCGGTACACAAAGGAGGCATGAACCTGTTTGGCAATGGATTTGGAGATTATCCGCAGGACATTGTCATGAAGATGTGGTTCTCGTAATTGCGGCAGAATAGATTTTACAAAATATGGAAAAAGAAATCCGAGAATAAAAAACAGATATATCACAGAGAAAAAAATTTCCTGTGGATATATCTGTTTTTTGTTGGTCTTTGCTGAGACTGTTATACGGTTTTTATCTGGCTTTTCTTTGCGTCAATATCTCAGAAGCAAAGAAAGTTTTCTAGCGAGGCCGTTTTGGCATCTCCCACGCATTATGATCGGTATGAAGCAACAGATGTGCCTTGTGTGAGAGTGGTTTGCCCATAAAGTCTTCGTACAGTTTTAATACATCTTTGTTCTCGTGTGAGAATCGGATATTTGCATTTTTATCGAGGAAATACAGATTCTTTCCACGTTCAAGAGCAAGCTCCTGACCATCATGAATAGGCTGTCCGCCGCCGCCGACACATCCGCCCGGACAGGCCATGACTTCTACAAAGTCATAGTGGACATCACCGCGCTCGATCATTTCAATCAGTTGTCTGGCATTGCCAAGCCCGCTGACAACAGCTGCTCTTACAACTGTATCACCGATTGGAATCTCTGCGCAGACAGCACCGTGATTTAAGTTGTTGCTTCTGACAACAGAGAATGCATCGGCATCCGGGTTCTTTCCGGTTACGAGGAAGTATGCGGAGCGAAGCGCCGCTTCCATAACACCTCCGGTTGCCCCAAAAATAACTCCGGCGCCGGAACCATCCTGCATCAGCGTATCACAAGGGGCATTTACCAGAGTAGATGGTGCGATGTGAGCGGAGCGGATCATGCGCACTAGTTCACGGGTTGTCAAAACGATGTCAACATCATGGCCGGCATATTCTTCATAGAAGAGTTCCATATTGCGTTCGCCTTTCTTTGCAAGACAAGGCATGATCGATACCGTACAAATATTTTCCGGATCTACACCAATTGATTTCGCAAAGTATGTTTTCATGACCGCACCGAACATCTGCTGCGGAGATTTTGCGCTTGATAACTGCGGCACAAGGTGCGGATACTGGGATTTAATGAAACGGATCCATCCTGGGCAGCAGGAGGTGAACATCGGGCGGTCTTTGAGTTCGCCGTTCTGGAGCCGTTCTAAAAATTCTGCTCCTTCTTCCATGATCGTAAGGTCAGCAGAGAATGCTGTGTCAAATACATAGTCAAAACCGATCTTTCGAAGAGCATCAACGATCTTTCCGACTGTTGCCTCTTCTCGTTTCATGCCGAGTGCCTTCCCCCCAGGCTGCACGAACCGCAGGTGCGATCTGTACAACAGTGACTTTTTTCTTGTCGGCAAGTGCAGACCAGACTTTTTCTGTGTCGTCGCGTTCGCGAAGTGCACCTACCGGACAGTGGGTAATGCACTGACCACAGAGCGAACAGTCAGCATCTTCAATCTTACGATTCTTTGATACGTGTACAGTTGTGCGGGATCCGGTGCTTTCTACATCCCAGATATTCAAACTCTGGATCTTGTCACAGACTTGAATACAGCGCATACATTTGATGCATTTGGAAGAATCGCGGATCAATGGGAAATCTTTGTTCCACGGAGTCTGTTCCAATTCTTGTTGAAACGGCACTTCAAGAATGTTCAGGTCATTTGCGATTTTCTGGAGAGTACAGTTTCCGCTCTTTACGCAGGTTGCACAGCGGCAGTCATGCTGAGAGAGGATCAACTCTACTGTTTTTCTCCGGTTCATGCGAACTTTCGGGCTGTTAGTGTAGATGACCATGCCCTCTTCTACTTTATTATTGCAGGAGATGATCAGTTTATCTTTGCCCTCCAGTTCGACCACGCATACACGGCAGGCGCCGATTTCGTTGATATCTTTTAAATAACATAATTTTGGAATCGGGATTCCATTATGTTCGGCGGCTTCCAGGATCGTTGTGCCGGCTGGCACAGTGATCGGTTTATTGTCGATTGTAAGATGTACAAGATTTACCATAATGTTTCTCGACCTCCTTTAAATATGCCGAAGCCGAAGTGATCACAGCGAAGGCAGCGAGATGCCTCCTGCTTTGCTTCTTGTTCGGTCATACAGATTTCTACCCCGTCAAAGTCGTGGATACGTTTACAGACTTCACGTTCTGTCATATTTACTCTTCCGCAAGGGGTTCTGTCATCCAGTCTTGGTTCCGGAATTTCTACATCAGCAGAAATGATATGGTGGAATCCAAGATATTCATCAATATTAGCTGCAACAACCTTTGCTGCTGCAATCGCTTTGATGACGGAGGCAGGACCGGTTGCACAGTCTCCACCGGCAAAAACGCCAGGGATGTTTTCGAATCCGGCATTTTTCTCGGACATGATCCGTCCACGCTGTACCGGGACACCAGCCTCTTCAAAGTGCTGGAATTCAATATCCTGACCAATCGCAACGATCAGTGTTGTACAAGGGATAAACTGATCTTCCTCGCCGGTCGGACGTACACTTGCACGACCATCTTTGATCTTACTGATCATCTGTGGTGTGACATAAAGTCCCTGTACATGACCATTTTCATCCGTAACAATGCGGGAAGGAGATTTCAGTGTCTGCACTTCGATTCCTTCTGCAACAGCGCCTTCGATCTCTTCCGGAAGGGCAGTCATATCGGCCACACGTCTCCGGTAGACGATGCTAACTTTTTTTGCGCCGAGACGGACAGCAGTGCGGACTGCATCCATGGATACATTTCCGCCTCCGATGACAGCTACTTCCTGACCGGTTAAGTCAGTAGGATTACCGTTTCCGACATCTCTTAAGAATTTTACAGCGGAGAGAACTCCTTCTGATTGTTCTCCGTCGATTCCAAGCTTCTTGTCTGTACTTGCACCGATTGTGATCAGGACAGCATCATATTGTTCGCGAAGCTTTGTACAGTAATATCTTCGCCGATTCTAAGTCCGTGTTTCACTTCCACGCCTGTTTCCAGGATTGCCTCAATATCCTTATCAAGCTGCTCTTTCGGAAGACGGTAATTTGGGATTCCATAGCGGAGCATACCGCCAAGTTTTGGAAGCATCTCATAAACAGTCACCTGATGTCCCATCAGCTGAAGGAAGTAGCACTGCTAAGTCCTCCAGGTCCGCCTCCTACGACAGCAACTTCTTGCCGGTAGATTTGGCGCATTTCGGAGGTGGAACCTTTCCGGAAAAATCTGCGGCAACGCGCTTCAGTCCGCGGATATTGATGGAGTCGTCTACCATGTTGCGACGGCATCTGGCTTCGCAAGGATGTTCACAGATATATCCGCATGTAGTGGGAAATGGGTTGTCTTTGCGGATCAGTCGTACTGCATCGGCATAGCGGCCTTCTCCTACAAGTGCGATGTATCCAGGGATATCAACCTTTGCCGGACAGAGCGAAACACAAGGTACTGGTTGGTGGAACGTGCAGGTACAGCGTCCCTGACGGATATGTTCTTCGTAGTCTTCCCGGTACCGATAAGGCCCTTTGTATACCATATGTGCGGCTTCATAGCCGATTGCACAGTCAGCAGAATCCATGATGGTAAAGCGCAAGATCTCCATCAGATCAAGTGTTTTCAGAGTTGCCTTTCCGTCAAGAACATCTGTGATCAGATTTTTAAGCTGTCCAAGTCCGATACGGCAAGGGACACACTTTCCACAAGTCTGTGCATGACAAAGTTCCAGAAATGCTCTGGATATGTCGACCGGACATAAGCCCGGAGGACTGGATTCGATCCTTCTCTCGAGGTCTTTGTAGAGACCTTCCACAACAAGCTGGGCCTTATCCGGAGTCGAAATCTCAAGTCTGCTCATAATATCACCTCTCATAAATATTTGTCGTTTTGAGTTTATAGAAAGCTTCTTCCATCGAAAAGAAAATTTATATAAAGCAAAAAAGACTCTCTTACAGCGATTGTAACTTATGCTGAATAAAAAAGCAATAAAAGTTAAAAGATAGTCAAAATTGTTAATAAACAGACAAGAGCAACAAAAAATCCTTTGACACGCCTGCGATCTATGATATAATAAACAGAGAAAGTGTTTTAAAACAAGAATATTAAAACAAAAGAAAGGAAAAAGAAGAATGATCGGCAAAATTAGATGGAGAAATTTCAGGAACTTTTTGGCGCGGAAGGAGATATCCGCACTTACTTTGCACCTGGGCGCGTGAATTTGATCGGAGAACATACAGATTACAATGGGGGACACGTGTTTCCATGTGCACTGACACTTGGAACATATGGGATTGCAAGGAAGAGAGAAGATAATAAGCTTCGGTTTTACTCAGTAAATTTTGAACGGCTTGGAGTGATCGAATCATCTCTGGAGGATCTGAAACCATACAAAGCTGCAGAGTGGACGAACTATCCAAAGGGAGTGATGTGGCATTGAGGAGAGAGGATACAAATTGACCGAATGGACTGGATATTTATTATTATGGAAATATTCCAAACGGTTCCGGATTGTCTTCTTCTGCTTCCTTAGAAGTGTTGACGGGCGTGATTTTAAAAGATATGTTTGGATTTGATGTCTCTATGACAGATATTGCTCTGATCGGACAGTTATTTTCAGAGAATAATTTTAATGGATGCAATTGCGGAATCATGGATCAGTTTGCGAGTGCGATGGGAAAGAAGGACAATGCGATTTTCCTTGATACGAATACACTTCAGTATGAATATGCACCGGTTGTTCTGGAAGATGCGAAGATTGTTATCATCAACAGCAAAGTAAAACATAGTCTTGTAGATTCTGCTTACAATGACAGAAGAAACGAGTGCGAGACGGCGTTGAAGGAATTGCAGGAAGTGGTTGCTGTGCAGACATTGGGAGATTTGACAGAGGAAGCATTTGAGAAGCATAAAGATGCAATCAAGAGCGAAATCAGACAGAAGAGAGCAAGACATGCTGTTTATGAAAATCAGAGAACGATCCGTGCGGTGGAAGCTCTGAAAGAAAATCGAATTGAAGAATTTGGAAAACTGATGAACGAGTCACACAGATCACTGAGAGATGACTATGAAGTTTCTTGTAAAGAGATCGATATTCTCGTGGATCTTGCATGGGAAACAGAAGGTGTGATCGGATCTCGTATTACAGGAGGCGGATTCGGCGGATGTACGGTCAGCATTGTGAAAAACGATGCAGTAGATGGATTTATTAAAAACATCGGAGAGCAGTATCTTGCAAAAGTCGGACATGAGGCAGAATTTTATGTAGTAGACATCGGAGATGGTGCAAGAGTGCTGAATGGATAAGCCTGATTGAAAAGCGGACAGGAAATAGGATGAGTTTTAGGAGAGAAAATATGTTATCAGAAAATATTAAAAGATTAGTACAGTATGGGATCGATGCAGGATTGACACCGGAGTGCGAGCGAATCTACACAACAAATCTTCTGCTGGAATTATTTCATGAAGATGACTATGAAGAAGTAGAAGTAAACGGGGAAAAAGAGTTAGAAGAGATCTTAGAGGAACTGTTGGATGAGGCGTGCAGTCGTGGAATCATCGAGAACAGTGTAGTATATAGGGATCTGTTCGATACGAAGATGATGAACTGTCTGATGCCTCGTCGGCGCAGGTGCAGGAGACTTTCTGGAAGAAGTATGAGGAATCTCCGGAAGCTGCCACAGATTATTACTATAAGCTGAGCCAGGACAGCGATTACATCCGTCGTTACCGGGTAAAGAAAGACTGGAAATGGACGGTGGACAGCCCATATGGTGAGATTGATATTACGATCAACTTGTCAAAACCGGAGAAAGATCCAAAGGCGATCGCAGCGGCAAAAAATGCGAAAGCAAGCAGTTATCCAAAATGTCTGCTCTGTGTGGAAAATGAAGGATATGCAGGAAGAGTCAATCATCCGGCAAGGGAAAATCATAGAATCATGCCGATCACAGTCAATGACAGTGCATGGGGATTCCAGTATTCTCCATACGTATACTACAACGAACACTGTATCGTATTTAATGGAAAACACACACCGATGAAGATCGAGAAGGAAACATTTATGAAATTATTTGATTTCGTAAAATTATTCCCGCACTATTTCCTTGGATCCAATGCAGATCTTCCAATCGTAGGAGGATCGATTTTAAGCCACGATCATTTTCAGGGAGGACATTACACATTTGCGATGGCGAAAGCTCCAATCGAAAAACATTTTGAAGTAAAAGGATTTGAAGATGTGGAGAGTGGAATCGTAAAATGGCCACTGTCAGTGATCCGTTTAAGAAGCAAGGATGAGAAGCGGCTGATCGAACTGGGAACACATATCCTTGATGCATGGAGAGGCTATACAGACGAAGAAGCGTTCGTATTTGCAGAGACAGATGGAGAACCACATAATACGATCACACCGATTGCAAGAAAGGTCGGGGAGATCTATGAACTGGATCTGACACTCCGCAACAATATTACTACAGAGGAACATCCGCTTGGGCTGTATCATCCACATGCCGAGTATCACAATATTAAAAAAGAAAATATCGGATTGATCGAAGTAATGGGACTGGCAGTATTGCCGTCCAGATTGAAACAAGAACTGGAGACACTTGCAGAGTACATTGTAGAGGGCAAGGACATTTCTGAAAATGAAATGATCGAGAAACATACAAAATGGGTAGAGAAATTCCTGACGAAGTATGATACAATTACAAAAGAGAATGTAATGGACATTTTAAAAGAAGAAGTCGGAATTGTCTTTACAAAAGTATTAGAAGATGCAGGTGTTTACAAATGTACAGAAGAAGGAAGAACAGCGTTTGCAAGATTCCTAAACACATTATAAGAAATAGAAGGCAGGCTGCATGTCAAAGATGCAGTCTGTTTTTTTCTGGAAAAAATCATTGAAAGCACCAGGCAGAGAACCTATGCAAAATGTGAATGGCAGACAGAAGGAGAGGAAATATGCCGTATAAAATTATGCTGGTAGATGATGAGGAAGAAGTCCGCACAAGCATTATCCGCAAGATGGATTGGGAAGCGCTGGGATTTCATGTAGTGGGAGATGCAGAGAATGGGGAAGACGCACTTGAGAAGATTCATATTCTTGATCCGGATGTGATTATCACGGATATTCACATGCCATATATGGATGGACTTCAGCTTGCAGAGACAGTGAAAGAAAAATATCCGGGGAAGGAGGTTGTCATCTTTTCTGGATACAATGATTTTGAATATGCGAAGCAGGCGATGAAGTGTGGGGTGACAGAGTACATTTTAAAACCGGTAAACAGTGAGGAATTAGGGGAGATTCTTCAGCGGATCCGCGAGAAAAGAGACAAGTATCTTGAGCAGCAGAGAGACATCCGGATTTTAAGAGAGAATTATCGGAAAAATTTTCCGATTTTAAAAGAAAAGTTTTTAAATGACTGGATGGAAGAAAAAATCGTCAAGGAAGAGTTCTATGAGAAGCTGGAGGAATATGTTCCGGAGATTCGGGATTCTGATAGGTGGATCGTTGCGATGTTTTGTATTGAACAGGAAGAAACCGTAGAGGGAGGTGCAGTGGTAGAGGAAAAAGAATTGCACCAGGTGTCAGTGGAAAAAGTAATCGATGAATATTTGACAGAAAAGTACCCATTTGCACGATTTATCTGTGAGAAGGAGATTGGAGTAGTGATTGCGCTTTCGCAGGAGCAGACGGTTAACGAACTGCTCGGCGTGTTTGACAGATTCAAAAAGTATGCAGACAAGTGTTTGGACTTCAGATTTCCATCGGAGTCGGAAGCAGGAAACAGTGGATCAGACAGGTGCCGCAATCGTTTATGGAAGCAAAAGAGGCAAGTGGATACCGGGCAGTTCCGGATATGGGAAGTGTGATCTATATTCGAGATGTGGAGCCAAAGAAGACGGAGACACTGATTTTGAGGAGCAGGAGAAAAATGCACTGATCCATGCTGTCAAATTTGAACAGGAAGAGGAGATTGAGTGCGAACTTACGAAGATTATCGGCCGGATTGCAGATGGGAAGATTTATTCCAGGCAATGTAAGAGCTATGTCATCAGTGTATTGAATAGTATTTTGCAGGTTGTATGGAGCAATGAACTGGAAGAACAGAGGATTTTTGAATATGGCACAGACTGCTATGAACAGGTGCTGCATATGAAGACGACAGAGGAAGTAGAGCAGTTTCTTCTGAAACTTTGCTGTGAGATCCATACGCAGCTCGTGCAGAGAAGAGAAAATATGACGATTGATATCATTAAGGAGGCAAAAGAGTACATCCAGGAGAATTATGCCAATCCAGAACTGTCTGTTGAGATGTTGTGCAGTAGTCTGCATCTGAGTCCATCTTATTTTTCTACTGTATTTAAGAAGGAAACCGGACAAAATTATGTTGCCTATCTGACGGATGTACGGTTAAATAAAAGCGGTGGAATTGTTGAATCATACAAATGACAAGACGTATATCATTGCTGCGAAAGTCGGATATCCGGAGCCCAATTATTTCAGTTATGTCTTTAAAAAGAAATTTGGTGTATCACCAAGCAAATACAAAGGAAAATCATAATGAATAGAAAAATTTATCAGAAGTGGAACGCATTTTATTCAAAAGTCAGCCTGCGCTATGTGATCTGGGGGGCATTTACACTCACAGCGCTTCTCGGTGCGGTGCTGATGGGGACTTCTTTTTATAACCGATTTTCGCTTCAGCTTCAGGGAATTGTCGAAAAGCAGAATCGGGCGCTGATTGAACAGGTCAATAATACGTTGACATCAGAACTGCGGAATATTATGAGAATTTCAGATTCTCTTTACTTTTCGGTTTTGAAGTCTGAGGAAAATGTTCCGGTGGAAGAGGGGTTTGCGCTTTTGTACGATACGAACAAGTCGTCCATCCAGAAATATTGCCCTGTTTTCCAAAAAAGGGACTTACTTGTTTCCGCACCGGCAGCAAAATTAAAGCCTGGGTAGATGTGACGAAGGAAGCGTGGTTTCAGAATGCAGTGACACAGACAGAAAATCAGCATTTTTCCAGGCCGCATGTACAGAATTTGTTTGTCAACAGCAAGGGGAATTACGCACATGTACTGACATTGAGCAGGATGGTGCAGGTGCCTGATGCCTATGAGGTGCAGGATGGTGTACTTTTGATCGATCTGAAATACGAACAGCTGGAGAGTTAATTTCAAAAATTGTTTCCCTTGGGGAAGAAGGGTATATTTATCTGGTAGACGGAGCGGGGAATTTAATTTATCATCCACAGCAGCAGTTGATCTGGATGGGATTGAGCAGGAAAATCATGAGAAAGCATCTGCATACAAAGACGGGGTTCATGATGAGGTGTTTGAGGGACAGCATCGGAAGGTGACGATCAAGTCTGTCGGCTATACAGGATGGAAAATTGTTGGGGTGGTTTCTGATAAGGCGGCACAGCTTTCCACAGTAAAAAATATTATTTTCCTGATCGCGCTTGTCATGTCTTTTATGTTGATCTTGTCAATTATCAACTCTTATATATCAAAGAAAGTGACAATCCCGATCGAGCATCTGGAAGGCGCTGTGAAGCGGATTGCGGAGGGGGATCTGGAAACAACGATCGAGGAGCGCGGAGCATATGAAATCAGTCATCTGGGACGTTCGATTCGCAAGATGAAAGTGCGGATCAAGAAATTGATGGAAGATATTGTGAGGGAGCAGGAGATTCAGAGAAAGAACGAACTGGATACGCTTCAGTCACAGATCAATCCACATTTTCTTTATAACACACTGGATATTGTCGTGTGGATGGTCGAGAATGAGAAACCACAGGATGCAGTACGCGCACTGACGGCTCTTGCACGTTTTTTTCGAATTGGATTGAGCAAAGGGAAGACGATCATTACAGTCCGAGATGAGATCGAACATGTAAAAAATTACCTGACGATTCAGAAGATGCGTTATAAAAATAAGTTTGAATATTACTTTGAGGTGGAGGAGGAAGTCCTTGAGCTATCTACGCTGAAGTTGATCCTGCAGCCGATTGTAGAAAATGCAGTTGCTTATGGAATGGAGTTTCAAGATGGGGATGGAGAAGTTTTTATCAAAGCATATTTGAAAGAAGAAAAGTTGATTTTTCAAGTTGTGGATAATGGTCCGGGAATTATGCCGGAGCGTCTGGAAGAGATTCGCGCGGGGAAAGTTGTCTCTTCGAAGAAAGGTTCGGGGATCGGTATGCGAAATGTCGGAGAGCGGATCCAGCTTGCATATGGAAAAGAATATGGAATCCAAATTGAGTCGGAGCCGGACGAAGGCACTTGTATTACATTGACGCAGCCTAAAATAGCGTATGGGCAGGAGGGAGAATTGCTGTGAAGAAAGCAGAAAAAATAGGAATTATCGCGGCGCTCTGTGGAATTATCCTTCTATTTTTAATTGCATCCACAGATTTTGTGTTGGAAGAGAACAGAAAAGAAGTGTATACCATCGCATTTGTGACTGACGGAAGTGCAGATGACCGCTTTCAATCCCTCCGGAAGGGTATGGAGAAGGCTGCGAAGAAGTGGAATGTAGATCTAGTTGTGGATGCACCATATCTCAGTGGAAATGCTGCAGAGCAGGAGGCTGCGATCGAAGAGGCGGTGGAAAATGGCGCGCAGGCGGTGATCACAGTGCCGGCAGACAGGTACAGATGGAAAAATTTCTGGATCAGAGTAAGCTTCAGGTTCCGGTGATCACGCTGGAAAAGGAGCTTCATTCGGAAAAAAAATTTGGAGCCTATATTTATGACAGTGAAAAGGCAGCAAAAAAGCTGGCGAGAGCTGTACTGGAAGAAAAGAAAGACGCAAGCGTTGCTCTTTATGCATCAGATGTCTCGGCAAAAGAGACTGCAAATTGTCTGGATATATTAGAAAAAGAATTGGAAGACGGAGGCTGCACTGTGATCCGCAGACAGTACCGTCAAGGATTTGAAATTGAAGGAGAAGTTGTCGTTGCAGCAGATCCATACACGTTTTCGCAAATCGTCAATTTACAGAAAATTCCCGACAGGCTTTACGGAATTGGCTGTTCGAACAAGATGCTGACTTTGCTTGAAGAAGGAAAAGTGTGTGCGGCAGTGATCTGCAACGAATATGACAAAGGATATCTGAGTGTGGAGGCGGCGATGAAAAGTATCCAGAATGGGACGAGACAGCGGACAGTAAAGATGGAGCAGGTGCTTGTAAGACAGGAAAATCTCTACGACAAAGAATATGAGGCATTGTTGTTTCCAATTTCATAGTGGAAGGTCAGGGATAAGTGATGAGAGAGTACAAAAAGTGGAAAACACAGATGGGGCTTTTGGCGGTGGCAGTGGCAGTGATCTGTGTGGCAGCAGCGGGCAATTTCAAGAAGAAAAGAAAAACAGAAAGAAGAGGACACACTCAAAGTCGGGATCTCGATTTATCAAAGTGATGATACTTATGTAAATTTGTTGACGAAAAAAATAGAGCGACAGTTGAAAGCATGCGAGAAGCAGCAGGGGATCAAGATTCATGCAAGATTGTATCCGCAGAAAATGATCAGAATGAACAAAATGAGCAGGTGGAACATTTCGCAGCGCTTGCGTATGATGTCATCTGTGTCAATGCAGTGGATCGGACAAATGTGTCGACGATGATCGATCGTGCGGAGGAATCAGAGATCCCTCTGATTTTCTTTAACCGCCAGCCGGTACAGGATGATCTGAGAAAAGGGCAGCATATTTATTATGTAGGATCAGATGCACAGGAGTCCGGGAGATTGCAGGGAGAGCTTGTGGCATCAGTATATCGAAAGGATCCTGCGGTGTTGGATAAGAACGGAGACGGGGGTTGTAGGGTATGCCGTTTTAGAGGGGGAGACCGGGCATCAGGATGCCATTATCCGTTCCGAGTGGTCAGTAAAGACAATGACATCTTCTGGAGTTCCTGCAAAAAGGATCACAGGAGGGGTTGCAAACTGGATGAAAGAGCAGGCGGCAGCAATCGTTGGACGGTGGCTGAAGGAAGAAGAGGGGGAGCTGGAACTGATTTTATGTAACAATGATGATATGGCACTTGGCGCATCGAGACACTTCGCCAGGAGGGCAGGACAGATATCAGTGTGGTAGGCATCGATGGCACGGAGGAAGGGCTTATGGCAGTCAGAGACGGGAAGATGCTTGGAACCGTGAAGGCAGACTCTGACATTTATGCGGAATATATTGCGCGCATGGTATGCGGGCTAAAAAAAGAAGGAACGGTGCCAAAGGAAATCTTGGAAGGACATGATCGGGAAGTATGGATTCCATGGGAAATTAAGATCTGTCCAGAATTGGGAGAATAGAGAGTGTAAATCTGCACAAATATATCGTATAAAAATTATATAAAATATTTAAAATGATGATAAAATCAAAGAAAATTCATAGAATACCATAGAAATCTGTATGGAATCCTATGAATTTTTGCTTATAATATAGTCATCAAGAACAAGAGACGTGTTTTTAAAGGAGGAAAAAACTATGAAAAAGAAATCGTATGTGGAATGTTATGTGCAGCAATGTCACTTTCGTTACTTGCAGGCTGCGGCGGAGGCAGTGATGAAGGCGGGAAAAAGATGCAAAAGAAAAGGACGGGAAGACGCAAATCAAATTAGGGTGTTCTCGTATACAAATATGATGATACATACATTTCTACAGTACGTTCTGCAATCGAAAAATATGCAAAAGAAGCAGATGTTGAGATTAAACTGGATATGCAGGATGGACAGGGAGACCAGTCAAAGCAGAATGACCAGTTAGACGTTCTGATTTCTAAAGGAGTAGATGCACTTCTGATCAATGCAGTTGATACAGGTTCTGCACAGGGACTTGCAGATAAGGCAAAAGCAGCAGACATTCCGGCAGTATTCTTTAACAGAGAGCCTGCAAAAGAAGTTGTAGAATCTTGTGAAGGTATCTTCGTTGGAACAACAGCTTCAGAAGCTGGTGTAATGCAGGGAGATATGCTTGCGGATATGTATGAGGCAGACAAAGAAGCAATCGACAAAAATGGAGATGGAAAGATCCAGTATATCGTATTCAAAGGAGAACCAGGTAACCCAGAAGCTGAGGCACGTACAGAATATGCTGTAAAACAGGCAGAGGAACGTGGACTTGTGATGGACAATATGGGAATCGAACCACTTGTTGCAAACTGGATGACAGACCAGGCTCAGACACAGATGGAAGCTCAGATGTCTGCAAACGGAGATAAGATTGAAGCTGTATTCTGTAACAACGATGACATGGCACTTGGAGCAATCGCTGGTATCAATGGAAAATCAGATGCTCCGGTATTCGGTGTGGATGCAACAGAAGCTGGTATGGAAGCAATCAAATCAGGAAAAATGGCTGGTACTGTAAAACAGGATGGAGATGCAATGGGTAAAGCACTTGTTGCAATCGGTGCAAATGCAGCTCAGGGTAAAGACTTTATTGAAGGAACAGATTACGAAATGGCAGAAGACGGATTCTCAGTTCGTATTCCATATGCACCTATTACAAAATAGTTTTAAGATTCATTTGTAACATGTAACAAATAACTGAGGTGGTGCAGGAGGCAATGATTCTTGTACCACCTCTCATAGAGTGTATCAAAGGAAAGAGATATGCTCTGGAGTGTATTTGAAGTTCTTTTCCGCAATTTTCAAACGCACTTCGCAGTATGAGGAAGAGTGGTGAGCGAAAAAATGTCAGAATATATTCTGGAAATGACGAACATTGAAAAGCAGTTCCCAGGTGTCAAAGCACTCGATAAAGCAAATTTAATGCTGAAAAAAGGAAGCGTCCACGCTCTTATGGGAGAGAATGGAGCAGGAAAAAGTACATTAATGAAATGTCTGTTCGGTGTCTATGTAGAGGATGCCGGGGAGATCAAAATTGATGGAAAACCAGTGCGTTTTACAAATCCGAAGCAAGCGCTTGACAATGGGGTGGCAATGGTACATCAGGAGCTGAACCAGGTATTGCGGCGCAGCGTAATGGAGAACCTGTGGCTTGGAAGATTCATTAAAAAGGGCGGCTTTATTGACGATAAGAAATGCTACGAGGAGACAAAGAAAATTTTTGAGGATCTTGATATTGATGTAGATCCAAAAACAATCATCGGTGAGTTGTCTGTCTCACAGAGGCAGATGGTAGAGATTGCGAAAGCAGTATCTTACGATGCCAAGATCCTTGTACTTGATGAGCCTACATCTTCCCTGACTAAGGAAGAAGTTGGACATTTATTTAGGATCATCAACCGTCTGCGCGATCGTGGAGTTGGTATGGTATATATTTCCCATAAGATGGAAGAGATTCTGGAGATTTCGGATGACGTTACGATCATGCGTGATGGAAAATGGATCGCAACAAAGTCTGCAAAAGATATCACAATGGATGAAATCATCAAGTTGATGGTAGGTCAGATTTGACGGAACGTTCCCGTAGAAGACATAATAGCCG
>ENA-OQBT01000893-OQBT01000893.1-human-gut-metagenome-genome-assembly--contig:-NODE-893-length-15214-cov-1.375688_pt1 | contig 15214 bp, 16 predicted proteins | sample MGYA00242749_ERZ504557 | MGnify/ENA primary metagenome ERZ504557 (study PRJEB26092, sample SAMD00036243) | human gut metagenome | host: Homo sapiens | study: EMG produced TPA metagenomics assembly of... | reverse complement strand
GGAGATTATATCCTGCATATTTCAGATCTTCTTCAATCTTTGCCTGGTTGATTTCAATGACTGGCTTTCTGTTTTTTCTGTTTTTATCTGTATTTGTGATCTTTATATATTTGACAGAATCCCCCAGATCCTCCCGTGTCAATTTTTTGTAGTGTATAGTTGGTGGCTTTGTCCACCATTTTCATGATCTCGGCTTTCTGTTTCTGTGCAAGGGAAGGATTGTAGGAAACAATGCGTTTTTCTTTTACCTGAAAAGAGATCTCTTTTTCCTTACCAGTTTCAGGATCCGATTCCCTGAATTTATAAGAAAAAGTATCCACACAGGATTTTAAGCGAAATAGAGCTTTCCGTCTTTATCCCGATAGTTCGTATAGACATTCGCATCATTTTCGAGAAGTAGCCACTGCTTTTCTTTTTCACTCAGTCCTTTTCCATGAATGGATTTTGAGAAAATATATCCGTCCGGAGCTTCCACAACAGCAGCATAAATGTTTCTGGCACAGTTTCAGCTTTATCTGCGACCTGAACAGTTTTTCCGGCTACTTTATAACGTTCTTTCATTTCCTGTATGATCTTCCGGATATACGGTTTCTCTGACTCATTTCCTGGATACATCTGCATCGCAAGTGGAACCAGATCCGCATCCAGAAGCAGGGCCTGCCCGATGATCGGTCCATGCCTGTTTTCCTTGGAAGGTCCCTTTTGTTTATCTTCCTTTGGAAGGTCAATTTCAAAGTAATAGTTTGTGCAGTCAAAGAAAACACTGCTGAAGTTACGCTTGTAATGCTCTTCATAACAATGGTTGAACAGCTCGATATATTTTTTATAAGATTCTCCGATAAACGCACAGCCATCGTAAATCTGATCTTCAGAAATAGGAACACCATGATAAAGATATGGGAATACGGTAGATGCCGTTTTGGATTTTGAGCAAGGGTAAAGGATCCGTGCATAGATCAGTTGTGCGATCATGTCATAAAGGTCAAACTGGAATCTTTTTTGTGATGCAAGGATATCGATCGTTTCTCTTACATTCAGTTCCGAAAGAAGAGAGGAAGCAAGAAAGTATCCGATGTTTTTTTCAAGCTGGGCAGTGAATGCCCGGGGGCGTGTTTGATCAGCAACAGAGTCTGCGTGTTCTCTGTTCTTTTTCTCCACATATTTCTGGTAATAAGAAACCGGGTCTGGAATCTCATTGGAAATGAGATCGGAGACATATCCAAAGCTTTCGATATTTCTTGAACGAGGCTGCTTTTTTTCTTTGTCCCAGTAACTTTCATACATCTGCAGATAAGTTCCTTTTTTCTTTTTATCCTGTCGTAAATAGTATGCCATATGCCCCTCCTGGCAGAGTACTATGTAGTGCTATTATTATACAACATATCAAAAATTTTTTCAATAAAAAATGCCCTGTGAGGACATCAAATTTTCCAGCAAAATCAAGGCTTATTAGATATATGTGCGATTTGAGATGTAGGGAGGAATTTGAAAACGTCGGAACTTTCATAGTACTACGACGGAAAACGGGGATGACTATTTTTTGAATAAAAATGAGTGGATCATGAATGTTTTTAGAATTGCGGGAGTGTAAAGCATGTAACAATTTTTTAGAAATAGTATGAAACAGCGAGGTTTTATGCTATACTAAACCCTAAAGTGGAGAACTATGGTCATGCACACATGAACAGTACAAACTATGCGATAGAGATGGAGAAACATATGTCAATAAATGAACAGGGAAAGGAAAATGCCATCAGCGTTCAGGATGTAACAAAGGTCTACCGGCTGTATGATAAGCCTATTGACCGGCTGAAGGAATCTATGAGTATTTCCCATAAAAATTATCATCGTGATTTCTATGCCCTTAAGGGGCTGTCTTTCCAGGTAAAAAAGGGAGAGACTGTAGGTATTATCGGAACAAACGGCTCCGGCAAGTCAACTATTTTAAAGATCATTACCGGTGTGCTCACACCAACCTCCGGTGAGGTTAATGTAGACGGTAAGATCTCTGCCCTTCTGGAACTGGGAGCCGGTTTTAACATGGATTATACCGGAATTGAAAATGTATACATGAACGGAACCATGATGGGATATACGAAAAAAGAGATGGATGAAAAGCTGCAGGATATCCTGGATTTTGCAGAGATCGGTGATTTCGTATATCAGCCGGTAAAGACTTATTCCAGCGGTATGTTCGTGCGCCTGGCCTTTGCGTTGGCTATTAACGTAGATCCGGAGATCCTGATCGTAGATGAGGCGCTGTCTGTAGGTGATGTGTTCTTTCAGTCAAAATGTTACCGGAGAATGGAAGAAATCCGTAAAAAAGGAACTACCATCCTGATGGTTACCCATGATATGGGCAGTATCATCAAATATTGTGATAAAGTTGTGCTGCTGCACAAAGGCGAATTTATTGCAGAAGGCCCAGCTGGAAAAGTTGTAGATATGTACAAAAAGATACTGGCTGGAAAGCTGGAGGATCTGCGGGCAGAGCTGGCAGCGGAAAAAGCATCAGAAAATGGAGATGCAGTGGAACTTTTAAAGGAAAAAAGCAGCGCACAAACGGATACCGAAAAGAATGAAGGCACAGAAATGTCTGATTTTTCCGGCGGAATGAATTTATCCCATACCGGTCTTATGCGTGACCAGCTGGCCATCAACACCGACCGCACCGAATATGGGGACGGAAGAGCGGAGATCTACGATCTGGGGCTTTTAGATGCCAGGGGAAATGTAACTAATCTGCTGTTAAAGGGTGAAACATTTACTATAAAAGAGTGCATCCGTTTCCATGCGGATATCCAGACACCTATTTTTACTTATACGATCAAAGATAAAAAGGGAACAGAACTTACCGGAACAAACACTATGTTTGAAGGGGCGGATATCAAGCCGGTAAAAAATGGAGATGAATATACCGTAGAATTTACCCAGAAAATGAACCTTCAGGGCGGTGAGTATCTGTTAAGCATGAGCTGCACCGGCTTTGAGCAGGGGGAACATGTGGTATATCACAGGCTTTATGATGTAACCAATATTACCGTTATTTCCAATAAAAATACTGTTGGTGTTTACGATATGGAATCACAGGTAAAGGCGGAAAAGAGGAATGCAGATGAATGACATAAGTTATGAAATCCTTGACTTATTTAAGAAATATGGCGCAGATAAAGAGGGCATCTTAAAAATCCTGGAGCAGACAGCCGCCCGGAAGTTCTGTATGCCCTTTCAGATATCCGGCGCAACCTTATGGACTGGATGGATTTTTCAGGACAGGAAAATGTACTGCAGTTAGGCTCTGACTATGGCGTGATCACCGGTTTACTTGCAGAGCGCTGTGACCATGTTGCAGTCGTAGATGAAAGAGATGAAAATCTGGTAGTAAACCAGAAAATGAATGATGCTTACACCAATGTTTCCTATATCAAAGCGGCTGATTTCCAGAAAATGGAAACAACTGAAAAAGAAGGAAAATACGATCTGGTGGTCTTACGGTCAGACCGTTCAGAGATGGATATTAAAACTATTTTCGCTCAGGCTGCTTCTTATCTTTCAGAAAAAGGCAGACTGATCTTTGCATGTGAAAATGCTCTTGGTTTAAGCTTTCTTTCCGGCGCTGTCCATGATGAGGATGAGACTGCGTTTACAAAGGGAGAACTGGAAGAAGCATTTAAAGAAGCAGGACTTTCAAGGGTTGGAATTTTATACCCCATGTCCGGAATATAAGCGGGCGGCATCTGTCTAGTTCTGACAGGTATCTTCCGGGAAAGGGAGATATCCCCATGTGACCGCTGTATACGACAGACAGCGCTGGGCCTGCATCCATGAAGATGAGATCTCAGATAAGCTGGTACAGGAAAGGCCTTTGGCCTGTTTGCCAATGCATATCTGGCAGTGGCTTCTAAGGAGCCGGTTCTTTCAAGCAGTATTTGCAAAATACAACCGCACCAGAAAAGAAGATTTCCAGATACGCACTGCGATCCTGGAAGAAAATGGAAAAAGATATGTGGAAAAGACAGCCCTTACAGCAGCGGCAGAGGCTCATATCCGGTCTATGCGCGAAAAATATGAGAAATTGATCAGCGTAAATCCGGCAGTAAAGGTATTAGAGCCACATTATTCCAAAGATAACAAGGCAGTCCGCTTTGGCTTTTTAAAGGGAAAAACGCTGGCGGAGATCTTAGGGGAGCAGATCACAGGAAAAAAAGCCCCGGTAGAAGCCTTAAAAGCTGCTATGGACCGGGTATTTGGACAGGCAGTTCTGAAAAAAGAACCATTTACACCAACGGATCAGTTAAAGAGGTATTTGGTGACAGTGAAGAGATCCTTTCCTTACAGGATACTTCCTATGAAGTGAGCAACATTGATGGTCTTTTTGAAAACCTGATGGAAACCCAGGATGGGCTTTATTGCCTGGACTATGAATGGGTATTTGAGTTCCCGATCCCGGCAGGTTTCATCCGCTACCGTAATCTGGTTTATTTCTATTATAAGTATGAAGGTCTGTTGGACTATGAAAATGCTGTTCAGTTTTTAAGTGAATTTGGAATGGATGAGAAGCTGGCAGAAATTTATGCTTCTATGGAAGTGGCATTCCAGACCTGGGTACACGGCGACGGAACTCAGGGATATATGGGCAATTATAAGCAGCGTCTGGTGACACTGGAAGAATTAAAGGCCCAGGAAAAGGAGCTGGCTCAGGCGAGAGAGCGGATCAACCAGCTTCAGGCAGAGGTAGAAGAGCGCAATATCCAGGTAAAGAAGGATCAGGAGATCCTGCGTCTTACCAATAACCATGTGACCAACCTGGAGGTAATGATCAAGGACCTGCGCCATGAGGTCAACGAACTGGGCAAGCTGCTACTTATTTAAATGGTCATGAAGCACTTGTATTTAAAATGCGCCGGAAACTGGGACAGCAGGTAAACAAGGCATTTCCAAAAGGGACTAGGAAGCGTAAGATCTTAAATTATAGCTTTAATACTGTAAAGCATCCGGTCAAATACGGAAAAATGTATGCAACCAAAGAGGGGCGTAATCTCATTGAGGGTGATTTTAAGATCGGTGACGGTTATCTTACCGGCGGACATCTTTCCTTCCCACAGTATGAGAATCCGATGGTCTCCATTGTAATTCCATGCTATAACCAGATTCATTATACCTATGCATGCCTGCAGTCCATTCTGGAATTCACAAAAGATGTGACATATGAAGTTATTATTGCAGATGATGTTTCTACAGATGCTACCGCAGAGATCGGCCGTTTTGTGGATGGACTGGTGATCTGCCGTAACCAGACCAACCAGGGCTTCCTTCGCAACTGTAACCAGGCTGCAAAAGCTGCAAAAGGTAAGTATATCATGTTCTTAAACAATGATACCAAGGTAACAGAAGGCTGGCTGTCTTCTCTGGTAAATCTTATCGAATCTGATGATACCATTGGTATGGTCGGTTCCAAGCTGGTTTATCCGGATGGAAGATTGCAGGAAGCCGGAGGTATTATCTGGAGTGATGGTTCCGGCTGGAATTATGGCCGTCTGGATGATCCGGATAAGGCAGAATATAACTATGTAAAAGATGTAGACTATATTTCAGGTGCAGCTATTTTGCTGTCAGTAGATTTATGGAAGCAGATCGGCGGCTTTGATGAGCGTTTTGCCCCGGCTTACTGTGAAGACTCTGATCTGGCATTTGAGGTGAGAAAAGCAGGCTATAGGGTAGTTTATCAGCCTCTTTCCAAGGTGATCCATTTTGAGGGTGTTTCCAATGGTACAGATGTAAATGGTACCGGCTTAAAGCGCTATCAGGTGGAAAACAGCCAGAAATTAAAGGAAAAATGGGCAGATGAGTTTAAGAAACAGTGCGTCAATGATGGAAATCCAAACCCATTCCGTGCAAGAGAGCGCAGTCAGGGCAAGAAAGTCATTTTAGTAGTGGATCATTATGTTCCTACCTTTGACAAGGATGCTGGATCCAAGACAACGTATCAGTACCTGAAAATGTTCTTGAAGAAGGGCTATGTAGTCAAGTTCCTAGGTGATAACTTCCTTCATGAAGAACCATATTCTACTACTCTTGAGCAGATGGGGATTGAGATCCTTTATGGGGATCACTGGGCAACCGGTATCTGGGACTGGTTGAAATTGAATAAAGACGAGATTGACGTAGCTTACCTGAACCGGCCTCATATTGCTACAAAATACGTGGATTTTATCAAGGAAAATACCAATATCAAGGTGATCTACTATGGTCATGACCTGCATTTCTTACGTCTGGGCCGTGAATATGAGCTGACCGGGGATATTGATATTAAGAGAGAGGCAGATTACTGGAAAGCCATTGAACTTTCCATGATGCGCAAGGCGGCTATTTCCTATTATCCCTCTTATGTAGAGATCAATGCCATCCATGCCATTGACCGGTCGATCAATGCAAAGGCCATTACTGCCTATGTATACGATCACTTTCTGGGGGATATCCAGGAAGACTTGCAAAGAGAGAAGACTGCTGTTTGTGGGTGGTTTCGCCCATCCGCCAAATGCAGATGCTGTGCTCCTGGTTTGCAAAGGAGATATTCCCCCATATCAGAGAACAGCTGCCGGATATTAAATTCTATGTAGTTGGTTCTAAGGTAACTGATGAGATCAAGGCTTTAGAGCAGCCTGGAAACGGTATTATCATCAAAGGTTTTGTCAGTGAAGAAGAGCTGGCAGGTCTGTACGCTTCCTGTAAGGTAGTGGTAGTTCCGCTGCGTTATGGAGCAGGTGTAAAGGGCAAGTGTAGAGGCGATCTACAACGGCGCACCGATCATTACCACCAGCACCGGTGCAGAAGGTATCCCACAGGTTGGGCAGGTACTTGAGGTGGAAGACGATCCAAAGGTATTTGCAGATAAGACTGTGGCTTTGTATCAGGATAATGACCGCTGCCGTCAGATGTGTGAAGAAACCCAGAGGTATATCAGGGAACACTTCAGCATGGATGGGGCATGGAAAGTAATAGAAAATGACTTTTCCCGATAGCAATGAGCAGTGCGAAAAAGGGAAACACAGAACAGGAGATTAAAATGCAGGCAATCTTACTAGCCGGCGGCTTGGGGACCAGGCTTCGCAGTGTTGTAAGCGACCGTCCAAAGCCAATGGCATTGATCGAGGATAAACCATTTATGGAATACGTGACCAGAGAGCTGGTGCGCAGTGACATTACAGAGATCATTTTCGCTGTAGGCTATAAAGGTTCCATGGTGGAAGAATATTTTAAAGATGGAAGTGGATTTGGCTTTCACGCTTCCTATGCCTATGAGGAAACTCTTTTAGGTACAGCAGGAGCTATTAAAAATGCAGGCAGATTCATTACAGAAGACCGTTTTTATGTGTTAAATGCAGATACCTTTTACCAGATCGACTATACCCGTCTGGCAAAGCAGCAGGATGAACAGGATCTGGATATGGCTCTGGTGCTGCGTCAGGTGCCAGACGTGTCGCGTTACGGTAAAGCCATTTTAGATGAAAACGGTATTCTTACCGGATTTAATGAAAAAACAGCAGATCCGGTGCCGGGAACCATTAACGGCGGTATTTATCTGATGAAAAAAAGCTTGTTGGATGAGATACCGGAAGGTAAGGTATCTCTTGAAAATGAGATGATCCCAAGGTGGCTTTCTGAGGGAAAGAAGCTGGGCGGCTTTGTAAATGACGGCTATTTTATTGACATTTGGCATTCCAGAAGCTTATTTCCAGTTCCGGAAGATGTAAAAACAGGATGGTACATTAATCGTAAGTCCGAAAGGAGAAAATATATGGTGATCAGAGGCAGAGCGCCCTTCGCGTCAGCTTTGGCGGCGGCGGTACAGATGTAGCACCATTCTGTGAGCAGCAGGGCGGCGCTATTATCGGAAGTACCATTAATAAATATGCATATTGTTCTATTGTACCAAGAGAGGATGATCAGATCATTGTTCACTCACTGGATTTCGATATGACAGTAAAATACAACACAAGGGAAAACTATGTTTACGACGGACGTCTGGACCTGGTAACTGCTGCCTTAAAGGCAATGGATATCAAACAGGGCTGCGAAGTGTATTTACAGTGCGATGCACCTCCAGGCTCTGGTCTTGGAACATCCTCTACAGTCATGGTGGCAATGGCTTACTGCTATGGCACGCTGGAAAGGCATTATGTTAGATGCATATGCAATGGCTGATCTGGCATATGAGGTAGAGAGGGAAGATTTAAAGATCGATGGCGGTTATCAGGATCAGTATGCAGCAACCTTTGGAGGTTTTAATTTCATTGAGTTCCATGGACGGAACAATGTAGTGGTAAATCCCTTGCGTATTAAAAAAGACATTATCCATGAGCTGCAGTATAACCTGTTGTTATGCTATACTGGAAAGATACATGTTTCTGCAAATATCATTAAAGACCAGGTGCAGAACTATGAAAAGAAAGATGCTTTTGAAGCTATGTGCGAGGTGAAAGCACTGGCTTATGCTATGAAGGATGAGCTGTTAAAAGGCAATCTTCACAGCTTTGGAAAGCTGTTGGACTACGGCTGGCAGAGCAAAAAACGTATGAGCAATAAGATTTCCAATCCACAGATCGATGAGCTGTATGCAGAGGCATTAAAGGCAGGTGCATTAGGTGGAAAGCTTTTAGGCGCAGGCGGCGGCGGATACCTGTTAATGTACTGCCATACAATGTGCGTCATAAGGTGGCAGCCCGCATGGAGTCCATGGGCGGACAGCCTGGGCTGACTGGAATTTTGAACTGCGCGGTGCCCAGAGCTGGGTAGCAGACGAAGAACGTTGGCAGTATGATAAGGTAAAAGTGCAGATGCCAAACGGGGGAATACTGTTTTGACCTGAAATAAAGGCAGGTCTGTAAAACAGAGAAGGTTTATAATAAAAATCTGACAATCGCAGAAATGGAAAACAAGACTGTGGAACATACATTAAATAAAGTAGTATTTTTAGACCGGGATGGCACCTTAAACGAAGAAGTGAACTATCTTCATAAGACCGGAGATATGAAGCTTCTTCGTGTGCCCAGCCTTTGAAAAAGTTAAAAGACGCCGGTTATAAGCTGATCGTTGTAACCAATCAGGCGGGAGTGGCAAGAGGCTATTATACAGAAGAAGATGTAAAGATCCTTCACCAGTATATGAACCAGCTGTTAGAAAAAGACGGAGCCCAGATCGATGCTTTTTATTACTGCCCCCACCATCCGGTACATGGTATTGGTGCATATAAAAAGTGTGCAATTGCCGCAAACCGGGAACAGGCATGTTTGAAATGGCAGAGAAAGACTTTCCGGTGGACAAGACTGCTTCCTATATGATCGGGGACAAGCTTCTTGATACAGAGGCTGGACATAGATTTGGCGTTACCTCTATTCTGGTAGGAACCGGATATGGGGCAGAGCTTCATAAAGAACAGCAGGAAAAAGGTGAAAAACCGTCCTATGATCATTATGCAGAGGATCTTGGCCAGGCAGCACAGTGATACTGGAAAGAAAATAAAACAGGAGATCTGGGTATAACTGATAAAAAACTTCTTGCAAGATCAGGTACAAAAAGAGTTACAGTTCAGCCATTACATCTTCTTGTTTCCATATTCATGAAAACAAGAAGCATGGTGGGTCCACCATATGCTGATCTGGATGAAAAAGTGCTTATGCAAGCATGCTTGCAACACACTTTCTCATTCAAACCAGCGCATGGCTGAACTGTAACCCAAAAGATTCCGGGAGCACATAGTGGCCAAAAGGAGAAAATGTATATGAAAGAACTTAGATTTTTAGATGAATTAGTGCAGCGTTATCCGGTACTTGGACCGGTAAAAGGAGATATCCTTAAAGCCTATGAGATCATGAGGGAATGCTATGAAAATGGCGGGAAACTGATGATCGCAGGAAATGGCGGCAGTTGTTCCGACAGTGAACACATTGTAGGAGAGCTGATGAAAGGCTTTGTAAAACGCCGTCCTGTATCAGAAGAGCTGGCAAGGGCATTAAAGACAGCAGACCCGCAGATGGGAGAAATTCTGGCTGACAATCTTCAGGGAGGACTTGCGGCTATTGCACTGACCGGTCACTGTGCCCTGACAACTGCCTACTCCAATGATGTAAACGGAGACCTTACCTTTGCACAGCAGCTCTACGGCTATGCAAAAAAGGGCGATGTATTTCTGGGGATCACTACATCCGGAAATTCTAAAAATGTACTTTATGCAGCAGCTGCGGCCAAAGCATTAGGTGTGACTGTGATCGGACTGACTGGCCGTGACGGTGGAAGGATCAAAGACTTTTCCCATGTTTCCATCGTGGTTCCAGAGCAGGAGACCTTTAAGATCCAGGAGCTTCATCTTCCTGTATACCATGCACTGTGCCTGATGCTGGAGGATCATTTTTATGAGTCATAAGCATGTATATGCAATACCTGCCTATGGTGATTCACCTTATCTGGAAAGCTGTATTAAATCTCTGAAGGAACAGAAAGTGGTATCTCCTGTGATCCTGTGCACATCCACCCCAAGCCCGTTTTTAGCAGATATGGCAGAAAAATATGATCTGCCCTACTATATCCGGGAAGGAAAAAGCAATATACGGGATGACTGGAATTATGCATATTCCATGGCAGATGCAGAATTTGTCACCATAGCCCATCAGGACGATAGGTATTGCAGAAACTATGGGGAAGAACTGTTAAAGGCAGCAGCCAAATATCCGGATATGACTGTATTTACTTCTGATTATGCCAATTTTGAAAAACAAAAAGGTGATCACCGGGGATAAGATGCTGTGGGTGAAGCGTTTTTTACGTATTCCCCTGCGTTTTCACAGGCTTTGCAGTTTAAAACCAGTAAAATAATGCCTCTTGTATTTGGAAATCCCATCTGCTGCCCGGCAACTACTTACAGTAAAAAGCTGTTAGGAGAGCCATTTGTCCAGTCAGGGTATCAGTTTGCTTTAGACTGGGACCACATGGTACAGCTGGCAGGAGAAAAAGGACGGTTTATCTGTGTGGAGAAGCCTCTGATCTATTACCGGGTCCATGAGGGGGCGACTACAAATGCCTGCATCAAAGACAACCGCAGGGCAAAAGAAGAAACAGAAATGTTTAGCAGATTCTGCCAGAACCGGTGGTCAGGCTGATCATGAAGGGATACTCTTCCGCTTATAAGGAGTACGAATAAAGAAATAAAGGAACAGGTAAAAATGGGGAGTGAAAAAAGGAAAGAAGGTCTTTTGCTGGCTGTATTCTGGCTGGCAGCAGTTATCCTTATAGGAACCGCTGCAAACAGACTGATACTTCATGGCCCTGTGGGGGAAACATTACAAAAGAGAGAAACAGGATGGATGCTTTTAGAACTGTCTGTCCTGTTTTTATGGAATTTATGGTGGCTGTGCCTGGCAGTAAAACACAGGGGAAAAAGAAAGATGGCAGCAGCGTGTCTGGTATCCGGGTGGCTGTTTTTCCTGTGGGGACACAGTATATTGCTGCCGCTCATTGGTGCCGGCATATGGATGGCAACGGTGATGGGATATGGTATCTGCATCAATAACTGTTTTTTAAGTGGTTCCGGTAAAAAGACCAGATACCTGCTTCCGGTCTGGGAAAAGATCACCTTAGGGCTGACCACCGGAAGCGCTGCCTGGATGGTCATGGTATGTGGGATTTCCCTTACAGGTCATGGAGGTATCGGACTTTGGCGAAAGATAGCAGTTGTGCTGTGTGTGGGGATAGCGGCAGTCTGGCTGTGGAAAAACAAAGAAATTTTCAGCAGGTCTGTGGATAACCACAGCAGTACAGAGAAAAGGGGATGAAGAAACAGAATGCAGTAAGTGGATGCAGCAATATGCTTCATGCAATTATGCCGGAAGATGTGCTTCAGGCAGCCCTTCTTGCATTCATTCTTACCATGCTGTTCCTTCAGGCGGGCCGTTTAAACCATGAGCTGGATTATGATTCCCTTCATTATGGACTGCGTTCCCCGTATATACTGGATAATGGAGAAGGTATTTATGAGAATCTGGGACTGATCAATCTGGTGTATACCTACAGCAAAGGTGCAGAGGTGCTGGTGCTTCCATTATCAGGTACACCTACCTATGGTTTTTTGCTTTCATTCACTTTCTGGACCACAACAGTCAGTGTGATAACGCTGTGGTGATCGGAACACGTTATGGTGGAAAAAAGGCCGGTTTCTGGACCGGGGCACTTTTTTTGCGCAGTTCCCGGTATTATGAACATGGCAGTTTCTGCCAAAAGTGACAGCATAACTCTGATGTGCCAGCTTATTATTTACGATATGCTGTGTCTGGCAGTTACCAGAAAAGATGGAGAAAAAAATGTCTGCACAAATAGTTCACAGAAGATCAGGGAAAATCCTGTAACAGGAGTGACAGAAACAGAGCGGTCGTGTAATACAGCTCCATGCTTATTTTCGCCGTATCTGTTTATATCCTTTCTCTTGTTTATAAACCAACAGCCCTTATATTTTCTACTGCCCTGGGCGGTGTGGGACTGGTGTGCCTGCTTATTTTCAAAAAAGCAGGAAAACAGGATAAAAGAGGATTTTTAACCTGGATCTTTCCTATACTGGCAACTGCAGGATTGTGGTATCGCACCTGGCTTCTTACAGGAGTTCCTGTTACCTCTGTATTTGCCAATTTCTTTGAAAAAATAGGTTTTAAAGTAAAATATCCCTACAACTTTTCACATGTTATCGGTGATCCGTCTATTCTTTCCACTGAGGAAAAAATAGAAAGGCTGCTGGGGCGTTTAAAGGGAATCCTTATTTCTCCGGTGGGAGAAGATATGGATCATGTAATCATTGCCTGGGGAAGTATTCTGGTAACGGCACTTTTGCTGTTTTGGATTTTTCAGGTAATAATAAGAGTTATAAAACGTCAGAAGATCTCACAGCTGGATTTTTTTGACGGTTTTCTCATGATCACGCTGTTAGCAGGTTCAGCAGCCAGCATTTATACACTTTCACAGGTAGATGGAAACTATTTTATGCTGGTGTATGCAGTTGTAGTTATCAGTACCATGCGGATCACAGGGGACTGGTTGAAGAAAGAAGAACCGGAAAACAATGGCACAGCAGCTGTAAGGGACAGTAAAGATCAGTGTACCATCCGCAAAACGGGGCTGTCAGGTAAGGATTCCCTGAGGATCGGCATCTGCCTGTTAGCAGTTCCATTCCTTCTCTTTAATACTCTGGTCACATCCTCTACCAGCTGGGCGGGGTGTCCGGGCTTTACACCATTTAAATTGGCAGGTAAGGGGTACTATAACCACCGTTATCACAGACACGAAAGCTGGGAAAGAAGAGGCTGTAAGGAACTTTGTTCACGGCTTACCAAAAAGAACCGGGTAGTAGCCTTTGGTTTTCACCCCCAGGTGCTGGATATGGACTGCAGCGTGCAGAGCTATTATGACATAACAGGAAGCGGCGGAGACGTATATTTAGTAAAAAAACTGGCCTATTTCGAAGATATTTAAGATGGGCCGGAACCGAATATATATATGTACAGGCGGGCTATCTGGCAGACCAGCCAAGAGCCACACAGATCATTGAAGATATGATCGCAGAAGGTACCTTAAAAGATCTTACCTTTGAGTGGGGAAATATGCTGGCAAGAGTAGATCTGGACCACCCATTTAAAGAACCGGATGAAAGATTAGTGCAGCTGTTCCGTGATGCCTACAGCATGGTGAAAAACGGAGAATAAGCCAGGCGTAAACAGGAACAGAAAGATTCACTGCAATTTAAGGAGGCAGAATTTTGGACACCAGGGAAAGAATTAAAATTCAGGATCGGATTTTCCAGAATGGAAAAACAATATCAATGGAAGGATCATGTGATCTTCATGGGACTTCTCTTAGGACTAGCTGTGTGGTTGAACCATGGGATACAGATCAAGGGTCTTTATATGGATGATCTGTATTTCTGGTCCTGTTATGGCGAGCAGAGCTTTGTGGAATATGTCTTTCCTATGGGAAGTACCCGTTTCCGGTTTTTATATTACCTTGCAGCCTGGCTTGAAATGGCTGTAGTGAGAAACCATGTAGCCCTTTTTGTACCTATTAACATATTGCTAAATGCAGCATTGTCCTGGTACCTGTATTCCATTGGCTGGCGGTTGTCCAGGGCGAAAGCGATCGGCTTTTTTACAGGGGCCATGTTCTTGGCCAGCCGTATGGCATATTACCAGATCGGACAGGTTTTAGGACTGATGGAGACGATGGCACTTTGGATGGCTGTTTCCATTCTCTGGAACCTGTACCGTTATATCAATGAAGAAAACAGAGAGAACTGTTTTTATTTTGCCAGCCTGCTGTATTTCGGAGTATGTTTTGTACATGAACGTTACATGGCACTGCTGCCATTGCTGATTCTGGCTCTTATCATTAAAAAATGTAAAAAAATATCCCTCTGGTTCAGTACAGTCCTTTCCTTTGGAATGGTACAGCTGATCAGGCTTTTACCATTGGTTCTGTCCTTCCGGCAGGAACCGGAGGAACACAGGTAGCAGACACATTAAATATCCAGCAGGCCATTAAATTTGCTTTTAGCCAGGCTGCATATGTGTTTGGTATTAACGCAGGCCCGGAACACTTAAATGGCTGTCCATGGGGTGAAAGTCCCATGTGGTCAAAGGCCTGACTGGTATGGCAGATGTGATGATCCTTATTATGGTGCTGGCATTTCTGGTAAAATTTATCGTGGAAAAACAGAAAGAGCGGAAGTTTACCATGCTGTTCAATGCTATGCTCTTTATCGGCTTTATTGCTTTAAATATTGCCTCATCCAGCGTTACCATACGTGTGGAAATGCGCTGGATCTACGTATCCTTAGCTGGTGCATTACTTTTCCTTTCTTACATCTATGGGGAACTGACAGAAGGAGTAAAAAAAGAACTGTATCTGAAGAGACTCTGGCCATGGGGGATCCTTTTTGGGTTGTATGTGCTGCTTATGCTTCCGTCAGAACTGTTTTACCGCAGCTGCTATCCAAAGCTGTATCTGTGGCCGGACCAGCTGCGCTATAATTCCCTTGCAGAGCAGACCTATGAAAAATACGGGGACAGCATATTTGGGAAAACCATCTATATCATGGGCAATACGTATCAGATGAGTGATTTTACTGCCGTACCTTCTTTAAGGTGTTTGATCCGAAAATGAAGGCAGAAGGGTACTAAAA
>ENA-OQBT01000891-OQBT01000891.1-human-gut-metagenome-genome-assembly--contig:-NODE-891-length-15227-cov-5.868940_pt1 | contig 15227 bp, 18 predicted proteins | sample MGYA00242749_ERZ504557 | MGnify/ENA primary metagenome ERZ504557 (study PRJEB26092, sample SAMD00036243) | human gut metagenome | host: Homo sapiens | study: EMG produced TPA metagenomics assembly of... | reverse complement strand
TTAATTTTTTTATTTATTGGATTTTTTATCAATACTCCCATACATTTGTGGGCAGAAACCTGGGCCTTCGGTTTCTTGATCACAAGCTCCGGACTTTTGGCACTGACCTTGGTATTTGCAGGAATGGATTCTGTGATAAAGGTATTACCACCTATAATCGTATTCTCTCCTACAACCGTCTCACCACCGAGCACTGTGGAATTAGAATAGATCGTTACATTATCACGGATCGTCGGATGACGTTTTACATTGGCAAGCTGCTGTCCCTTTCTTGTGGAAAGCGCTCCCAGTGTCACTCCCTGATACAGTTTTACATTATTTCCGATCTCTGTAGTCTCACCTACAACCACACCGGTACCATGATCGATAAAGAAATACTCTCCGATGGTCGCTCCCGGGTTGATATCGATTCCTGTACGGCCATGAGCATATTCCGACATCACGCGCGGGATAAATGGGATCTCTTCTTTATAAAGAACATGTGCCAGACGATACACGTAGATAGCAAATAATCCCGGATATGAAAAAATGATCTCTTCCTTGCTCTTGGCTGCGGGGTCACCATCAAAACCAGCCTGTACATCTGTCAGAAGCAGTCTCTGGATCTCAGGAAGCTGCTCAAAAATCCACAGGCAGTTCTGTCTGCATGAGCTGCTGCTTCTTCCGGTTCCTCTCCGTGATAAAGAAGTGCGATCTCGATCTGATTCTTCAATCTGTCATAAAGATCATTCAGTCTGTGTCCCACATAATACTCCGGAAATACGGTAGCACTGGTATCCGTACTGAAATATCCCGGAAATACAATAGATTTCAGATCTCTTACTATATCAATGATCACCGAACGGTTCGGCAGACGTCTACCGCTCTTCGGCATAAAAAGTTCTTCTGAAGCATAATTCTCAGTAAGACCCTTCGCCACTCTGAGAATCGCTGATTTCTTATCGCTCATAATTCCCTCCATTTCTGCACATCCACTTCTGTCTGTACACTTTATCTCATTATCATATTATAGTCTGGAAGATTCGTCAATAATACAAAAAAGAAAAGTTTTAAAAAAGATTGACCTTTCTCCTGATACCTTATATAATAATAAAGGTTTGCATCCGGAGATGTACCCAAGTGGCTGAAGGGTCCGCACTCGAAATGCGGTAGGTCGGGCAACCGGCGCGAGGGTTCAAATCCCTCCATCTCCGCTTTTCTGCCGATTTATGACAGGAAGAATTTTTATTTATATTTTATTATACAAAAAGCACTCTCATCCCTTGACAATTGTATATTTTATATGTATAATTGCAACAGTGATGAAACACAATTTAATATAGGGGATTGGTCAAATGGTATGATAGGGGTCTCCAAAACCTTTGGTGGGAGTTCGATTCTCTCATCCCCTGCTATTAGAATCGCTGAAAAATCTTAGTTAAGGATTTTCAGCGTTTTTTATTGTATGGCAGAAAAAGTGATCGCCCGGCCTGTCATATCAACATCCGGGCGATCACTTTTCAATATTTTACTTCTCACTGCATTCATATCGTGAAAATCTCTGCACGTATCCACATGCGCTTATCACTTCAGTTTCTTCAGATTATCCGGTCCAAATCCAAATGGCAACAGTTCCTTTAACGTAAAGATATCATATTTTTCTCTGCTGACTGCCAGTATGATCTGAAAGGTTTCCGGATCACAGAACTCCATCATAACCTGTCTGCATACTCCACAGGGTGCTGCATACTCTGTAGGAACACCATCCTTGCCGCCAACGATACAGATTGCCTGAAAGTCTCTCATGCCTTCACTGACCGCTTTGAAAAAAGCAGTTCTTTCCGCACAGTTTGTTGGAGTATAGGCAGCATTTTCTATGTTACATCCGGTATAATAGGTACCGTTTTTTGCAAGAAGTACCGCCCCTACATGAAAATGTGAGTATGGCGCATAGGAATAGTCCATCTGTCTGATCGCCAGATCGATCATTTCTTTGATCTGTTTTTCTTCCATAATTTTCCCACCTTTCCTGAATCAGGCATGTATACGTTATTCTTCTTTTTTCTGTGCCTGATCTGCACGGATCAGTTCACGGATCGCCTGTACTGCAACCTGGATTGCCTTATCGGTATCATGTACCACAGGATTATCCAGACCCAGCTTCTCTCTTTCCTGATTTGCAAGCACCAGGAAGCAGGAGCCCACACGTACTTTTAAATGGCTTGCCACTATAAAAAGAGCAGCGGATTCCATCTCCGACGCAAGACAGCCGAGACGTTTCCACGCTTCCCATTTATTCATCAGTTCATAGCTGACCGGCTTGGTTTCCGGCTCATGCTGGCCATAAAAGGAATCTTTGCATTGTACCACACCTGTGTGGAATTCACATCCTTCTTTCTTTGCTCCTTCCACAAGTGCATTGATCACTTCCAGATTTGCCACTGCCGGGAATTCAATAGGTGCATACTCTTTGCTGGTGCCCTCCATACGGATTGCGCCCGTTGCAACAACAATATCACCACTTTTTACCTCCGGCTGCATTCCACCGCAGGTTCCGATGCGTACAAATGTATCAGCCCCGCACCGATAAAGCTCTTCCATTGCGATAGAAGCGGACGGTCCGCCGATTCCAGTAGATGTCACACTTACCTTCACTCCGTCCAGTGTTCCAGTGTATGTTACGTATTCCCGGTTATCTGCTACCAAAACCGGATCATCAAAATACTGTGCGATCTTTTTGCAGCGTTTCGGATCTCCCGGTAAAATAACGTAACGTCCCACTTCTCCTTTTGCTACCTGAATGTGATACTGTCTGTCCGCATCCTCTGAATAATTTTTCATGTTTGTTTCCCCCTTTCTCAGCTAACAGTTTCCCTGTTCCTTATGAATAAAAAAAGACTGCATTTTCATACAATCCAGTCCTTTATTCTTTTATTTTAACCTTGCTTCCCGTCGATCCCTGCAAAACTATATCCTGCATTACAATAAGAAGATCATTCATAAGATATAAGGATCTTCTTACAATGCTCGCAGCGATAAGCCCCGATCCGATCACCATATAGCATTTTCGACAGACCTTTTTCGGTGTTTAATCGCATAGATTCACCTCTGCTCCTCCATTCTATTCCTGAATTGAAGGAATGGATCTGCCTTCACACATTTCGCCTCCGCAATATGGACATTTCATCTTATTTTTCTATGCCTCCTCCGGCTTTTCGTATTTACTCAGTCAATGTCAAACCTCTTTTGTCTTTATCCCATTATAACATAGATTCATTTTCTTCAAAAGCTTAATATAAACATGTTCCACAAACCACGGTTCTGTTGATCTCATCAATGCTTCTTCCGGTGAAAACCAGGCTACACCGCTGTTTTCATCTGCTTTTATGGAAACAGCCTCTTCTGAATCTGCCTCAAGGAGATATGTTAGGTTAAAGTGCAGATGGCTGGATACATATTTTCCTTTTTTCACATGGCCGTCTACAGTCAGGGATTCCAGGGAAAAAATCTCTTCTGACACCGGATGAACATTGGAAATCCCTGCCTCTTCTTTTACTTCTCTGACAGCAACGGACAGTAAATCCGTCTCACCATCTGCATGTCCTCCAAGCCAGGACCAGGAATTGTATATGTTGTGATATACCATAAGGACTTTCGTCCGTTCTCTGTTTACTACCCAGGCAGAAGCTGTCATATGGGCTACTGCATTTTCCCTGAAAAAAGCATTCTCATTATTTCTGATCCAGTCCAGGATCAGGATTTTATCTTTTTCTTCCTGCTCATTATATGGCTTGTATTTTTCTATCTGATCGATCAGTTTCTGGCGTGTTATCATTATGCGCTCTGCCTCTTTCTTAAATTTATTTAATACCCGTCCTTTAACCGGACAATATTTTTAATTTTTTCCATTCAGATATCGTTCCAGATTTTCCATGCAGATGTTCCAGATCATATCCTGGACTTCAGCGTTTCCACCGAAACTCGGTCCTGCAATGTGTGGAGTGATAAGGACGTTTTCCATATTCCAAAGAGGTGATGTCTCCGGCAATGGTTCTGTTTCAAATACATCCAGGACCGCTCCTTTTAAGTGGCCTTCCTCCAGTACTCTGATCAGGTCTTCTGTTGGAATGAGGCTTCCTCTTCCTACATTAACCAGAATTGCATCTTTTTTCATGGAATACAGCCGTTCGTAATTCAGAAGGCCTTTTGTTTCCGGTGTTCCCGGGAGACAGCCGATCACAATGTCCGCTTTCTGAAGCTGCTGATCCAGCGCTGTCAGATCATATACCTCATCAAACTCTTTCATTTGCTGCAAATGCTCCGGGACTGCAGTTCTTTTTATTCCAGTCACATGCGTTTCAAACGCTTTCATTCTATGGGCAATATTTCTTCCTATATCCCGGTTCCCAGGATGAGAATGTTTTTTCCATATATGGTTTCTGATGATCGATTCTGTACCCAGAGGTGTTTCTGTTTGTTCTTCCAGTAGTTCGGAAGTTCACGGTACAGCGCAATGATATTCCCGATCACATATTCTGATATGATCTTTCCAAAAGCGCCGGAAGCATTGGTTAATGTAACTCCTGTCGGGAATGCTTTCATTTTTGTATATTTGTCCGCACCGGCCCAAGTCAGCTGGATCCAGCGAAGATTTTCTGCTTTCAGGATTTCTTCTTCCTCTGGCTCTCCAATCACTACTTCTGCTGCTGCGATCGCATCCTCAGTTTCTTTGCCCTGAAATGTAAATTCGCACTGATCTCCGAATTTTGTTGCAAACTGATTTTGAATTTCTGCATTGCATTGTGGTTTTAGTAAAACTTGTATTTTTTTCATGTTTTTCTCCGCAAATCATCTTTATCAGCTATATCCTACCATAATTAACAGCCATCTGCTATTATTTTCTGTTATTTCTGCCGCTGATACCTGGTCACTGCCAGGATCATGCAGACAAAAACTACCGCAAACATAGCTTCCAGTCCAATGCCTTTCCACACCGATACAGCTGCCTCACCTGTTAGGTGGCTATAACTTCCAAGAGTCTCATTTACGTTTTCATACCAGTACACAGGAAGAAACTGAGACACCTTCAGGACGTTTCTATCCATAATATTCATGGGAACAAACACACCACACAGAAAGCACATTCCAAGCGACAGGATATTTGCGATCCCGCTTAACATATTGCTGTTTTTTACAAAAAGACCGATCAGATAGGAAAGTGAAAGTGCCACTGCCATCATTACCAGAGTGTTCAGTACATAGTATCCTAAATTTTCTGAACCGAGAAATGTTTTTCCATACATAAGGATGGCTCCAGCCATACCGATTCCCCATAAGCCCCCGCCCATGATAAACATGGCCAGAAGCCCTTCCAGACTCTGTCGTCTTGCAGAGATCGCAGATGCCTGCATTCTCTTTGGTATATCGTCTTTTTTGAAAGCCATCAGAACATATCCCATCACATAGCAAAGTAATGCAAGAAACAGATATGGAATATATCGGAAATAATAGAGCCATCCGGACGTACCACTGTTTTCATCTGTATCCAGCATAGTGACTTCTCCTCTTTTTTTATCCAGGATCGCTGTTGCCGCTTCCTTCTGGGAAAAACCGGCTTTCAGATATGTCCGCATTGTATTCAGACAGCTCTCAAGCTGCTGATCCACATAATATGCCGAATAAGATCCGGGCACCTTGGTCACAGAAATACTTTCGCCGTTTACCATACAGCTCTCATAAAAATCCTCAGGAATCACCACGATGTACTCTACATTTCTGTAAAAAAGCTCTTCCTGAAGCTTCTCCCTGTTATCCTCCAGCATGGTCACGTGATGCGTACCTTCAAGCCATTTTACCAGTCCTTCTGCAAGTGGTCCGTTGTCTTTATCCACCACTCCGATCTTTATTTTTTCGCTTTCATAGCTGGTATAAGTTTCCTTACCGGCCGCTGCCTGAAGTGCCATTGTCACTCCGAAAAAAATGCCCAGATACAGGAGGATCAGACCTGTATTTTTTTTCATGATCCTCATATAGCCTTTAAATACTGTCATAACGTTCCCTCCTGACCATGAAAAAGGATGCCGTCACCAGCACCACGCACATTACCGCCAGTGTGATCAGATTTCTATAGTATCTGGTCATATCATCATATACATTGATACAGTAAAACGCATCTGAGATCAGTGATGCAGGATTGATCCGGTTCACAAACGGAACACTTTTTTCCACGATATCCTTCATATTTCCGTTCATCAGTCCGGCAAGAAAGCTGCTTACCATAGAGATTCCAAGCATGAGCCCGATTCTGACGCCTTCCTGCATTTTTCCGAAGCTGCCTATAAACATTCCCATAGATACACCGATAAGACTTCCGAAAAAAGATACCACCAGCATTTTTCCCATCTGTCCCTGAAAATCCAGATTGAGAATATACCGGAGATACAGGATCAGAATGATCACGTCCACATAGCCCAGAGCAAAAGATGTCAGCTGGTCTGTAAGGATCAGCTTCAGCTTGTGGGTCGGCGTTACACACCGTCTGGCTGCCAGAGGTGTGATATTGGCCTGGATCCCGATCGCAGAACCAAATCCGATAAAGCATCCATACAGCAGGCCATGGCGATCAGTGCGTAAAAGAACTGCACATTTCCGTCAATGGTCCGGCCACCAAGGGAGACTTCCCTTACCAGGCTGTCGGAACTTAACAAGGATTTCATGGTTTCCATATCCATCTGCGGATTTTTTTTCATGATATTGGTGATGGTCGTTCTGGTGTTTTCGCAGCTGTCGAGAACTGTCTGAAGGATACTTTCTTCTATTCCGGTTCCTGCTACTGTAAGGGAAGGCTCTTTTCCCACATAATAAATCCCTTCTACTTTTTTATCCTGCAGTGCTTCCAGCGCTTCCTTTTCCGACATTTCTTCTGCTTTTAAAAGATCCGGACTGCTTTTTTCCACTTCATCCAGATAGGTCATAAAAAACGTATCCGCAGAAGCTTCCTTCACCACTGCCACCGGAACCGTCTGAAAATCTGCCTCATTGATATTTCCGAATGCAAAATAGAAAAAAGTTCCAAGCACAAGCGGAAAGACAAGCGGCCAGAATACAATGTTAAAATTCCGGATCTTGGAAAGAAAACTGTATTTCAGTAAATGCAACATCTCCCATCCCTCCTAATCTCTCAGCTGTTTTCCGGTGATCTCCAGAAAGACATCATTTAATGTAGGCAGTTCGGAAAAGACTCTTCCAAAAGAAATATCCTGGCTTTGCAGATAATTAAGAAGACGGATCAGGTTATGCTTCGCATCGGTACAGCGCACGACCAGCACCTGTTTTTCATACTGCACATCAAACACATGCTCCAGTGTGCGGATATCCCGGAGATTTTTTTCTTCCAGGGCAATGGCTTCTACGGTAATGGTCTCTCCTGTTTTGATCATCTGCTTCAATTCTTCCTTTGTTCCCTGAGCGATGACTCTTCCGTGATCCATGATGGCGATCCTGGTACAGATCTGCTCCACTTCTTCCATGTAATGGGATGTGTAGATAATGGTGGAGCCTGGTGGTTCAGCGTCTGGATCCCTTCCAGGATCTTGTTTCTGCTCTGTGGGTCTACAGCTACCGTCGGCTCATCCATAATGATCAGTCTTGGCTTGTGGGCGATCCCGCAGGCAATGTTCAATCTTCGTAAAAGGCCCCCGGAAAGCTTCTTCGGGTACATTTTGCGAAAATCTTCAAGACCTGTAAATTCAATGGCATCCTCCACCAGCTCTTTTCTCCGTTTCCTGTCCCGTATGTAAAGGCCGCAGAAATAATCGATATTTTCCTGCACTGTCAGCTCATCAAAAACGGCTACATTCTGAAGCACGATCCCAATCTGTTCCTTGAGCTTATAGCTGTCCGGCTTCATCTCTTCTCCGAATATCTTTATTTCACCTCTGTCATATTTCAGAAGTGACAAGAGGCAGCTGATGGCCGTTGTCTTTCCCGATCCGTTGGGGCCAAGTAATCCGAAGATCTCACCCTCCCGGATATCCAATTCCAGATGATTCAGTGCGGTAAGATCACCGTATCGTTTTACCAGATTTTCTATGTGGACCATACTCTGTGGCATATGTTTTCCTCCTTTTTTACAGTCCGTTAAGCAGGACTTTTATGTCTTTTTCGCAGAAATTCATATTTCTTCGATGATGACATTATATCCTTTTCTTCTGTCTGCTCCAAGTGTTGAATGTCACCACCTGCGAATGACAAATGTCATGTCTTTTTCAGAAGGATAGATTTTTCTTTGCAGGGAAGGAACCGGTATATTATAATAAAGGCACATTGATTTCAGAAATTTGTGCAGCAAAAGGGGTTCTCCCGGAACAGGATACGATAATTTTAGCCGGTTATCTGCCTGACTTTCGGAAAATGCTGTAATTCTGAGAAAGGAGGTATATTTTTTATGCGTTATTTTACAGATTCCATACTATTGCTTTTATACAGTACTTTAACATTTTTTTATGTGCCTGCAGATCAGGCTCTTGTGTTTGCCCTCCTTTTTGCGGTGATCCTTTGCTGCATTACTTATCTGTGCAGGGTATGTAAAACAGAATCCTGTTCACACAATTCTTTGCCAGTATTGAAACCCGCCGGAAATATCATTCCGGTTCTTGCAGGAAGCTATGTGATCTTTGGATTATGTTCCCTGTGGTTTTCGGATCTTCTTCTATTTTTCCCGCTGCTGCTGTATCAGACCTTATCTGCTGGGCTTTTTCCTCTGGCAGTGGCTGCGCTTCCACTTTGGGGATTTCTGGTTTTTCAGATCAATAGATTTCCGGCAGTTCTTTGTCTGCTTGGGATTTTTGGTTTCGTTCTCTCATTTTTTCTCTGGCTCTATGCCGGAAAATATCAGGCTCTTTACCAGGATTTTCATCAAATCCGGGATGACAGTGAGGAACATACGCTTCTTCTTTCTGAAAAAAACAAGGCACTTCTGGAAAAACAGGATTACGAGATTTATGCTGCTACATTGCGCGAGCGAAACAGAATTGCCAGAGAGATCCATGATAATGTGGGACATGTACTATCCCGTTCTATCCTTATGACTGCTGCCTGCAAAACCATCAACAAAAATGATTCTCTTGATCCTCTGCTTGGAAATCTGGAAGAATCCCTGAACGGTGCTATGAACAGCATCCGTTCCAGTGTACATGATCTTCATGACGATGCGATAGATCTGGAAGATGCCATAAAAAGACTTGTAAAGGATTTCACCTTCTGCCCGGTGAATCTTACTTATGATATGTCCAGGCATATTCCAAGAGAGGTGAAATACAGTCTGATCAGTATTACAAAGGAAGGGCTTTCCAATGTGATGCGGCATAGTAATGCGGATTCTGTGAATATTCTTCTGCGGGAGCATCCTGCACTTTATCAATTGTGCATTGAGGATAATGGGACACCGGAAAATGGAATTCCGGATATTCAAACTGGATCAGACAGCAATAAGGCCAAAAATATTTCCAGTGGTATGGGACTGTCCAATATCCGTGACCGTGCAAAGGCGCTGGGCGGTACGGTCCAGATTACGCAGGAGAACGGTTTTCGGATCTTTGTGACGATCCCGAAATCTGTTTCTAATTGAATCAGACAGATATTTCTCACTTTGCCGGAAACCTTCCTGATTTGATCAAAGTACTTTCCCGGCATATTAGATCCGTCTGTTTTTTCTGATCTGTAAATTTATTTTTTATAACTCATAAACAGGAGATTTTGACATGAAAATTATAATCGTAGACGACGACTGCCTGGTTGCAGGAGCACTAAAAACCATTCTTGAGGCAAACCCGGATATCGAAGTGACTGCCACCGGCTCTGATGGTGAAGAAGCCTGCTCTCTGTACAGAGAGTATCTTCCGGATATTCTTCTGATGGATATCCGTATGAAAGGAATGGACGGACTGGAAGCTTCCAGAAAGATCCTGGGCGAATTTCCGGAGGCAAAAATTCTTCTTCTGACTACTTTTTCCGATGATGAATATATTGTAAAAGCCTCCGCCTCGGCACAAAGGGTTATCTTCTGAAGCAGGAACATACCAGCATTCTTCCGGCTCTTCAGGCGGTTTACTCCGGCCAGACCGTATTCGGCACAGAGATCATATCCAAAATCCCTGAACTCCTGCAGTCTTCCGACGGATTTGATTATGCTTCCAGAAACATTAGCGAACGGGAGCTGGATATCATCCGGCTGATCGCCAACGGATACAGTAATAAGGAGATTGCCGCAGAACTGTTTCTCAGTGAGGGAACGGTACGAAATTATCTCAGTTCCATTCTGGATAAACTGCAGCTGAGGGATCGGACTCAAGTTGCTGTTTTTTATTATCAGCATAAGTAAAAATCTCCTGCATCCAAATTCCTGTAAATATTTATTAATTTAATAGAATCGGAGGATTCCTCACAATGAACCGCTATCTTACTATCTATATCCCGAAAACAGCTGTTCCGGCACCTGTCTCCCGCTTTCTTCGCACGCAGGCAGGTCTTACAAAAAAGCAGATCAGCCAGGCGAAGTTTCGTCCCGGTGGTATCCGAAAAAACGGACAACAGTGCCGGGTAACGGAAACCGCTTATCCCGGGGATCAGATCATAGTATGCCTGGAAGCGGACGATGTGGATTCTACCCAGCTGGAATCTTCATCCTTTACTGTCAATTTGTCCAATCACAATTTCCAGTTCTCCGCAGACGCAATTTCATATTCTGATTCCGCAACTTCAGAATTTGCAGGTTCTGATGTCAATTCTCACATTTATCATTCACTGTCTGCAACGTCACAGTTTCTTCCTGAGTTGGCGATTATATACGAAGACCAGGATATCCTCGCCATAAATAAACCTGCCGGGATTGTCACTCACCCTTCCGGTTCTCACTACAGTGACAGTCTCTCCAACCAGGTGGCTTCCTATTTCCGTTCCAAAGGAGAGCCTACCAAAGTCCGGTCTATCGGACGATTGGATAAAGAAACCTCCGGTATCCTGCTCTTTGCCAGGAACCAGACTGCTGCCGCCAGATTACAGAACCAGCGTGAAGAAGGGATTTCAGAGAAAACCTATCTGGCTGCAGTTTCCGGTTTCATGCCTGTGGATGAAGATGGAGCTTTTCACAGGATCTCCGTTCCCCTTGCACCTGACCCGGATAACCGTCTGAAAATGGTCGTATCCACAGATGGCACGCTTCCCGGAAGCAAACATGCAGAAACCCTTTATTCTGTTCTGAAATCTACCGGCCCTGACGTAGCAGCTCCGGCTTCTCTTGTAATGCTCCGTCTGAAAACCGGCCGTACCCATCAGATCCGTGTACACATGGCATCTCTCGGGCATCCTCTTCTGGGTGATTCTCTGTACTGTTTATCGGACATATCGAATCCGTTTTCCCAGGCTGCACTCCACGCATGGAAGCTTAAATTTCAACTTCCATTTTCAATTGATGAATCTGCTTCCGACACCCGGGCTTCCATGCATCATGACAAAAATGCCAAAAAAGAAATCTCCCTGGAAGCACCCCTCCCGGAAGATTTCAAAAAATTCTATGAAACGATATTCTGAAGCCATACGCCTTTTTTTACAAGGATAAATCCAATGACACATTTCATCATATCCGCTGCCTGGACCATTGCGTAGATCACAAGTACAGGCAGACCTGTAAAACGGCTTAAGGTAAATGCGATCGTTACACTTACCACCCAGATAAACACACTGTCAAACAGAAATGTAACGATGGTCTTTCCACCGGAACGCAAAGTAAAATATGTTGCATGCAAGAATGCATTCTGCGGCATGAAAAATGCTGTGAGCATAATAAAATATTTCGCCAGAGTACGTGCCTCAGCATTGGTATTGTAAAGCCTTGGAAACAGTGGTGCCATTACAAACATCACAGCTGCCACGCAGGTACAGCAGAACACAGAGAATGCGATCATCTTGTTGTCCGTATCTCTGGCTTCCTTCATCTTACCTGCCCCCAGAAGCTGTCCTACAACAATGGCTACCGAATCTCCAAGTGCGATAAATATGATATTAAATACATTGTTGATGGTATTGGAAATATTTAATCCCGCAACCACGTTCAGTCCACGGACTGAATAACATTGTGTCAGCATGGCCACTCCGGCTGCCCATAAAGTCTCATTCAGAAGCAGCGGGGTTCCCTTAATAAGTATCTTCTTTGTCAGGTTCGCCGGAACCTTTAATGTTGAATACAGACCCTGTGCAAAAATATTCTTTTCTGTATGCTTATGTGTCCAACTCAAGACAATGCAGGCTTCCACATATCTGGAGAGCACTGTGGCAACAGCCGCACCTCTTACTCCCATTTCCGGGAATCCGAATTTTCCATAGATCAGAAGATAATTAAATATCAGATTGATCAGCACTGCCACGATCCCGGCCTTCATTGGAAGTACGGTCTCACCGCATTCACGTAAGGTACTTGCATAGACCTGCACCATCATAAATGGCGGAAGTCCAGAAGCATGATCCATAAATACTGTTTCCCATAAATAAGAGTATCCCTGATCTCCTGTGCGGTTCCGTCACCTTTTAAATACATGCTGATCAGTGAACCCCCTGCTGTCAGAAACAGTATAATGGTGATCGCTGTCAGAATCACTGCCATCCACAGTTTATAACGAAGTGTCTGGCGGACACCCTCATGATCCTTCTGTCCGAAATACTGTGCTGTAAAAATTCCCGCTCCGGACACCCCGCCGAAAATACATAGATTATATACAAAGATCAGCTGATTGACGATCGCCGCTCCAGACATCTGTTCGGTACCGATACGACCGATCATAATATTGTCCAGAAGACTGACAAAATTTGTGATCCCGTTCTGTACCATGATCGGTACTGCAATAGACAGGACCATCAGATAAAACCTCTTATCTCCTACGAACTTTCGGAAAAAAGAAGATTTCTCTTTTACCTTCTCCATAAATTCTTCCCCCTTGTTTTTCGTTTTCCTTCATCCAAAATTCTCCACAAAAAGGAGACTGCCCACCTGAAACATTCTTCCCTTTCGTAAGCGTTGTAGCTACTACCTTACTACAAACTTCTTTTATTTTCAATAGTCTTTATAACGATAAATCTCCGCTTTTTTTGTATCTTTTTACTCCACCATACGACTCTCGTCTGCAATATCCTGATCTTTGAACTTTTGTTCCAGCTGTGTCACAATTTCAGTGTCAAAATTTTTCAAAGTGATCTAAGCCGGCAGAAAAAAGATCTGGACCGACTGAATCTGGTGCTGAATTATATTTCTGAGAATTACAAACGGCCTATTTCTCTGGATGAGATCGCAGGTGTTGCTTATCTCCAGACTGGATATTTCTGCCGTTTTTTCAAGAAAAAGATGGGGGTTACATTTCTGGAATATCAGAATGAATACAGACTTTCTTTTATCTACAAAAATCTGATCAATACGAAAGACCCCGTGCATGTGATCCTAGAATGCCATGGGTTCACCAATTATAAGCTGTTTCGACGGATGTTCCAGGAGCACTTCGGGTGCACACCTACGAAGATGCGGGAGAATATGCGGAAATAACAGTACCTTCTCTTACACCATCCAGTCTTCCCGCAAATACGAAGGAAAGTACCGCAGCAATCACTGCCATGGATACGTCAAAACAGATCTTGGTTGTTCCGAAATTTGTTTTCTATGTGAGGATAACCATATAAAAAATGATCCTATACACGCATAAAAAAACAGCGAAATGAATTTTAACTTCCATTTCGCTGTCTTGTGTTATTTCTTGTTTTTTATTATTTTTTTAGTATGTCGTTTTACGCAACCTGATTTTTGTTGTTGGTAACTGTGATCAGATGACTTTTGATCAGTACCGGACGTACTGCATTATAGATGATCGCTACCAAAATTACAGATACAACTGCATTGATAAAGGTTGCCGCCGCACTCATTTTTGCAAGTGCCTGTGCCAGTTCCTGTGGCTGTCCCAAAATGTACTGTTTGTAGAAATATCCTACGATAGGATCTGCAATTACGTTAAATGCAAGTCCTGCGACAGATGCGATCACACTCCATTTGAAAACATATTTTTTATCTGTACTCTCATTGATCTTTGCAACCTTGTGTGCCACAAGACCTACGATCAGACCGATACAGAATTTCAGTACAAAGGTTTTCGGTGCGCCTGTGATATAAACAGGTCCATGATATCTGCAATTCCCATTCCGATAGCTCCGGCAAGTCCGCCATATACGCCACCCAGAAGCAGTGCTGCAAGTACGCAGAAAGCATTTCCGATATGAATGGATGTTGCGTCTCCGCCCGGCACCGATCTTAATCTGCAGAAATGTGAAGGATACATAACATAAAGCTGCTAATAACGCAGTTTCTGCAAGTTTAACTACTGTGTTGTTCTGTGTGTTCATAATGATTCCCCTCTCGTTTCGTTATTACCTTTGTTATTACTTTAATGTATGATTGTATTAATGTAGGAATGTAATAACTTGGATGTTATAGTACCGCTTGTTTGGGTATATTACAAGGGGCAATTTTTATGTTTTTTTAGGGGACAGTTTTTATGGGTAATAAAAAAGTGGCTGTTTAAGCCACTCTTTCATGATTGTATATTCAAAACTACATACATGTTTTGTTGATAATCATTAATCGTTTGTTGAATCAATTTTAACCTGCGTACCGATTCGCCTTTTTTCACGGGCTCGCAGCTAAAGCTGCATCGCCTGTTTTGTAGGCTACTCCAGCGGGGGTCATCTCGCAACTCCGTTGCTCGATGTCATTTGCTTCGCAAATGTCCAGTCTGTACCATAAATGATTCTCCACAAGCAAGCTTGTTCCGCCCCATTTCTGTTACATCCTGCCCGCTTCCTCGGCTGGTTGGTCAAGCCCTCACCCGATTAGTAACAGTCAGCTCCATGTGTTACCACACTTCCACCTCTGCCCTATCTACCTCGTCGTCTTCAAGGGGGTTTACTTCATAAGAATGGGATATCTCATCTTGAGGGGGGCTTCACGCTTAGATGCCTTCAGCGTTTATCCCTTCCGGACTTGGCTACCCGGCCATGGCTTTGGCAAGCCAACCGGTCCACCAGCGGTCCGTCCATCCCGGTCCTCTCGTACTAAGGACAGCTCCTCTCAGATATCCTACGCCCACGCCGGATAGGGACCGAACTGTCTCACGACGTTCTGAACCCAGCTCGCGTACCGCTTTAATGGGCGAACA
>ENA-OQBT01000889-OQBT01000889.1-human-gut-metagenome-genome-assembly--contig:-NODE-889-length-15244-cov-7.324800_pt1 | contig 15244 bp, 15 predicted proteins | sample MGYA00242749_ERZ504557 | MGnify/ENA primary metagenome ERZ504557 (study PRJEB26092, sample SAMD00036243) | human gut metagenome | host: Homo sapiens | study: EMG produced TPA metagenomics assembly of... | reverse complement strand
TTAACTACGTAAAAGTAAATTAGAAATCAAGTTGTTAAAAATAAATTAAAATAAGTTGTAAATTTATATAAAATTTTAGTACAATATACACATAGCACGTGAGTCGGCAGAACAGCTGCCGGAACATGAAGAGAATAACAACATAAGGAGGCAGCACTATGAAGGTTTACAGAACGGATGAGATTAGAAACGTAGTATTGCTTGGCCACGGTGGCAGCGGCAAAACAAGTCTTGCAGAGGCGATGCTTTATGTATCAGGAGCAGTCAGTCGTATGGGAAAGATTTCCGAGTCCAATACGACCAGTGATTTTGATAAAGAAGAGCAGAAGCGCGGATTCTCGATCAGCACGAGCCTGATCCCGATCGAGTGGGAAAAGGCAAAGATCAATATTCTGGATACACCGGGATATTTTGATTTTGTCGGCGAAGTAGAAGAAGCAGTGAGTGCAGCAGATGCGGCAGTTATCGTGGTTTCCGGAAAAGCCGGTGTACAGGTTGGTACAGAAAAAGCGTGGGAGCTTTGTGACAAGTACAACCTGCCGCGTATGGTCTATGTGACAGAGATGGATATGGACGACGCAAGTTTCCGCCAGGTTGTGGAAGATCTGACTGTCAGATATGGTAAGAAAATCGCGCCGCATTTCCAGCCGATCCGTGAGAACGAAAAGCTGGTCGGATATATCAACATTATTAAAAATGCCGGCAGACGTTATACAGGAATCGGACAGAGAGAAGAGTGCGAGATTCCGGATTATTGTCTTCCGAACCTGAAGATTTTGAGAGATTCTCTGATGGAGGCAGTTGCGGAGACGAGCGAAGAATTTATGGATCGTTACTTTGAGGGAGACGAATTTTCAATTGAAGAGATCCGTGCAGCCATGCGTACGGAAGTGATGGATGGGGACATCGTTCCGGTTGCCATGGGATCCAATGTACAGGCACAGGGTGTTGCCAATCTGCTTTCTGATATCGTGCGTTTCTTCCCGAGTCCGGATAAGAGAAGCTGTGCGGGTATCCACAGGACAAAGAGTGAGATCTACGAGGCTGATTATGATTTTTCAAAGGCCAAATCTGCCTATGTATTCAAGACAATGGTAGATCCGTTTATCGGAAAGTATTCATTTGTAAAGGTATGCTCCGGTGTACTCAAAGGGGATGACGTACTTTACAATGCAGATGCGGATGCCGAGGAAAAACCGGGCAAGCTTTATACGATGTGCGGAAACAAACCGACAGAAGTTTCCGAACTGTTTGCAGGAGATATCGGAGCAATCGCAAAGCTTGGAAGTACAAAGACAGGAGATACTCTTTCGACAAAGAATACGCCGATTACATATTCCAGAACAGATTATTCGGTTCCATATACCTATATGAGATACAAGACTCTGACAAAAGGGGATGAAGACAAGGTATCTCAGGCACTGCAGAAGATGATGGCAGAGGATGTGACACTCAGAGCAGTCAATGACAGTGAGAACAGACAGTCTCTTCTTTACGGTATGGGAGATCAGCACCTGGAAATCGCAGCCAGCAAACTGGCAGCCAGATATAAAGTAGAAATTAAACTGGAGACACCGAAAGTGGCGTTCCGTGAGACAATCCGTAAGAAATCGGATGTGGACACAAAATACAAAAAACAGTCCGGCGGACATGGTCAGTACGGACATGTAAAGATGCGGTTTGAACCATCCGGTGATCTGGAGACTCCTTATGTATTTGAAGAAGAAGTGGTAGGCGGCGCTGTTCCGAAGAACTACTTCCCGGCTGTAGAAAAAGGACTTCAGGACTCTGTGGTAAAAGGTCCCCTCGCAGGATATCCGGTAGTCGGAGTCAAAGCAGTTCTTTACGACGGATCTTACCATCCGGTAGATTCTTCGGAGATGGCATTCAAGACAGCTACGATCCAGGCATTTAAGAAAGGTTTTATGGAAGCGGGACCGGTTCTTCTGGAGCCTATCGCATCCTTGAAAGTGACAGTGCCGGATGACTATACAGGAGATGTTATGGGTGATCTGAATAAGAGAAGAGGACGTGTCCTTGGCATGACACCTGTAAGCGGCGGCAAACAGATCATAGAAGCAGACATTCCGATGACAGGACTGTTTGGATACTGTACAGTGCTTCGTTCCATGACAGGAGGAAGAGGTACTTATGAGTATCAGTTTGCAAGATATGAGCAGGCACCTTCGGATGTACAGGAGAAGGAAATCGCAGCAAGAGCAGCGGAAGAAAAATAGAATAGAGAATTAGAAAAAGACCTTTTCTGCAAAAATCAATGATTTTGTTGTAGGAAAGGTCTTTTTTGGTGGAGAAAACAGAAAAAAATTATGCAAAACGTGGAAAAAATATAAAAATAGTATTAAAATTGTGTGTAAGGTATTAAGGTGGTATAATAGAACACGTTTTGAAAAGAAGAATGTGAAAACAGAGAGGACTTAGGGGACCAATGAAAATTGTAATCATAGGCGATGGCAAGGTTGGTTATAAACTGGCAAAACAGCTGTCATCGGAAAAGTACGATATTATATTGATCGATAATAATGAAGAAAAACTGCGAAAATCCATTGAAAGAATGGATGTTTTTTGTGTTGCGGGAGAAGGCGGCAGTGTGGAGGTTCAGCAGAGGCGGATGTACCGCATGCGGATCTGGTGATTGCCTGCACTTCTACGGACGAGTGCAATATGCTCAGCTGCCTGATCGCAAGAAGGCTGGGTGCACGGCATACGATTGCCCGGGTAAGAAATCCGATCTACTATAAACAGATTGATTTTCTGAAAAAGGATCTCCATTTGAGTATGGTAGTAAATCCGGAACTGATCGTTGCGGGGGATATTACCCGTCTGCTGTTGTTTCCAGATGCAAGTAAGGTAGAGACTTTCGTAAAAGGAAGGTGGAACTGGTTGAATTTCCGATTCACTGCGGAAAGCTGGAAGGATTGTCTTTGTCTGAATTATATGCACGTTTTCAGGTTCAGGTGCTGGTATGTGCAGTCGAATCCGGAGAAACGGTTTTAATCCCGGATGGAGATTATATTTTAAAAGCAGGAGACAAGTTGCATATTGCGGCTTCTCATCAGAATATGGAGCAGTTCTTCAAGAAGATTGCCCTGCGAAAAGAGAAGATTAAAAATGCAATGATCTGCGGTGGGGGGAGAGTGGCCTACTATCTGGCAAGCCAGTTGTGTAATCTGGGGATGAATGTCAAGATCATCGAAAGAAACAGAGAGCGCTGTGAAGAGCTCTGTGAACTTCTTCCACAAGCAACCATCATCAATGGCGATGCGACGGAGCATGATCTGCTGATAGAAGAGGGGATTGAAAAAACAGATGCTTTTATTGCACTGACAGGAATGGATGAAGAGAACATCATCATGTCTTTGTTTGCTTCTAAGCAGAGTGTATCCAAGGTGATCGTAAAGATCAATGAGGACCGCAGAGCCATGATGATCGATGAACTTGGACTCGACAGTATTGTATCTGCTAAAACAGCGACTGCTGATGCCATTCTTGGTTATGTGCGGGCGAGAAGAAATTCTCAGTGCAGTGCAAATGTGGAGACCATGTACCAGCTACTGGATGGAAGAGTGGAGGCGCTGGAATTTATTATCAAATCGGAGAATGCGTATACGGGAGTACCTCTTAAAGATCTGAATCTGAAAGCGAACAATATCATTGCCTGCATTGCACGGGGAAGAAAAATCATTATTCCAAACGGGGATGACAGTATTCAGGTAGGTGACAGTGTAGTTATTATCACCATGACAAAACAGATCCGAGATCTGGACGATATTTTGGTGAAGAGGTAATGAGATGAATAATAGAATGATTGTTTATATGATAGGCAGAATGCTGGGAGTGGAAGGACTTCTGCTTCTGGTGCCGGCGCTTGTTTCTTTTTTGTATGGAGAGCAAAGCGGAATTGCATTTTTATTAACAGCGGCCATTCTGCTCATTATTTTTCTGCTGGCGGGCAGAAAAAAACCGAAAGATACGAGTATTTATGGAAAAGAAGGCTTGCACTGGTCGGGATTGCCTGGATTTTGTGGTCACTGTTCGGTGCACTGCCGTTTTTTATCTCCGGTTTCGATTCCAGATTATCTGGATGCCTTTTTTGAGACAGTTCTCCGGATTTACAACAACAGGTTCTACAATTCTGACGGATATCGAGGCGCTTCCGCAGGGAATGTTGTTTTGGAGAGCGCTGACACACTGGATCGGCGGAATGGGAGTTTTGGTATTTGTTATGGTACTTTTGAGTCTGGATGATGACGGATCCATGTATCTGATGCGCGCGGAAGTACCGGGACCGGAAGCAGACAAGCTTGTTCCGAAGGCACGCAGTACGGCGAGAATTCTGTATCTGATGTATCTGATTCTGACAATGGCAGAGGTGATTTTCCTTTTATTTGGCGGAATGAACCTTTATGACGCACTGATTCATTCATTCAGTACTGCGGGAACCGGTGGATTTTCCAACAGAAATGCAAGTGTGAGCTATTATGACAGTGCGTATATTGACGGGGTTATCACCGTATTTATGATTTTGTTTGGGATCAATTTTAATATTTATTTTGCAATTTACATAAAAAACTGGAAGAGTGCATTAAAAAATGAAGAAGCACGCACCTATCTTGGTGTGATTGCTGCGGCAATATTGATGATCACAGTCAACATTTATCATATATACGGCAATGTGGCAAGTGCGTTCCGGTATTCAAGTTTTCAGGTGGCAGCGGTGATCACGACAACGGGATTCTACACTGCGGACTTTAATTTATGGCCGGAATTTTCTAAAACCATTTTGCTGGTCACCATGATCATCGGAGCTTGTGCCGGATCGACAGGTGGAGGAATGAAGGTGTCGAGAATTCTGATCCTCTGCAAGAGCGTAAAGCAGGAAATCAAGCGGATTCTGCATCCTAAAGCAGTGACGGTGGTGACTGTGAACGGTCAGAAGGTAGGCAGAGAGACCCTTCATGGAGTATATGTATACAGTATTTGTTATGCGCTTATCCTGGTATCTTCTGTTTTGATCGTGTCCATCGATAATTATGATTTTGCGACTTCTGTCAGTGCGGTTCTGACGACCTTAAATAATGTCGGTCCCGGAATTTCACAGGTGGGACCGGTTGAGAATTTCTTTGAGTTCTCCTGGCTGTCAAAACTGGTATTCTGTGCGGATATGCTGCTGGGACGGCTGGAAATCTTCCCTTGTCTTGTCCTGCTTGCACCGGAGCTCTGGAAACGGAAATTTTAAGACAAAATGTTGGAAAAATCATAGGTAAATATTAAAAAGATATAAAAATTGCAAGAAGAATTGTGAATTATCTTTGAAGATGTTATAATTGTCCCACTACTTTAAAAGTAGAAATTATTTTTAGGAAAGGGAATTAGCATGAAAAAAGGTAAAATGAAACTTCTTGCAGTGTTGGCATTGGTTATTCTTGCCGGTATTTACTATTATGTTGCATTGCCGGCACTCAATATTCATTCTACGGAGTTCTGGATATTTCTGATCGTGGTGATCGTGGCAGCAGCATTTTTCTATGCGAAAAGAAAGCGGTTCGACAGATATGCGCTGAAAGAATCCAAGGGGATGAAAGTGATCCTGGGGATTCTTGGCGCAGTTGTAATCGTGTATGCAGCAGGTACACTGTTGTCTTCTCCGATCGTCAACGCGAAAAAATATCAGAAGCTGATGAAAGTAGAGGATGGAGAATTTACAAAAGATATCGAGGAACTCTCATTTGATCAGATTCCGCTGCTTGACAGAGATTCTGCGACGATCCTGGGAAACAGAAAGATGGGAAGTATGGTGGATATGGTCTCTCAGTTTGAGGTAGATGACTGGTACAGCCAGATCAACTACCAGGATCAGCCCGTGAGAGTATCTCCCCTGCGTTATGCCAGCCTGATCAAATGGTTCACGAATCAGAGTGAGGGAATTCCGGCATATATCAAGATCGATATGGCGACACAGAATACCGAACTGGTGAAGTTGGATGAAGGGATGAAGTATACGACCAGTGATCATTTCAATCGCAATATTTACCGTCATCTCCGGTTCAAATATCCGACTTATATCTTCAATGACTTAAGTTTTGAGATCGATGACAACGGAGTTCCATACTGGATCAGCCCGGTGAAGAAATTCAATATCGGTCTGTTTGGAGGTACCACAGTTGGAAGAGTGGTTTTATGTAATGCCATTACAGGTGAGACGAAAGATTATAAGATCGAAGATGCACCGGAGTGGATCGACCGGGCGTACTCCGCAGATATGCTGATACAGCTGTATGATTATTATGGTACGTTGAAGCATGGATTTTTAAACAGTGTGCTGGGACAGAAGGATTGTCTGCATACGACGACAGGATACAACTATCTTGCGCTGGATGATGATGTATGGGTATATACAGGTGTGACTTCGATCACAGGAGACCAGTCCAATGTAGGATTTGTTCTGATGAATCAGCGTACGATGGAGACGAAGTTCTATGAAGTGGAAGGCGCGACAGAAGAGTCTGCCATGTCTTCAGCAGAAGGTCAGGTGCAGAACTTAAAATACAAAGCGGCATTCCCGTTGCTTTTGAATATTTCAGGGGAGCCGACCTATTTTATGGCGCTGAAAGATGATGCCGGACTGGTGAAAAAGTATGCCATGGTCAATGTGCAGAAATATCAGGTTGTAGCCATTGGAAATACGGTCAGTGAGTGTGAAGAAAACTACAATGATCTGATGTATGAGAGTGGCATCAAGAAGCAGGCGGAAGATACGAGAGAAGTAAAGACGCTGGCTTCCAAGATCACAAAGATCGCACAGGGCGTTGTAGACGGAGATTCTCACTTTTATATCATGTTGGAAGGCTCTGATGATATTTTTGATGTTTCAGTCGTTGATTTTATCGATATTATCAAATACAATGTCGGTGATACTGTGACGGTAGAATACAAAGAAGGTGAGCGGGCAAATTCTGTACTTTCTTTGAACGGAGAAGAGCCGGATCAAAAAGCAAAAGAGACAAAAAAATCAGAAGCGGAAAGCGAAGAGCAGGCATTATCAGAAGAATAATAAAAACAGATATACCATAATGTATAAAAAAGCGGTACTCAGTAAAAAATACTGAATATCGCTTTTTTCATACCCATTAGTTCAAAACGTTATAATTGTCGGAATCTATATCGGGAATGGATTCTTTCTCAGCCCCCACACTGATAAAGAAATCAAGAGTATTTTCTGCAGAATTTTACTCAGACTAGTCATAAATGCAGAAATGTTGTTTAAAGAAATATCCGCCTGTTTTAATACGCTGTCAATAAAGATGGTATCAATATCATGATTACCTGCTACCATACCGTAGAGAAAACCGATAAATTCATCCATTGTCAGAATATCAGGATAGTCTTCCATGCAGATTGCACGTACACCGAAGTCTAAAGTAGTAGTGTTGCGATGACTTTTTTTGATAAATACGACGTTTCCGTTAGATGTTTTGACCTTTTCATTAGCAAGCTCAATCATCTGCTGTGTTTTTCCGGTTCCTTTCGGTCCTGTAATTAAATTTACCATGGCAAATCTCTCCTTTTTGTATGTATTTTGAGACTTCTTTCTGCTCAAATAACTTAAATTTATTATACACTAAACAAGGTTCTTAAACAATAAAAAAATAATAAAAATGCAGATAAATATTCAGAAAAATATAATGAGAAAACTTCTCAATAACAAATGTTGAAATTGAGAGTAGGACATGGTAATATCAAACTAATTGAGAATCATAATCATTTAAGGAGGCTCATATGTCATCGGAAACATTGTCTTATTTTTTCAAAAATGAAGATATAAACTAAAAGCCAGGTTTCAGGTTGCGCTGCAGTGCGCCCCCTTTTTAAAGGGGATCAAGATATCCAGCGTGATCACAATGGAACAGAAAATGTGTGAGGAGCTGCAGGAGATTTTTGAAGAGACAGAGGTAGAATATCGAATTCTGTCCTGCAGGGACAGCAGATGTCTTGTTTTCTTTTTCAGACGGAGTGAGTTGGAGTATCATCTGATGCTGCCTGACAATCAGCGGCTGCTTGAGGCATATGGGTATCATATGCGGAATCTGGATGAGATGCTCAAAAGACTGGCTCAAAGAGTGAGGCAGATAAGCAGCAGAAAACTGGGATTTCCCCATGAAATCGGAGTGTTTTTAGGGTATCCGAAGGAAGATGTGGAAGGATTTATTCACAATGAAGGAAGAAAGTATCTTATGATCGGATATTGGAAAGTATATAGTAATCCGTCCAGGGCAAAAATGATTTTCAAGTCTTATGATCAGGCCAAAGAAGGAGTGGTCAGAGAATTTTTAGCCGGAAAAAGTATCCGGGAAATCGCACAATAATGAAGGAGGAATTCACATGAATGCAGCAGTAGTATATTGGAGTGGAACAGGAAATACAGAGGCAATGGCACAGGCGGTCGCAGAAGGGATTCAGGCAGCAGGAGGAACCGCGGAGGTATGTGAGGTTGGACAGACAGATGCGGATACGATTTCAAAATTTGATAAAATTGCGCTCGGCTGCCCGTCTATGGGAGCAGAGCAGTTGGAAGACAGCGAAATGGAGCCGTTCGTGGAAGAACTGGAGCCGATGATCTCCGGTAAGCAGCTACTTTTGTTTGGGTCTTACGGCTGGGGTGACGGAGAGTGGATGCGTGACTGGTGCCAGAGAATGGAAGAGGCGGGAGCACATCTGATCTGTGAAGAAGGTGTGATCGCAAACGAGACGCCGGATGATGCTGCGTTGGAGGAATGCCGGGCAGCCGGAAAGGAACTGATCACGGCATCGGTATAAGGATTCTTTTTCCATGTGCATTTAAACGGAACCAAAGTCTTCTCCTGAGCATAGGATAACATATCGAAAAAAAGAATTACGAAAGGGAGAAACATATGAATTTGGATGTAATACTTGGAATTTTACTGCCGTTTGCAGGAACAACTCTTGGCGCAGCAATGGTATTCTTCATGAGAAAAGAGATGAATGAAAAGCTGCAGAAAGGTCTGCTTGGATTTGCTTCGGGTGTCATGATCGCAGCATCTGTCTGGTCGCTTTTAATCCCGGCCATCGAGATGGCAGAGGAAGGCGGACAGATTGCATGGATTCCTGCAGCGGCAGGGTTTCTGCTTGGGATTGGCTTTCTGCTTTTGCTGGACACGGTGACACCTCACCAGCACTTTCAGGAATCGGAGCCGGAAGGGATTCAGGCATCACTTCGAAAAACAACAATGTTGATGCTCGCAGTGACGCTGCACAATATTCCGGAAGGAATGGCAGTGGGTGTGACCTTTGCCGGAGTTCTTTCGGATAATGTACTGATAACAATGACAGGGGCATTTGTATTGTCTGCCGGAATCGCCATTCAGAATTTTCCGGAGGGAGCGATTATTTCCATGCCGTTAAGGGCGCAGGGAATTACAAAACTGAGGGCGTTTGTGTATGGAACACTGTCAGGATTGTAGAGCCGATCGCCGCATTTCTGACAATCTGGCTGACGGGGCTTGTAGTTCCGCTTCTGCCATATTTTCTCTCTTTTGCGGCAGGCGCTATGATTTATGTTGTAGTGGAAGAGTTGATTCCGGAGGCACAAAACGGAAAACATACCAATGTAGGAACAATCGGTGTTGCAGCAGGGTTCACACTGATGATGATTCTGGATGTGGCGCTGGGATAGAAAAAAGCAGAGGGAGCGATGTCTGTATTCCCTCTGCATTTTACTTATAAACATTGATTAGTTTTTCTAAAATGGAAAATCAGAAAATGGCTTGCATTCTTTTCAAAACCATGCTATTCTTTACTTTAGTGTTGTAAAACACTAAACTCAGGAGAGTCTCTGAAAAAAGAGCGCCGAAGGTGTAATCAGCAGACGCATGATCTGGATGCGGTTTTGCTGAGAATCTCTCAGGCAAAAGGATGGAGGAAAGAAAGTATGTTAGCACAAATCTACAATCAAATCGACACAGCGATCAAATGGGTGGATGACCGGATATGGGGACTGCCGCTCATTATTCTGATCCTGACAACAGGTATCTATTTAACCGTTCGCCTTGGCGGACTTCAGATTCGGCATCTGCCGAAAGCACTCAGATTCATGGTAAAAAATGAAGAAGAAGGACATGGGGAAGTGACCAGCTTTGGAGCACTTTGTACGGCGCTTTCTGCAACGATCGGAACCGGAAATATTACCGGAGTAGCGACTGCGATTGCGGCAGGCGGACCGGGCGCACTGTTCTGGATGGTGGTGGCAGCATTTTTCGGAATGGCAACGAAGTATGCAGAAGGGCTTCTTGCAATCAAATACCGGACAATCGACAAAGAAGGGCATGTTCTTGGCGGACCGTTCTATTATATTGAAAACGGAATGGGAAAAAACTGGCGCTGGCTGGCAAAAATATTTGCATTTTTCGGAGCCGGAGTCGGGTTGTTTGGAATCGGTACGTTTACCCAGGTAAACAGTATTGCATCTGCAGTGAAGAATTTCTTTGATCCGAATACAGAGAATGCCGTGCAGATGTTTGGAAATACATATTCATGGGCAACTGTGATTACTTGTATTATTCTGACAGTCTGTGTCGGTCTGGTCGTGATCGGAGGACTGAAACGAATTGCAAAAGTATCCGAAATTGTAGTTCCGTTTATGGCGGTATTGTACGTGGTGTTTGTTCTGATCATTATGATCACACATATTACAGAAATCCCGGCAGCGATCGTAACGATTGTGAAATCTGCATTTACCGGAAGTGCACTGGCAGGCGGCGCGATGGGAACCATGGTCGTGGCCATGCAGAAAGGAATCGCAAGGGGAATCTTTTCCAATGAGGCGGGTCTTGGTAGTGCGCCGATCGCGGCAGCGGCTGCAGTAACAAAAGAACCTGTGCGTCAGGGACTGGTGTCTATGACAGGTACATTTATTGATACAATCATAATTTGCACAATGACCGGAATTTCCGTGGTCTTAGCAGGAACATGGAATGATCCGAATCTGGAAGGTGTGGAGATCACGATGGCAGCATTTCAGAAGGGGCTGCCGTTTGCGCCGGCAGTTGCATCCTTTATTCTGATGCTTTGTCTGGTATTCTTTGCATTTACTACGATTCTCGGCTGGAATTACTATGGAGAACGGTGTATGGAATATCTGTTCAACCGGAATAAAAAAGTAGTGATGACTTATCGCTGGCTGTATATTCTGGCTGTATTTATCGGACCATATATGACGGTTGCGGCAGTGTGGAACATCGCAGATATCTTCAATGCGCTGATGGCGCTTCCGAACCTGATCGCACTGCTTGTGCTCAGCAATGTGGTGGTCAAAGAAACGAAAGATTATTTTGCGAGGATGAAATAGAGAGAAATCAGCAGAATCCACTTGACTTATTTTATGATTCTTCTTATAATAAGGAAACATATGAAAGAAATGTTGATGAGGAATAGTAAGAGTCTGAGGTTTTTCAGAGACCTGCCGGATGGTGCGAGGCAGGAAACAGCGTTCTCCCAACTCCCCTCGGAGTTCTTTTTCTGAACACCCAGGATGGAAAAGTAGGAAAAAGCGGGCCTTCCCGTTACAGAAGTAATGAGTGCATCTGTATGTTTGCAGATGAAGAAGAGTGGTACCACGGAAGATAAAAGCTTTTTCGTCTCTTAATTGAGATGAAAAGGCTTTTTTAGAAATCAAAGGAGGATATGCGAAATGGGTGCAAAAATTGTTTACAACCACAAAGCAATCGAGAAAAAATGGCATGATAAATGGCAGGAAAATCCGGTAAATCCAAGATTCAGGGACAACGGAGAGAAAAAAGAAAAATATTATTGTCTGGATATGTTCCCGTATCCGTCAGGAAACGGTCTGCATGTCGGGCACTGGAGAGGATATGTGATCTCTGATGTCTGGAGCCGTTACAAATTACAGCAGGGATATTATATTGTACATCCGATGGGATGGGATGCATTCGGTCTTCCGGCTGAGAACTATGCGATCAAGATGGGAGTTCATCCTGCAAAATCCACAGCAGAGAACGTAGCAAACATCAAACGTCAGATCAATGAGATCGCAGCATTGTATGACTGGGATATGGAAGTTAACACAACAGATCCGAATTTCTACAAATGGACACAGTGGATCTTTGTGAAAATGTTCAAAGAAGGTCTTGCATATGAGAAAGAGTTCCCGATCAACTGGTGCCCATCCTGCAAAACAGGTCTGGCAAACGAAGAGGTTGTGAATGGAAAATGTGAGCGTTGCGGAACAGATGTTACAAAGAAAAATCTGCGTCAGTGGATGCTGCGTATCACAAAATATGCAGACCGTCTTTTGAACGATCTCGACAAACTGGACTGGCCGGAAAAAGTAAAGAAAATGCAGGCTGACTGGATCGGAAAATCTTACGGTGCAGAAGTAGATTTCCAGGTGGATGGAAGAGACGACAAGATCACCGTTTATACAACACGTCCGGATACCTTACACGGTGCAACATTCATGGTACTTGCGCCGGAACATGCACTTGCAAAAGAACTTGCGACAGACGAGACAAGAGAAGCGGTGGAGCAGTATATTTATGATGCTTCCATGAAGTCCAACGTAGACCGTATGCAGGATAAGGAAAAGACAGGTGTGTTTACGGGAAGTTATGCGATCAATCCGATCAACGGTGCAAAAGTACCGATTTGGCTGTCTGATTATGTACTGGCAGATTATGGTACAGGAGCAATTATGTGTGTACCTGCACATGATGACCGTGACTTTGCATTTGCAAAAAAATTCGAGATCCCGATCATTCAGTCATTGCAAAAGACGGACAGGAAATCGAAAATATGGAAGAGGCATACACAGATGCTGTTGGAACTATGATCAATTCCGGAGAGTGGAACGGAATGGAATCAGCCGTTCTCAAGAAAGAAGCTCCACATATCATTGAAGAGCGTGGAATTGGAAAAGCAACTGTAAACTATAAGCTGCGTGATTGGGTATTCTCCCGTCAGCGTTATTGGGGAGAGCCGATTCCGATTGTACACTGTCCGGAATGTGGAGCAGTGCCGGTACCGGAAGAAGAGCTGCCGCTGCGTCTGCCGGATGTAGATTCTTATGAACCGACAGGAACTGGAGAGTCACCGCTTGCCGGAATCGAAGAGTGGGTAAACTGCAAGTGTCCGGTTTGTGGAAAAGACGCAAAACGTGAGACAAATACCATGCCTCAGTGGCTGGTTCTTCCTGGTACTTCCTGCGTTATGTGGACAGTCACAATGACAAAGAACTGGTTTCCAGAGAAAAAGCGGACGAGATGCTTCCGGTAGATATGTATATCGGTGGTGTAGAGCATGCGGTACTGCATCTTCTGTACTCTCGTTTCTATACAAAATTCCTGCATGACATCGGAGTTGTAGACTTTGATGAACCATTCCACAAGCTGTTCAACCAGGGAATGATCACAGGAAAGAACGGAATCAAGATGAGTAAGTCCAAAGGAAATGTCGTATCTCCGGATGATCTGGTACGCGACTACGGATGTGACTCTTTGAGAATGTATGAATTGTTCGTGGGACCGCCGGAGTTGGATGCAGAGTGGGATGACCGTGGAATCGACGGTGTCAACCGCTTCCTGAAACGTCTGTGGAATCTGCTGATGGACAGCAAAGAAAATGAAGTACAGGCAACAAAAGAGATGATCAAACAGCGTCACAGAATGGTAGCAGATATCACCATGCGTCTGGAGAGCTTCAGTCTGAATACCGTTATCTCCGGATTTATGGAGTACAACAACAAGTTTATCGAGATCGCAAAGAAAGAAGGCGGAATCGATAAAGAAACGCTGGAGACGATCGCAGTCCTGCTTTCTCCATTTGCACCTCATTTTGCAGAGGAGATATGGGAGCAGCTCGGACATACAGAGACAATCTTCAAAGCAGGCTGGCCGACATACGATGAGGCACAGATGAAAGACGATGAGATCGAAGTTCCGGTACAGATTAACGGAAAGACAAAAGCCGTGATCAGTATCGCAGCAGATATCTCCAAAGAAGAAGCGATTGCAGCAGGAAAAGAAGCGATTGCAGATAAACTGACAGGAAATGTGATTAAGGAAATCTATGTTCCGAAGAAGATTATTAATATTGTAATGAAATAAACAATGTGAATAGAAAAGACAGAACTCCATGTGCTTGGTAAGCTGAGGAGGGCTGTCTTTTTTGTTGGCGAAAAACTGGATAGTATATAGTTGACATTTTTTGATGCATATGATATTTTGTTAAGTATATTAACAAAAAAGAGGTGGTAAAATGAACTACGAAAAAATTTTATGCGAATTTCAAAACTTCATAAAAGCATATCTTAGTTTAGAACACAAACAACATAGAATTCTTGACTTGAATTTATCAGAGGTACATTTATTGAAAGTAGCTGAACAGAATCCAAATTACACGCTTATTGAATATGCTGAAAAGCTGAAAGTAAGTCGAAGCGCCATTACGCAATTAGTTAATTTGTTAGAAAAAAAAGATTGTGTCAAAAAGAAAAAAGCTAACAAGAAAAGTTTTGTGCTTGAGTTAACATCTAAAGGAGAAATAGTATGTAATAAACATGATGAAGAGCATAAAAAAATAGAAAATGATTTAAGAAGAATTTTTAAAAAATATGATTGTATTTTTTTTGAACAACTGAGCGAATTAATGTCTGATATCATAAGCACTTGGGAGGAATACGATGGGATGTAAAATTATAATTGAAGATACTTATTATCAAGCACACTATAACAAACTTATTTTTCATCTTTAAGGCGTAATAAAAGAGGTCTTGGAATAAAGGAATCTGACGTATTTTCCATCAAATTGTTTTATCCTGAGACCTCTTGTGTTATCATATGGTTTTGTAACCATGAAATTAAGAAAGCAGAAACCTCCCCTACCAAAGTTTAGTTTCTGCCTTCACCTAAACATAGCTCTCGCTACATTCATACATACCTATGATAACAGTTAAAACAGAAAACTACAACCTTATTTCTCAGGATTTTTACAATAAAACAATAGATTCCCTTGATCTGAACCTTATTTCATGTGTCTGCGGTCACTCCGGCTGTCTCATCCGTCATGGCTCTTATAAACGCAGCATCCAGCTTGCTGACAGGATCCTCTCCCTTTCCGTTGTTCGTGTGTACTGCAAAATCTGCGGACATACCCATGCATTACTGCTTTCATCCATGGTCCCGTATTCCCAGAT
>ENA-OQBT01000888-OQBT01000888.1-human-gut-metagenome-genome-assembly--contig:-NODE-888-length-15246-cov-5.448971_pt1 | contig 15246 bp, 18 predicted proteins | sample MGYA00242749_ERZ504557 | MGnify/ENA primary metagenome ERZ504557 (study PRJEB26092, sample SAMD00036243) | human gut metagenome | host: Homo sapiens | study: EMG produced TPA metagenomics assembly of... | reverse complement strand
TGTGATACCATTCAGCTGGAAAAGTATCGTTATCTTTTTCAATGCGCAAAGGAAAGCAATGATTTTGATTCATTTATGAAATTCGCAGTGTAGTTTTGTGCAATTTTTCAAATTTGCTCATTTATAGTTAACTAATAAGAAAATGACCTTACATTTACAGTAACAGAAATTTCTCTGTATACTTGATTTATCATAAAATAGTAACAGAAATTGCTGCTTACAAAAAGGTCACTATGTATAGAATAATCAAATTTTACTGATTGTCTATAAAAACTTCTTCTCAACAATCAGTAAATCCCGCAATTCTCCTATTGATAGATTATCTCCGGTCTTAACAATTCCCATCATAAAGCATATGATATGCCTGCTCATAATTTCATGAATCCACAGAACAAAAAACTTCCTCTCACAACAACATCTCAAATTTTTAGCAGATACCTACGAAAACCTCTTTTATCAAATTGTGAAACCATTGCAGAATGCCGATCAACTATCACAGAAGACAGTATTTTTCAAGACAGAAATGATGTCTGGACATTATTTTACAATAGAAAAGAAGCTTAGATTTCGTCATCGAAGTGTAGAAGCTGATATATAGGGAATGGCTCCGCACATAAAACGAGGGTATCGCTCAATCATCTATTTCGATAATTTTGCGACACCCTCTTATCTTTCTCTAATTTTCATCCAGCTTCAATACGCTCATAAAGGCTTTCTGTGGAATCTCTACGTTTCCGACCTGGCGCATCCTCTTCTTTCCCTCTTTCTGTTTTCCAACAGCTTTTTCTTACGGGAAATATCACCGCCATAGCACTTGGCAAGCACGTCTTTTCGCATTGCTCTGACGGTCTCTCTTGCGATGATCTTGCTTCCCACTGCTGCCTGGATCGGGATCTCAAAAAGCTGTCTTGGAATCTCTTCTTTGAGCTTCTCGCACATCTTTCTTCCACGCTCATATGCTGTTGCACTGTGTACAATAAAGGAAAGTGCATCCACTTCTTCTTTATTGATCAGAATATCCAGTTTTACCAGCTCTGACTGCTCGTATCCCAGCATTTCATAATCGAAAGATGCATATCCTCTGGAACGGGATTTCAACGCATCAAAGAAATCGTAAATAATCTCATTCAATGGCAGATGATAATGAATCACTGCACGCTTTTCTTCGATATACTCCATTCCCTGATATACCCCCCTGCGCTCCTGACACAGATCCATGATCGCACCGATAAACTCGGAAGTCACCATAATCTCTGCTTTCACCATCGGCTCTTCCATATATTCGATCTCTGCAGGATCCGGCATATTGGTTGGATTGGTCAGGTCGATCACTTCTCCGTTTGTCTTATGGATTTTATAGATAACACTTGGCGCAGTTGTCACAAGATCCAGATTATACTCTCTCTCCAGACGCTCCTGCACGATCTCCAGATGCAAAAGCCCAAGGAATCCACAGCGGAATCCAAACCCAAGAGCCACCGATGTCTCCGCTTCAAACTGCAGCGCCGCATCATTGAGCTGCAATTTTTCCAACGCATCTCTCAAATCCGGATATTTTGCTCCATCTGCCGGATACAATCCACAATACACCATTGGATTTACCTTTTTATACCCCGGAAGAGGTTCTGCACACGGCCGCGCCGCATCTGTGATCGTATCACCGACACGGGTGTCCTTTACATTTTTCAGACTGGCTGTGATATATCCAACCATTCCCGCGCTCAGCTCATCACACGGAATAAACTGTCCGGCTCCAAAATATCCAACCTCGACAACATCCGCCTGTGCTCCTGTTGCCATCATCCGGATCGTTGTTCCTTTTTTCACACTTCCCTCTTTGATCCGGCAGAATACGATGACACCTTTGTAAGCATCATAAACCGAATCGAAGATCAATGCTTTTAACGGCTCTTTCGGATCTCCTTCCGGTGCCGGAATCTTCTTCACGATCTGCTCCAGCACTTCTTCAATGTTGAGTCCGGTCTTTGCCGAGATCAACGGAGCATCATCCGCCTCGATTCCAATCACATCTTCAATCTCTTCTTTTACGCGATCCGGCTCTGAACTTGGCAGATCGATCTTGTTGATAACCGGAAACACATCCAGATCGTGATCCAGCGCAAGATACACATTCGCCAATGTCTGCGCTTCTACTCCCTGTGCTGCATCTACAACCAGGATTGCTCCGTCACAGGCTGCAAGACTTCTGGACACTTCATAGTTAAAATCCACATGTCCCGGTGTATCGATCAGGTTGAAGATATACTCTTCCCCGTCGTTTGCTTTGTATACGGTACGCACAGTCTGGGCTTTGATTGTGATTCCGCGCTCCCTCTCCAGTTCCATATTGTCCAGCACCTGCGACTGCATCTCACGACTTGTCAAAAGTCCGGTCTTTTCGATGATCCGGTCTGCAAGCGTAGATTTTCCATGGTCGATATGTGCAATGATGCAAAAATTTCGTATTTTATTCTGATCAATTGATGACACGTTCATTCCTCCAGTAACTCTGTCTTTTTCTATTTTCTTCTATGCTGAATGTTCTTCTGTTTTATGCAAAAATATACTATCATGCCTTTCCTGTTTTGACAAGAACATCTGTCATTTACGATGAGTATTTTACCAAAAACAACTCCACTGCCAGTGTATCTGTCAGCCTTCCTGTCTTCACACGCTCCTCCAGATCCGCACTCTCTTCCAACACGGCACGCAATTCTTCGCTCTTAAAATACCGGGTCTGCTCCATATATTTTCCCGCAGCAAACGGATGCAGCCCTGCTTTTGCTGCAATTTCTTTTTTCCCGTATCCTTTTTTCTGCAGTGACTGTACATGGAATAAAATCCGGTACTGCCTGACCAGCAAAAATAAAATTCTCATAGGAGCTCTTTTAATGCCAGCAGTTCGTAATACAGATCCAGCGCTTTTCTCTGCTTTTTCTCTGCCACTGCATTGACCATCTCAAAAATATGATTTCCGATCTGGTTGATACAGACTGCATCGATGTCCTCCGGTGTGATCACGTCCCGATGCAGTGTATAGCAGAACAGTTTTTCCAGTTCGCCCTGGATATTCTGCATATCGGTTCCGACTTTTCCCAGAAAATATCCGACCGAAGCATCCGATATCTGTTTTCCCTCCCGCCTGACATTGCCAAGGATCCAACGCTTCAATGTAGATTCATCCTGAAACGGAAGTTCACAATATGACCTTTTGCTTTCACCGCCTTATACAACTTGCTGCGCTTGTCCACTTCTTCTTCCACAAAAATAAAATAAGTAGTCTCCGGCATGGTCTTGATATACTCTGCCAGATCTGCACCCGAACTTTTAAACAGTCCGGTATTTTCAAATACGATCAACCTGCGTTCTGCAAAAAAAGGTAGCGTCTCTGCCAGATCAATGACTTCCCGGATCTCCACGCCTTTCCCTTCATAATAGGCGTAATTCATAGTATCTCCTTGCGGAAGCATGGCCTTGACAAAACGTTCCTTATATTGTTTCTTCAGATAGTTTTCCTCTCCATAAAGGAGATAAATCTGACTAAATTGTCCTGTTTTTAAATCTTCATTCAAACTTTTCATAATTTCTATTATATCGGAAACTTTTACTTTTTGCAAAATGTTTCTATCACAGCTTTTTCCCCTTTTATCTTTAAGGTGACTGCCCCGTACTCCTGCGTCCCATACAATTCGCATCCTTTTTCACTGAGTCTCTCTACAGTCTCCTTTGCCGGATGTCCGTACCGGTTGCCGATTCCCGATGAAATCCATGCATATTTCGGTGTCAGCTGCTGTAAAAATTCCGGCAGTGTCGAATTCTTAGAGCCGTGATGCGCGGCTTTCAGAATATCACACTTTGTTTTTCCATGTGCTCTCATCACTCTGTGAGCTGCACTTCTCCCTCTCCTTCCACATCTCCGGTTAACAGCATCTCCAGATTTTTCCATTCCATCCACAACACCATAGACGCTGCATTTCCAGTCTCACCCTGATATTCCTGTGAAGGCGCCATACAAGTCAGACTCATCTCTCCCAGGCTCATCTGCTGACCTGCCTCCATTCCAAATACCTTCGTGCCATTTTCCTTTGCCGTTTTTCCCAGCTTTTTCAACGCATCATCATGAAGCCTTACCGGCGGCAGCACCAGATTTTTGATTCGTACTCCAAGGGTCTGATTCTGAAGGATTTCCTCGATTCCACTCATATGATCTGCATCGCCATGAGAAATAAAAACATAATCCAGCTCTTTTACTCCCTGAGATTCCAGAAACGGAACAATTCGATACTCCCCGACTTTAGAGATATCGCTGCTGCCTCCATCTACAAAACAGGTTCTCCCATTGGGTGTTCTCAGAAAAATTCCATCGCCCTGTCCCACATCCAGCATCGTCGCCTGAAACACCCCGTGGTGTTTCATCTGACCGCTTGCTGCCAGACAGATTCCGGCCGCTGCCAGCATTCCCCACGCAAAACAGGTTTTTCCTGTTTTCTCTTTTCGAAGCATCCAGTACAGACAGACCAGAAGCAATACTGCATAATACAGCACGATCCAGCTAACTTCCGGCTTTCCGGTAACAATTCTGGAAAACGGCAGTTTCATACTCAAATTGCAGCTCCATTCATACAGATTGAGAATTCCCCTGCATAAAAGAAATACAACACCTCCTGCCGGTTTGAAAAAAAGACACAGAAAAGAGCCCAGAAGTCCTGCGCCCAGAACGACAGACATCAGAGGAATGATCACGAGATTTAAAAGAAGAGAATACGGGGGGAATTCATAATAAAAAGAAAGCATGACCGGAAAAAGAACCAGATTGACCGCAAGACTCGCCTGAAAGCTTTGCAGGATCTTTGACTTTGTTTTTCCCTGTCTCATCATTAACGGATACACTGCCGCCATTCCAAGCACCGCTCCAAAAGAGAGCAGATATCCGGCATCCCGAAGGTACATCGGACTCTCCAGCGCAATCAGCGCCGCTGCCACAGACAAACTGGTAGCCATGTCATACGCTCTGCCGCACAGATCTGCTCCTACCCGGATGCCAAACATAACAAATGCCCGGATTGCAGATACCCCGCCTCCGATCATAACCGTGTAGCCAAGCAAAAACAAAATTCCCAGCACTCCCGCCGGTTTCACAGGACATCCCACTCTGCGTAAAAGCCCGTAAAATCCCATTCCGATAAATGACATATGAAGTCCTGATATCGCCAGAATATGGCCGATCCCACTTTTCTGATACAATGCTTTCATCTGGGCATCCAGTTCACTTTTCTCTCCCAGTAAGATCGCGCTCATGCTGTTTCCGTGACGTGCTCCCATCTGACTGACTAAAAGTCTCTTCCAGTTTCTTCTTAATTTTGCCAGCCATTCCCGGAATTTCCACGTTTCCTGATCTGTGATCCGGCAGTTTTTCACCCATATACTTGCGTGAAGTCCCTGTTTTTCATAATAAAATTTCTGATCAAAATTCCCGGGATTTCTCGCCTCTTTAAAATACGAAAGTTCCCCCTGAATCTGTATTTGATTTCCAAGTTTGATTGTTTGAGTTTCTTTTTGATCCTGTTCGATATAAATTAGAAGCTCCGGCTCTTGCAGCACCTTTGCTTTGACTTGTTCTTTGAATTGCTTGTTGACAGATTGCCTGTCAGAATTGGTATTATTCTCTTTTTGCAGCACCTGGCAGTCTCTCAGATAAAATATCCTGTAATCAGGCTTTTCCTCCCACCGCTTCACCTGCCCTGTCACAGTCACCTGTGAAGCATCCGATGATCCGGCGCAGTGTACACGGATTTGAAATCGCGGATTCAAACCAGATGTTCACTGCTGCCAGCAGAATCAGAACTGCCACTGCCGCCGTACAAAGCGGTCGTTTTCTCAAAACTACTTCTTCTCCTCATTCCATCCCAGGTCAGCCTCCAATGGCTGACTCAAATCTACAGTCTGCATATATTTGACATCGTTTTCGCCGTTAATGGATATCTGCACTTTCCTGACTCCGGTTCCCTGTGTCAGTGAATTGACCAAAGAATAAATCGTCACCTGCGGTTTGACATCATAGGCACCTTTTAAAAAGGTCTTATCAAAATTCACATAACAGATTCCATCCTTTGTTGTCACACTCAGCAGGTTGGTATCCGGATTGATCGTTGCTTTTGCGGCCGACGTCTCCGGGCCTTTCATCAGCTTTTCCACGATCAGCTTCTCCCTGGAAATATTGCTGTTATAGCGGACTTCCATTGTCTGCTCCACCAAAGCATCTCCTGCTTCATTGGAAAAATATAAAGTGAGCGTCCCTGTCTGATACGAACTCGGCGAAGCGCCCTCGCTTTGCACAAAATCATCTTCATTGAGATATCCGAGTACCTGTCCCGAGCTGTCAGTCAGATCCGCGCCTTCCACTTTGATCCAGACACTGTTGATTCCCTCGATCCTGACTAAAGATTTTACCAGAGCCGCTCTCACCAGAGTCTCTTCCACGGTATCCATTTGTTTATATTTTGCATTAAAATCCAGATACAGGATTCCTCCCTCCAGTTCATAACGCTTCACTTTCACATCCTTCGGAATCGGCGGCGTATACTCAATCTCTCAGACGGCTTTTTCAACTCTTTTATCATGCTTTTGCCGCCTTGAGCGGATCCTTTTCTTTGCTCTCATAGGACACTTTCTGAAGCCCGGTCCTGTCACTGTTTAAACAATAAATATAAGAATCTCCTTTTTTTACCTTCGTACGTTTGGCACAGGAAACTGTCGTGCACGCAAGACAGATTCCCAGAAAAATGAGGAGAATTTTTCTGACTTTTTTCATCTGCTCCCCCTTATGCTGCATAGGTCAGAGGAATCCGGACGGTAAACGTGGTTCCCTCTCCCTTACTGCTGTAAACTTTGATCGATCCTCTGTGCATGATCACTGCATTACGGGCAATGGCAAGTCCCAGACCTGTTCCTCCGATTTCTCTCGAATGAGACTTGTCCACCCGGTAAAACCGCTCAAAAATATGTGCCTGATCCTCTTCCGGAATTCCAATGCCGGAGTCCATCACCTTCACATAAAAGTACTTGTGATCCGCATTCAGGGAAACTCTTACCCATCCTTCGTCCCGGTTATATTTGATCGCATTCTCTACCAGATTGGAAATGGCGAGTGTCAGCTTCATCTCATCGATCTCCGCAGAAACGGGTCGGAAGCTTTCCAGTACCACCTCGATTTTTTTCTTATCGGCAATCGGCTTCAATCGTTTTAAGATTGCCTCCAGAAGCTCATTGATATTGATCTGTCTGATATTCAGTCCCTGTACTGTCTTGTCCATCTTGACCAGCGTCAGAAGATCACTGATAATGTCATTTTCCCGATCAATCTCCTTTGCGATATCTCCCATAAATTCCTGATACAGCTCAATCGGCACATTTTCCTGGGCAAGCAGGGAATCTGCCAGCACTTTCATGGATGTCAGCGGTGTCTTTAACTCATGAGAGACATTGGATACAAACTCCTCTCTGGAATCATTGAGCTGTTTTAATCTTCCCAGCATCTTGTTAAACGCATCAGACAGCTGCCCTGTCTCCGAAAATGTCCCTACATGCAGCCATTCACTTTCATACCCTTCTGTCACATTCTCAATAGACGCAGTGATCCTTCCAAGCGGACGTACAAACCATCCTGCCACAAGTATCCCAAGGGACAATACGACCAGAAAGACTACGATCAGAACTGCGCCGCCCTGTGCGCGCAGCATACGGATCCCATCCAGGACCGTATCCATAGAAACACTGGCCAGCATCACTCCTGTCACTGCCTTTTCTTCCGAAATGACCGGTGCGGTTACCTCGACGTACCGGTTCTTTTTGTCATAGTAGCTCGTGCTCTTGCCCTGCCTGAGACAACGGATCACATTTTCAGATACCATCGTCTTTCCTTCATCCAGACCATACGTATCCTTGATCACATCCAGGTTCTGGTTGATGATCATCACGCGTCCGTTATAAATATTGGTCAGTTGGGTTAAATTTGCATCGATCACTTCTGAAGACGGGTTGGTCAGATACTGATAACTGTTCAGCTGATTGCTTAGAATAGTACATTGATTCTGAATTTCTGCTGTTCTGACCGAAATGGCACGCTGCTCAGATGTTTTCACTGTCCAGACATAAGAAGCCAGACATGGGATCAGCCCAAACACCACAAACAGCACGATCAGCCAGAACCGCATGCTTTTAAATATATGATTCTTTACTCTGATATGTAATTTATCCCTGGAAATAATAACCTACCCCCCATTTTGTGTGTACATACTTCGGCTCGCTCGGATTCAGCTCGATCTTCTCCCGAAGCCTTCTGATATGTACATCCACTGTTCTGGCATCCCCCGGATAATCCACACCCCATACAAGATCCAGCAGATTCTCACGGCTGTAGACTTTGTTCGGATTCATGGCAAGAAGCTCCAGCACATCATATTCTTTTGCTGTCAGATTGATCTCACGCTCTCCGATAAACACTCTTCTGCTCTCACAGTCGATCCGCATATTGCCTTTGACCAGAATCTTGCAGTCTGCGCACTCTCCTCTTTTCTCGCAGTCCTTCTCATGATCGCTTTGATCCGGGCCTTGACTTCCAGAATATTGAACGGCTTCGTAATATAATCATCCGCTCCGTACTCCAGCCCGAGTATCTTGTCCATATCCTCACTTTTGGCAGTCAGCATGAGATCGGCATGTCGGAAAACTCACGGATGGCCTGACAAACCTGAAACCCATCCATCTTCGGGAGCATCACATCCAGCAGCACGAGGTCATACTCGCAGTTCTTTGCATACTGCAGTGCTTCCTCACCGTCATAGGCACAGTCCACCTCCATGTCGTCCTGTTCCAGACTGAACCGTATCCCTTTCACGATCAACTTTTCATCGTCAACTACTAAGATCTTCTTCTTGCTCATACTTTCTTCCTTCAACTTCCTGCTATACTGTAATATTATCTTTAATCTTATTATACAGACCTTCTTTGATTCCTCTGATCTGCATCAGCTCTTCTGTATTCTGGAACCTGCCGTTTTCTTCCCGATAGGCAATAATACTGTCCGCCCGGGACTCGCCTACACCGGACAACGTCATCAATTCTTCTTTTGTCGCCGTATTAAGATTGACTTTTCCGTCCTGCGGCTTTGTTCCTTCTGCCGGACTTGCCCCCGGCTGTGCTGCTGCCTGTGTCTGCATCTCCTCTTTGGTGGGAATGTAGATCTGCTCTCCGTCCACAACAACCCTTGCCTGATTCACTGCATCCTGTGCAGCCTCGGCTGTCAGTCCGCCCGCCATGGCAATGACTTCATAAAGCCTGTCGTCACTGCCCACTTCATACACGCCGGGCTTTCCGACTGCTCCGCACAGATAGACAAAAATCTTTGTCTCTTTCTTCGGTTCTTTGTCTTCAACCTTCTTTTCTTCTGCAGAGGACTCTTCTTTTTCTTTCTGTGTCTCCTCCAGAGAAATCTCCTTAAGTTCTTCCCCCGACTCTTGCCCGCACCCGCTGATCAGGCACAACGCAGTCAAGATCATAACAACTGTATAATAAGCTTTCTTTTTCCATCTGTCCCTCATATTTCCTCACAATCTCAGACGCAAGGAATCCCCTTTTATATTGGACAGTAATATTGTAACGAAAAAACGCTCAAAATTACAATAACATTTTTACAATCCTGTTACGCATTTATTACAATTCTGACGCTCTATTCCCACTGGAAGATTGCAATCCCGATCAGTGCCACAACAAGCCCTGCCAGCTTCCGGAATGCAAACGGCGATTTTTCCACACCAAACATCCCCAGAAGCTCGATCACATACGCCACGATCAGCTGGGAAATTACGATCAGAAGTGCTGCTTTTGCCGGTCCTAAGGATGCCATGCTCTTAACTACGGTCCAGGTAATCCCTGCTCCGATCACGCCTCCTAAGAGCATATATTTCGGTTCCACCTTCGCAAGTGCCGTCACATCCGCTCTTCCTGCCAGAAACCATACCGCCAGACATGCCAGAAAAGCACTTAACTGCACCCAGATATTGCTGACCCACAATCCGGTTGTCTTTGTTACCTGTGTATTAAATACACCCTGAACACTCATCAGCGCCCCGGAAAGAAGGGCAATTAAAAAACCAGTCATCGTTTTCTACCTCCTGAAATTTTTCTCAATTTCTTTTAGTATTTCCCGAATCCTGGTTTTTCATTTATCACTCTGTCAATGCTTTTGTCAATTTTGGGATCATTTCATCCACATGCTCTTTTTCAATGATAAGCGGAGGTACCAGACGCAGTACATTGCCCTGTGCCTGGATCACAAGAAGTCCTTCCTCAATGGCACGGTTATTTACCTGCGCGACCGGTTGCTTTAACACAATACCCTGCATCAGTCCGGTTCCTTTTCGTTCCAGCACGCCATCCACATGTTGTACCAGTTCTTCCAGACGTTCTGTCAGATATTCTGACACTTCATTGACATGCTCCACGATCTTTTCTTCCTCAAAAATGTCGATCACCGTCTTGACTGCCATACATGCCAGTGGGTTACCGCCATAAGTTGCCCCGTGATCTCCCGGCTTTAACGATGCCTGTGCCACTTTTTCTGTCATGGCAAAGGCTCCCACCGGAATACCGTTTCCAATTCCCTTTGCCATAGTCAGAATATCTGGTTTTACCCCGAATTTCTGCCATGCAAACATTGCGCCGGTTCTTCCCATTCCGCACTGCACTTCGTCACAGATCATCAGAATATCGTTCTCATCACAGATCTTACGGATTCCTTCCATGAATTCCTGTGTAGCAAGATTGATCCCGCCTTCCCCCTGTAATGGTTCTAAAATAATTGCGCAGGTCTGATCCGTCACCAGCGCTTTCACACTGTCCAGATTATTGAATTCTGCAAAAGAAACTCCCGGGAGCATCGGTTCAAAAGGTTCTCTATACGCAGTATGTCCAGTCACGGAAACGGCGCCGAAGCTGCGCCCGTGGAACGAATTTTCCATGGCGATAAACTGATATCTGCCCGATTTTTTATTATACGCATATCGTCTTGCCGCTTTTAAAGCCCCCTCATTTGCCTCAGATCCGCTGTTCGTAAAAAATACCCGGTCCATCCCCGAAATCCGGTTCAGTTTTTGTGCTGCCTCTCCACAATTGGTATGATAATACAGGTTGGACGTATGATACAGCTGATCGATCTGGAATTTTAGTGCCGCATTCAGCTTCTGATTTCCGTATCCCAGTCCCGACACTGCAAATCCGGCTGCAAAATCCAGATATTTTTTCCCGTTCGTGTCATACAGATAAACACCTTCTCCCCTCTCCAGCGCAATTGGAAACCGATTGTATACGTGTATTAGATTTTCTTCTGCTGCTTTGATCTTCTCATTCACCATCATAATACCTGCTTTCTTCTTCATGTAAAATTGCCGTACCGATTCCTTTGTTTGTAAAGAATTCCAGAAGCAGACAGTGCGGGATCCGCCCATCTAAAATATGCACTCTGGAAACGCCGTTTTCAATGGCATCAATACAATTATTCAGCTTAGGAAGCATTCCTCCTCCGATATAGCCCTCTTCGATCAGCTGTTTTGCTTCTTTTACCAGAAGCTCGGAGATGAGAGTAGCAGGATCCTTCGGATCTTTATATACTCCCTCAATATCTGTCAGAAATGCCAGTTTTTCTGCCTTCATGGCTCTTGCAATGGCACAGGCTGCATCATCTGCGTTGATATTATATGTATGGAATTCATCATCCATTCCTACCGGACACACGACCGGAAGAAAATCCTTCTCCAGAAGATCATGCAAAATCTGTGCATCTACTTTTTTGATCTCCCCGACAAATCCGATATCTTCTCCGTTGGAATATTTCTTTTCCACATTCAGAAGTCCACCGTCCTTCCCGCTGATTCCGATGGCGCGTACTCCCTGTCCTTCCAGAAGCTGTACCAGGCTTTTGTTCACTTTTCCAAGTACCATTTCCGCTACTTCCATGGTCTCCTCATCGGTCACCCGAAGTCCGTTGATAAACTGCGGTTCTTTACCGATTTTTCCGACCCATTTACTGATTTCTTTTCCGCCTCCGTGCACAATGATCGGTTTGAAGCCCACCAGTTTTAATAAGGTAACGTCCTCGATTACTTTCTGCTTTAATGCCTCGTCTGTCATGCGCTGCCGCCGTATTTTACAACAATGATCTTTCGGTTAAACCGTTGGATATACGGCAGTGCCTCGATCAGTACTTTCGCCTTTTCCAGATATTGATTCATATTTTCATTCATATTCTCACTCCTCCTGCCTGTCTTTTTTACTGAATATACATTGTACTAGCTGCGGTAATCCGCATTGATATCGATATATCCGTGGGTAAGATCACATCCCCATGCGGTTGCTGTTTCCTCTCCTTGTCCGAGATCTGCAATGGCAGTCACCTCCGGCATGGATAAAATCTCTGTGGCCTTTTCTTCACTGTAATCCAGCGCGACTCCGTTTTCGATGATCTTTAACTCTCCGGCGCTGCTTTTGAAATACAGATCTACTTTCTCCGGATCAAATTCGGCACCGGAATAGCCCATAGCACACAAGATCCGTCCCCAGTTTGCATCATGACCGGCAATCGCCGCTTTGGTCAGATTGGAGCAGACCACGGATTTTGCCAGTGTTTTCGCCTGTTCTTTCGTATCTGCACCTCTTACCGTCACTTCGAACAATGCTGTGGCGCCTTCTCCGTCTCCTGCCATTTTTTTTGCCAGTGTCTCATTGACTCATGCAGAGCTTCTGCAAATATTTCAAATTCTTTTGTCCCTTCTTTGATTTTTGGATTTTCTGCCATTCCGTTCGCCAGAAGAAGTACTGTGTCATTCGTTGACGTATCTCCGTCTACAGAGATCATATTATACGTTTCTTCCACATCTGCGCAAAGTGCTGCTTTGAGCGCTTTTCTGGAGATTACCGCATCTGTTGTAAGAAAAGCCAGCATGGTGCACATATTCGGATGAATCATACCTGATCCTTTGGCCATCCCTCCAATGGTAACGGTCTTCCCTCCAATCTCCACGGTCACTGCCACTTCTTTTTCCATAGTATCTGTGGTCATGATTGCTTTTGCCGCCGCATTTGCTGCCACTGCCCCCGACTGTTTTTCTTTTGCCAGAATCTGAATACCCTTTTTTAATTTTTCGATCGGCATCTGCATCCCGATCACCCCTGTAGAGCCGATTAAAACGCCGTCTGCCGGAATCTTAAGAGCCTCTGCTGCCGCTTTTGCAGTCTCCAGACAGCAGCGCATCCCCTCTTCTCCTGTACACGCATTTGCAATTCCAGAATTGATGATTACTGCCTGAGACTTGATCTTAGATTCCACAATCTGCCGGTCCCACTTCACCGGAGCCGCTTTTACTACATTGGTCGTAAAGGTTCCTGCCACTTTGCACGGTTTTACACTGTATACAAGTGCCATATCTGTTCTGTTTTCATACTTGATCCCTGCCGCTGCTGCCGCTGCCTCAAATCCTTTTGCTGCTGTGACTCCGCCTGTTATTTTTTTCATCGTGCATGCCTCCTCATTTACTGCGCATTAAATGCTGTAATATTTTCTGTATTCAACACAAAATCATAATAGTTCAAATCCTGCCGCTCATTCCATCCGATGGTATTCCAGAATGCATTTCCGATATCGTTCTGCGTAAATGCGATCAGAGATACATTGCTGATTCCTTCTTCTTTTAAAGCCTCCATGGACTGTACGACCATTGCTTTCCCGATTCCACGTCTGCGGTACGCTTCATCCACACAGACGTGATACAGACAGCCTCGTCTTCCGTCATGCCCGCACAAGATCGCACCTACGATTTTTCCGTCTTCTGTCGCCACGACACTGGTTGTCGGATTTCGTTTTAAAAATTTTTCCACACCGTCCCTGGAATCATCGATACTTCGCAATCCAAAACCATGTATCTTCTTCCAGAGCGCATATACCTGTTCATAATCTTCAATTGTCATTGTCCGAATCATCTTCTCACCTCTGCCTATGGAATCTTTACGGAAACATCGGAATCAGTTCCAGACCTTCCTGTTCCTTGTATCCAAACAGAAGGTTCATATTCTGTACCGCCTGCCCTGCTGCTCCTTTTACCAGGTTGTCGATGGCTCCCATCAGAATTATGCGGTTGGTACGCGGATCGATCTGAAAGCCAATGTCTGCATAGTTACTTCCTTCCACCATTTTGTCTCCGGGCAGACTCCGTCATCCAGAATCCGGATAAACGGCTCTTTTCCATAATAAGTTTCATAAATCTCCCGGATTTCCGCCTTGGTGACTTCCTTTTTCAACGATGCATATTCCGTCACCAGAATTCCCCGGTTCATCGGAACCAGATGCGGTGTGAAGCTCAATTTCACGGTCTCATTCGCCGCATACCCGAGCTGTTCTTCAATCTCCGGGGTATGTCTGTGACTTCCAACTGCATATGCTTTGATATTTTCATTCACTTCGCAGTACAGATTTGCCACTTTTGCACCCCGCCCGGCTCCTGACGTTCCGGATTTTGCATCAATGATCAGTGTGTTCATATCGATCAGACCTTCTTTTGCCAGGGGGTAGGCTGTGAGAATGGAGCAGGTTGTGTAACATCCCGGATTGGCTACCAATCTTGCATTTTTGATCTTTTCCCGGTTGATCTCACAAAGTCCGTACACCGCCTCTTCGATAAACTGAGGACTTTTATGCTCTATTTTGTACCACTCTTCATAGACAGACACGTCTTTGATCCGAAAATCTGCACTCAGATCGATCACTTTTGTCTTTGACAGAATCTCTTCATTGATCAGAGATGCACACAGCCCCTGCGGGGTTGCCGTAAAAATCACATCCACCTGATCTGCCAGCGCGTCCATGTTATCATCCATACACTTCGCATCCACGATTTGAAAAAGATTGCGGTATACATCTGCATAATTTTGATCGATATAGCTTCTGGAACCGTACCATTGATCTCTGCCTCTTTATGTCCTGTCAGAATACGGACCAGTTCTCCTCCTGCATATCCTGTCGAACCAATAATTCCTGCTTTTATCATTCTGAAAGCTCCTTTCTCACTTTATTCATATTTTTTTCATTTAGTATGCATTTTTTGGTATTTTATTCATATTTCTGTATAAATAAAAACCACGTTTGCATAAGTATACATCCTTTTTGTATATTATGCAAGCATGGTTTTTTATTTTTTT
>ENA-OQBT01000887-OQBT01000887.1-human-gut-metagenome-genome-assembly--contig:-NODE-887-length-15269-cov-2.772949_pt1 | contig 15269 bp, 17 predicted proteins | sample MGYA00242749_ERZ504557 | MGnify/ENA primary metagenome ERZ504557 (study PRJEB26092, sample SAMD00036243) | human gut metagenome | host: Homo sapiens | study: EMG produced TPA metagenomics assembly of... | reverse complement strand
TTTTGTAATTTAGCTAACAAATCTACAGGTTCAACACATCCTTGTGATGAACAACGTTGGTTTGATTTTATTTGTCAGACGGTTGACGATAACAAACTATTTGATTATGATATGTTGTTTAAATTTTTAACAGATGAAGATTATTGGGGAAGAAAGAAGGAAAGTTCAATAGGTGTAATAGGAAAGTTTGCATGGAATGAGGAAAATGCAGAAGAGCTTGCTTCCGAGTATGAAAATTATGTTAGGATTCTTCAATATTATAAAAAAACAAGAGGTAAAGTAAATGGGTATGGTGAATAGTGATAGTATTCTGACGGGCATAAATATATTACTTACAATTATTTCAGGTATTGGAGCATATAAGTCGGTAAAATATTTCAGGAAGAGTAGAAATCTTACTATTTTTGCACAAACAAATAAAGCATTGATAGAGATTCAAAAAATGTTAATTAAATTACCGGAAGCATTAACTGCTTCAAACATGGCTATGCGTGGAAAAAAAGGAATGAATTTGCAAAATAGAATATGTAATATTGGACAGGAACTTAATATATCTTTAACAGAAATAGGAGCTAATATTCCTTCGGAGTATTCAGAAAAGTTTCGCAAATTGCAAAATGATGGAATATTTAATCTGCAAGTATATATTAATTCGTATATTAGTGGTGAGGCCGTAAAAATAGATCATATAGACTCAGATGATTATAATTTATGTCAACAAAGGCTTGTTAGCATGCAAGAATATTTGAAGAAAATTACAGTAGAAACAGAAGAAAAATTACAATGAAGAAAATTTAGAGGCGTTACGAATGAAACATGAGTATTTATTTACCAGTTTGGAAAAATTTGAACAGGTTAAAGAATATCTACCGGATAAAGTGCAGAGAAAAATATATAAAATAGAAAATACAGAGAGCTTTGTTTCTGTATATAGTATAGAAGGTGAAAAGAAGGAAAATGCAAAAATTTTATCAAAAATTGATGAAGAAATAAGAAAAAAATTTTCACCTATTGTATTAACAAATGATAGTTCTGAATATTATAATAAGGTGTTATTTCCTTATATAAATAAGTTTGAATGTAAATTAAGATGCTTTTTATATTTGAAAAGTACTGTATCTGAAAATCCGGAGAATTTTAAAAATATTCAAAAATTTGGAATCTAAAGATTTTGGAGAAATATACGAACTATTATTTACAGACGCGAACTTCACTAAAGAATGGAACTTAAGTTCTCGCAGACATTAATAATTTCTTAAGAAAAAACTGAAAATTTATCAATTATCAGAAAACAGAAGACATCGGAACAAAAGAGAAAAGCAGAGGAAAGATATATGAATACAACATTAATCATCATGGCAGCAGGAATCGGCTCCAGATTGGAGAAGGAATCAAACAGTTGGCTCAGATGGGACCAAACGGAGAGATTATCATGGATTATTCCATTCATGATGCGAAAGAAGCAGGATTTAATAAAGTTGTCTTTATCATCCGCAAAGATATTTTCAAGGAGTTCGAAGAGATCATTGGGAACAGGATCAAAGAACAGATCGATGTGGAATATGTATTTCAGGAGCTGGATGATCTGCCAGAAGGTTTTGAAGTACCAGAGGAAGAACAAAACCATGGGGAACAGGACAGGCTGTTTTATGTTGCAAAGATGTCGTGAAAGAACCATTTGTGATCATCAATGCAGATGATTATTATGGAAAAGAAGCATTTGTGAAACTGCATGATTTTCTGGTATCAGGAGAAAATCTTGGAAGGTAAAAGCACCATAGCACGTACCTTTTTAGATTAAACTTTGTTTGCTATCATTATCCTATACAAAGTATAAAAAGTCAAAAAAGTTAAGTACTTAACTTTTTGTACTATGAAGGGAGATGATTCAATGAAAACTCAAACAAGTCTAGTCGCATCGCAGGTGCGACTTCAACAATGGGCCAGGCGGATACACGAATGTAAATCACGTCCAGCAGGAATGAACATTGAAACATGGTGCAGCCAAAATGGGATCTCAAAGGCGAACTACTATTACAGCTTCGCCGTGTTCGTGAAGCGTACATCGAAACAACAACTCAAAGTTCAGAAACTACCTTCGTAGAGCTTCCAGTAATGTCAGATCTGCAGACTCCGAAAAAACAAGTATCAACAGATCAGCCTATAGCACAGATCCATACATCCGTAGATCTGTCAATCGATATTTTTTCTTCCATATCCGCAGAGCAGCTTCAATCTTTGATAGGAGCTGTTAAAAATGTTAAATGATGCTCATGGATTTAAAAAGATCTATATTGCCACAGGTTATACAGATCTGAGACGTGGGATCGATGGACTGGCATCGATCGTCCGTTTTCAGTTTGATCTTGATCCATTTGACAAAAATACACTCTTTTTTTTCTGTGGAAGGCGAAATGACAGGATCAAAGCACTGCTGTGGGAAGGAGATGGGTTCCTGCTGATGTACAAGAGACTCAACATCGGTGCGTTTAACTGGCCAAGATCCGCCGATGAAGCTGTTGAGATCTCACAGGAACAGTATGAGCGATTGATGCAGGGACTGGAAGTGATCGCAAAACGTCCGATCAGGGAGATGGAACATCCGCCTACAGAATTATAGATCTTGTGCAATCTGCTGATCTTAAAAAACTTTTTTATGGATAAGACAGAAAGAAGATCCTGAATACGGAAAGATCATCCACAATGGTATGGTATTCCCAGTTTCTTTTACAGAAGATATCTGATCTTTTGTGATATTGTTGACAACCGTATGAAAAACCAGAAACTGCTGGCTTTTTCATAGAGTTATCCACCGTCAAAATGACGAATACCGGTAACTTCACGATTCGCAAAAAACAACTGTATCTGCTATAATCAGGTTAAGAAAAGGAGACCTGTCAATGGCATTTAAGTATACAGAAGATCAATTGAATAAGATGGACAAAACGCTGCTGATCGAACTGTTCCTCGGATTACAGGACCAGATGGAGGATCTGACAAAAGAAACACATGCATTGAACGAAAAGATGCAGCTGATGATGGAACAGTTGGTATTAGGAAAACAACAGCGTTTTGGGAGATTCACAGAACGCATGGAAGATACCGAACAGATCTGCTTTATGGAGGTTGATGGAAAGATCGTATTCTTTAACGAGGCAGAAGCTGTCAGTGATCCGGAGATCGAAGAACCTGAGGAACTGGAACTTCAGAAAATATCCAGAAGAAAAAAAGGAAAAAAGGAAAAAAGGATCAGGATCTTTCCGGGATCCCGGTCAGAAGGATCGATCATTATCTGACAGAATAGGAACTTGAGGATGAGTTCGGAAAGAATGGATGGAAACAGCTTCCGGATACGATATCCCGACAGTATTGTTTTGCTCCTGCAAAAGTGGAGATCGAAGAACACCATATCGGAGTTTATGCAGACCGAAAAGATGAACATATGGTAAGGGCTCCTCATCCAAAGAGCCTGCTCCATGGAAGTCTGGTATCACCATCTTGGTGCAGCGATCATGAATGGAAAATACGTCAATGCAGTCCCTTTATATCGTCTGGAAAAGGAATTCACACGTTATGGGCTGGCGATCAGCCGTGCAAACATGGCAAACTGGATGATCCGTCTGAGTGAGGAATATCTTTCTGTACTGTATGACTATCTGCATCAGAAACTTTATGAGCATGATGTGATCGGTGCAGATGAGACACCGGTGGAAGTGAACAAAGACGGACGGCCTGCCGGAAGCCGCAGTTATATGTGGGTCTATCGTTCCGGAGGGATGAACAGCAGACGACAGATCATACTTTATGAATATCAGAAAACAAGGAATGCATCGCATCCATTAAAGTTTCTGAAGGATTATAAAGGGATCTGTGTTACTGACGGATATCAGGTATATCATACCGCAGAGAGAGTTCTGGAACATCTAACAGTCGCAGGCTGCTGGGTTCATGCCAGAAGATATTTTGATCAGGCATTAAAAGTGATCCCGAAAAAGATAAGATCACAATCTCTGGGGTATCTAGTGTTGAAACAGATTCAGGCGATCTACCGGGAAGAAGGCAAACTCAGGGATCTTACATCAGAAGAACGACTGAGACAGCGTCAGGTGGTGATCAAACCACTGGTAGATGCTTTGTTTTTGTACGTAAAACAGCATCAGACTGCGATCGGAGGACAGGGAAAGCTTGCTCAGGCAGTAACCTATCTGTTAAATCAGGAAAAATATCTGCGGGTATTTCTGGAGAATGGGGAAGTACCAATGGATAACAATACAAGCGAACGTGCGATCCGCGGATTCTGTATCGGAAGAAAGAACTGGCAGTTGATCGATACGATCCGTGGTGCTGAGAATTCAGCGATCATCTACAGCATTGCAGAAACTGCAAAAGCAAATGACCTGAAGCCTTATGAATACTTTGAATATTTGTTAACAGAGATCCCCAAACATATGGAAGAGACAGATCTTTCATTTTTAGAGAAACTGCTTCCATGGGCAGAAGATCTTCCAACAAATATCAGAAAAATAAAAACGACAAACAAGAGATCATAAAAAATGATCTTTTGTTTGTCTAGGTACATACTATGGTGCGTTTACTTTCATAAGGTCCTAGGGACATTAAGAAATCAGTCTATAAAATAAATTACAACATTAAACACAATTATTAAAAATATTCCAAACAAAATACGCATTTAACATACAGAACAGGAGAAGGCACAAGAATGAAGATTATCATAGGAAAAATCACAATAGACATTCTAACATCGATCTATCAACCGTTTTGGTTTGCAATTTTGTTATCAATAATGACAATGTTCTTTTATTTGTATGTAAAATGTCCAGAAGGAGCAGGCAAGGGATGGAAAGCGGCTATCCGAACATGGATCGATCATTTTAAAAGAGATAGAGAATTTCGTAAAAAATATATATTGTTTTTCTATATTACCATGGTATTATTTAAGACTTTGATCAACCGAAATATGTGGATGAATCCATTATGTGATGTGTGGGGAGTATGGGGAATATACAGATATAATACAGTGACAGGCCAGCGCATTTTAACATCAGAGTGTATAGAAAATTTTTTCCTGCTTATGCCGTATATAGTATTAATGTTTTGGAATTTTGAAGAAAAAATATTTGATAAGAAAGTGTATATAGGGAAAATCATATTAAAAAGTATTCAAATAGCGTTTCTGTCATCTCTGACAATTGAGCTGTTGCAGTTGTTTTTAAGATAGGAACATTTCAAATATCAGATTTATTTTTTAATACAATTGGAGGATTAGCAGGAGGAATTATTTATTTTCTAGTGAATGCCGTAGCAGAACGGATTAGACGAATCAGAAATTAAATACGACCAAACACAAACACCCCATTCAGAAATTGGTACTACAAATTGCACAAAAACAATAACAAAGACAGATTTATTACTGAAAATTTTGCTAACACCAGAGGAAAAATACAAATGAAATGTTGTAATTTCCTAGAAAATAATGCTACATATTGATTCTCCGAAATTAATTTGATAAAATATAAAGCATAAATACAGAATACATAATACAACACAATATAAAGAGGAGAATAACAATGCATTTATTAGGAACAATTGCAATGATCTTAGTGTTAAGCTTAATGATCGCAGGGCTTTTAAAATTAAATTACAAAGATTTATGGGTATCAGAAGATAAGACATCCAGAGAGCCAGAGGCAAGAAGATTAAGAAGTTGTTAAGTATAAGACCAAGATAAAAGAGCAGGTACGAAACAGAGTACCTGCTCTTTTTGATCTTACAATAAGGAAGTATTTAAGGAAAGGATAGCCAGAATCTATTGACATTATAGAGAATAATATTTATAATAAAAGGTATATGTGAAGACAAATATAAGGAATGCTTTACACAGGATATAACAAGTATACAGGTAACAAAACAGGTCAGATGACTGAAGGGGAGATTTATGGATACTACATTAATAATTATGGCAGCCGGAATCGGATCAAGATACGGTGCAGGAATCAAACAGCTTGCGAAGATGGGACCGAATGGTGAGATCATTATGGATTATTCAATCGTGATGCGAAAGAAGCTGGATTTAATAAGGTTGTATTTATTATCCGTAAGGACATCTTTGAAGAATTTGAAGAGATAATCGGCAGCCGAATTAAAGATCAGATTGATGTAGAATATGTATTTCAGGAATTAGATGACCTTCCAGAAGGATTTGAAGTACCAGAAGGACGTACAAAGCCTTGGGGAACAGGACAGGCTGTTCTTTGCTGCAAGGATGTTGTCAAGGAACCATTTGTGATCATCAACGCAGATGATTACTATGGAAAGGAAGCTTTTGTGAAGCTTCATGATTTCTTAGTATCTGGAGAAGATCTTGGAAGAGAATTCACAATGGGAATGGCTGGATTTATCCTGAAGAATACATTAAGTGACAATGGAACTGTCACACGAGGAGTTAGTGTTGTAGATGAGAATGGATTATTAAGCCAGGTTCATGAGACAACAGGAATTATGATGGGGGAAGATGGTAAGATCAAGTGTGATCTTCCAAATGTTCAGGAATGGATCAGTCCAGAGGATAAGGTTTCTATGAATATGTGGGCTGCATATCCAGAATTTTTAGAGTTCCTTGCAGAAGACTTCAAGACTTTCTTAAGTGAAGTAGAAGAAGGAGATCTGAAGAAAGAATATTTATTACCAAACATCGTAGATAAATTATTGAAAGAAGGACGTGCAAACGTCAAAGTATTAGAGACACAGGATCGATGGTTCGGTGTAACTTATCAGGAAGATAAGGAAGCTGTACAGAAAGCATTTGCCGGATTGATCAAAGAAGGTGTCTACCCAGCAAATTTATGGGGCTAAGATATATGGCATAATTTAGGGGCAGTCAGTGTTGAGCTGGCTGCCTGTTTTATTTCAGAGGAAGTTTTGGTGAGGTCCTCTTTGGAATAGAATAAGGAGGATCAAAATGAAATATAGCAAAACAATTGCGGGAATTACGATAGAGATCTGTGAAAAAGCAATAGGAGAAGATCTTGTTTTAACTCTAAGCGGTGGTGAGAAACCGCATATTGGCTGTGTTGTTCAGGCAGTTCCACGCCCTTCGCTGAGTGGTGACGGAACGATCAGTGTCACTTCATCTGTGATCAATCTGACAGGTCACAAAGACGAATTTCTATGCCGCAGACTGGCTGAGAATCGATGCAGGAAACAGGAAAAGTAGTGGTATGTACAGGCGGGGTGCACATGGATCATATAACGGGAGAACAGATCGAAGAATTATTAAAGAATATCGATCGTATGATGACAGAATAAGATCATAGAAGATGATCAGAAAGCAGGTGATTTTTTGAAATTTATTCATATTGCGGATGTTCATTGGGGAGCCAGACCAGAGAGAGAGCAGACATTTGGAAGGATCAGAGAACAAGAGATCAAAGAGACATTTCAAAGAGTCATTGATCATGCGAATAAGCAACAGGTAGATCTGTTATTGATCGCAGGGGATCTGTTTGATCAGCCGCCAACGCAGCAGGAGCTGAGAGAAGTGGATTATCTGTTGTCCAGATTGAATCATACAAGAACGGTTTTGATCGCAGGGAATCACGATCATCTGGAACCGCATGATGTATTTTCCCAGTATAAATGGAATTCGGAAGTTTATCTTCTGGATGGAAAACAAAGAGATCATATTTCTTTTGAAGATCTTGAAACGACCATTTATGGCTTTAGTTATTGGAAGAATCAGATCACGAAACCATTGTATGATCGCATGAAACCAGATGAGAACGAAGGCAGTGATTTTTCAATCCTGTTGGCACATGGAGGGGATGAAAGTCATATCCCGATTCAGAGAGAAGCGTTAAAATGGTCTGGATTCGACTATATCGCTCTTGGACATATCCATAAACCAGAGATCATTTTCGAAGATTTGATGGCATATGCAGGATCGCTGGAACCATTGGATCACACAGAGACGGGATACCATGGGCTGATCGAAGGGGAGATCAGCGAAGAAAAGAAACAGATAACCTCCGTTCCCTTTGCAAAAAGAATGTATACACAAGTGGAAGTCATGATATCCGATGAGATGTCAGCGTTAGAGATCGTAGATCGGGTAGAAACGGAACTTTCATATCGTGGAAGAGAGAATATATATGAGATTGTACTGACAGGAAGTATTGATCCACAGATCCATCTGGACTTTTATGAGATCACGAGCCAATATATGGTTACAGATATCATTTATGAAACGAGGGATCAATGGGAATACGAACAGTTATCAGAGGAAGATGATTTTATCATCCAGAAGGTCGCAGATATTTTAAAAGATGAACCAGAGGCTTTGCGTTATGCGATGGAAGCTTTAACATATGCCAGGGAGAAGTAAAAGATGAAGATTGAGGAGATCAATATTGATGGATTTGGAAAATTTCATAAATATCATTGCCAGACATCTGGGAAGTTAGAAGTTTTCTATGGCAAGAATGAATCTGGCAAGACAACACTTCGTAAGTTTATGATCGCAATGCTGTTTGGGCTGGAGAAATCAAGAGGACTTGCTGCAAGATATGATGATTTCACCAGATATCAGCCAGTAAATGGCGGCATTTATGGTGGCTCCATGATCTTTGAAAAGGACGGGATCAGATATAAGATCATGCGAAACTTCGGTCAAGGGCAGACAGAGTATCGCATATTTGATGCAGATACGATGGAGGAACTTAAGGGGAAGGAATACTTATTCGAATCCGATCAACAGGCATTTGAGAATACGGTTTCGATGACACAGGCAGAGATTCGTACAGGCAGAGAGATGAAGGAAGTTTTGCAAAATTCCATGGCGAATCTGCGAAGCAGCAAGGATGCCGCGATCGACCTTCGAAAAGCGATCGATCATTTGAAAGCCAGACGAAGACAAATGCGAAAAGATCCTGTGTTTACGCAGATTGACAACTTGCGAAGACAGCAGGGGTCATGGCAGTATGATGCACAAGCGTTGAATGAATATGAACAGGAAGAGAGAGAGATTCGGAAACGTTTAAGACAAAAGAGAAAGTTGACGCTGCTTCAGAAGATTTTGCTGTGGTTTCGAAAGTTATTTGGCGGGGAAGATGAAGAACGAATTCGCAAAATAGAACTAAGACATCGCTTAGAGATCATAGAGATCGAGAAAGCACAGCTTATGCAGCAAAAGGAAGAGGCAGATAAGAAAAAGCAGGAATACGAGATTTTGCTGGGGCAGAAAAGGAAGAAAGAACTTGAGATTCACGAGATAGAACTTGCAATGAAAGCAATCGAGGAAGCTGCAAGCCAGGTACAAAAGACTTTTGGACAGGAACTAAATGAGAAGATCTCAGAGATTTTTGTGATATGACGAATGGAAAATATACGCAGGCAGTCATGGATGAGAATCTTTCGATGATGGTTTATGATGGATTTGATCATGTCGATATGAAGTATTTAAGCAATGCCACAGTAGAACAATTATACTTTGCACTGCGCCTTGCATCGGCAGATCTTTTGTATGAAAATGACGCATTTCCGTTGTTTTTAGACGATGTGTTCGGTAATTATGATGACGAAAGACTGGCACAGACGATGCAGTATTTAAGTCACCATACAGACCGTCAGATCTTTTTATTTACGGGTAGGAAAGAAATACTTCGTTTATTGGATGAGAAAGAAATTTTATATCATCTTATTTCTTTATAGCTTTTTCTGTGCTAAGATAATGAGAGATAAAGTAACAAAGGAGATCAAAATATATGGCAAAGAAGATGACCATGGCAGACATCGCGAATTTATCAGGAGTTGGAAAAAGCACAGTATCTCGTTATTTTAACGGGGGATATGTAAAGGATGAGACGAGAGCGAAGATTCAGAAGGTCATTGAAGAATACAACTATACACCGAATGCATTTGCAAGATTGAATGCGAAACAAAGCAACGTGATCGGTGTAGTTGTGCCGACATTAAATTCTAAGATCACAAGCCGTGTGATCACAAGTATCGATCGGTATTTAAGAGAAAAGGGGTATACAACCCTTATTCAGAACTCAGACCACGATATTGATCAGGAATTACAGAATATCCAGCGCCTGATCCAGTTAAATGTGGATGGGATCTTGATCAGTTCCATAGCGATCACAAAGGACCACAAAGAGCTGTTAAAGAAAGCGGGAATTCCAGTGGTTGTTTTAACACAGGATTATGAAGATGGAATTTCCATTATTTATGATGATTATCATGCAGGGAAAACGATCGGAGAGTATATCGGGAAGAAAGGACATCAAAAGGTTGGATATATTGGTGTCTATGAGACAGACCAGGCAGTTGGGATCGAGCGTAGAAATGGTGTGTTAGATGGATTGAAAGAATATGGGATCACACCGGTGACAGGGAAGAGTGATTATAGTTTTATTGGTGGACAGATGGTTACAAGAGAATTACTTGAGAAGGAATCAGATTTAGATGCGATCATCTGTGCAACAGATCGGCTTGCGTTTGGTGCATATAAGATTTTACACGAACATAAGAAGAGGATTCCAGAAGAAGTGTCTGTGGCAGCGTTTGGAGGATATGATGAAAGTACCCTCCTGACGCCAGAGCTTACAACGCTAAAGTTTGATTCCTATGGAATGGGATACCTTGGAGCGGAAACGATCCTTAAGATGATCACAGGAGAACCAGTATCCAAGAAACAGATTGTGGGATATGAATTTATTGAAGGCGGAAGTGTCAGATCATAAATTCTTCATATGTGCTTATAATATCGCCCTCCTTCCGTATTATTCGGAACGGAGGGCTTTGCCGTTTACCTGTTGCTTTGTTAAGTCGTCTCATATAAAACACAAATAAAAGTAATAAAATAAAAAATGTGGTATCGATTCCATAAATACTATTGACAAATAGAAGAGAAAGTTATAAGATACAGATATGGAACCGATACCATAATAAGTTTCACAATAAAAAAGGAGAGAAGATATGGATTACGCAAAAATCGCCAGCCAGGTCATCGAGCATGTTGGTGGCAAACAAAACATTAAGTCAGTTCAGCATTGTGCAACAAGACTTCGTTTACAGTTAAAAGACAACGATCTTCGCAATGAAGATGCAGTCAGCGACATTGAAGGAGTTAAGGGAGTGTTCTTAACACAGTCACAGTTCCAGATCATTTTCGGATCAGGACTTGTAAACTTAGTGTGCGACGAAGTACAGAAGCAGTTAGGAATCTCAGTCGATACATCAGCAGATGATGAGAAAGAAGAGAGGAAAGGAAATGTTCTTCAGAGATTAGTAAAGTTATTAAGTGATATTTTCGTACCGATCATTCCAGCCATCGTAGCAGGTGGTCTGTTAATGGGAGTGAACAATATCCTGACAGCAGCGATGTTTAGTGGAAAGTCTGTTATTGATCTGTACCCACAGTTTAAGGGTCTGGCAACAGCGATCAACATGTTTGCAAGTGCTCCATTTGCATTTTTGCCAGTATTGATCGGATTTAGCGCAACGAAGAAGTTTGGCGGGAATCCATATCTTGGAGCAGCCATGGGTATGATCATGGTTCATCCAGATCTGTTAAGTGCATACAGCATCGGTATCGCCAAAGCGCCAGTATGGGATATCTTTGGATTTAAGATCCAGGCGATCGGATATCAGGGAACTGTACTTCCAGTATTAGCAGTTGCATTTATTTTAGCAACGATCGAGAAGAAGTTACATAAAGTAACACCAACATGGTTAGATAACCTGACAACACCATTGATCTCTATCATGGTAACATCATTTTTAACATTCATCTGCGTAGGACCAGTGTTAAGAGAAGCAGGTAACTTATTAGCAGATGGAATCACATGGGTATATAACACACTTGGATTTGTCGGTGGAGGATTATTCGGACTTGCATATGCACCGATCTGTCTAACGGGAATGCATCACAGCTTTATCGCGATCGAGACACAGCTGATCGCAGCCAAAGCAACAACAGGTGGAAGTTTTATCTTCACAACAGCAAGTATGAACAACGTAGCACAGGGAGCAGCCGTATTAGCAGTTTTATTCTTAACAAAGAATGAGAAGATGAAATCAATCTGTTCTGCATCAGGTGTTTCTGCATTACTTGGAATCACAGAACCAGCAATGTTCGGTGTAACACTGAAATTAAAATATCCATTCTACGCTGCCATCATCGGTTCAGCCGTAGGTAATGCATATTGTGCAGCAACAGGAGTTTTGGCACAGGCATTAGGAGCAGCAGGACTTCCGGGATTCCTGTCCATGCTTCCAAAAGATTACTTAAACTTCGTGATCGGACTGTTCTTATCCATGGGAGTATCCGCAGTTTTAACTGCAGTCTTCTGGAAGAAGTTTAACGTCGAAGGAGAAGATCACAAAGCAGAGACTCCGGTTAAAGAAGAAGTAAAAGAAATCGAAGTACAGGAACCAGCAGATACAACAGAAGAAACAAATGAATTATATGCACCAATGAAAGGTGAAGTTTTAGATGTAGCAAAGTCCGCAGACCCAGCATTTGCAAGTAAGGCAATGGGAGAAGGTGTAGCGATCAACCCAAGCGAAGGCATCGTATATGCACCAGCCGATGGAACGATCAGTCTGATCTTCCCTACAAAACATGCAATGGGGATCACATTAAACTCAGGAGTAGAACTTCTGATCCATGCAGGAATCGATACAGTTAAGATGAATGGCGAAGGTTTTGAGACTTTCGTAGAAACAGGAGCCAAAGTAAAGAAAGGTGATAAATTATTATCTTTTGACATGGATCTTGTGAAAGAAAAAGGATACAAGACACAGACGATGTTCTTAGTTGCAGATGCGAAAGGAAAAGAAGTCGAAGTGGTTGAAGCAGCGGATGCAGATAATAATACGAAGATCATGAATTTAAAATAATCATTATTCGAAGAAGGAAAGGAAACCAGGGCAGATGTTTGAAAAATACAAGAAAGTCTATAAGGCAGATTATGAAAAATGGTATAAAGAAAATGAAGCTTACAGACAACGTGTGGCAGCAGATCAAGATCGATTAAAATTCCATTTAATGCCAAAGACAGGATGGTTAAATGATCCAAATGGTTTATGCCAGTTTAATGGGACATACCATATTTACTACCAGTACACTCCATTTGAACCAACTGGTGAGTTAAAGACATGGGGACATTATACGACAAAAGATTTTATTCATTATGAAGATTTTGGACCAGTCGTATTCCCAGATGAAGACATTGATGCCCATGGTGTCTATTCCGGCTCTGCATTTATTGAAGATGATACGATCCACTATTTCTACACAGGAAATTTAAAATATTTTGACAGAGATGATTATGACTATATCAACAGTGGACGTGGAAGTAATACGATCACATTTACAAGTAAAGACGGCTATGAGTTTACCAAAAAGGAATTGTTAATGACAACCGACGATTATCCGGCTGACATGAGTAACCATGTGCGTGATCCAAAAATCTTTAAGAAAAATGAGAAATATTACATGGTTCTTGGAGCAAGGGATGTCGAAGGTGTGGGTATGATCCTTCTATATGAATCTACAGATCTTAAGAACTGGACATACAAGAATCGTATCACAACTCCACAGAAGTTTGGTTATATGTGGGAATGTCCGGATCTGTTTGAGATGGACGGACAGTTATACATCATCTGCTGCCCACAGGGAGTAGAAACACAAGGCATTGATTACGAAAATGTTCATCAGGTCACAGCAATGAAATTAGACTATGATTTTGATACCGATGAATATGAAATCACAGATATCAAACTTTTTGACCGCGGATTTGATTTCTATGCACCACAAAGTTTTGAGGATGAAAGTGGAAGAAGGATTCTGATCGGATGGATGGGAATCCCAGATGCAGACTATACGAATCCAACCGAAGAAGCTGGATGGCAGCATGCACTGACGATTCCAAGAGAATTATCCGTAAGAGACGGAAAACTGATTCAGGAACCAATCGAAGAATTAAAACAACTTCGAAGCGAGGACAAAGCAGTTTGTACATTTTGTTATGGACAGACGATCATCATGCAAAATGCCATCTATGAAGCTATTGTAGATTTTAAACGATGCAGAGAATGGTAATGACACTGCGCGAAGGGATCACTCTTTCCTATAAAGACAATATCCTGACCTTAAATCTTGGGGTCTATGGAAGTGGAAGATCAACAAGAAAAGTCAGATTAGAAAAATTAGAGCATCTTCAGATTTTTGCGGATACTTCATCCTTAGAAATCTTTGTGAATCATGGAGAAGAAGTTTTTACAACAAGAATCTACAATCATTATGGAAGACTACTGATTAATGGAGAATGTTCTGGTATAATGACTGTATATCCATTAAAATCATTCGAAATTGAAGGAGGAAGACATGAAGAATAAATTATGTGGGATCGGAGAAGCACTGATCGATTTTATTCCAGAAGTTAAGGGACAGAGACTAAAAGATGTACCTTCATTTAAAAGAGTTGCGGGAGGAGCACCTGCCAATGTAGTCGGGGCAGTTACGAAGCTTGGTATTCCATCCAAATTTTTAACAAAGCTTGGAGATGATCCATTTGGAGATTATATCGTGGAAGTATTAGATGAAGCAGGAATCGACACTTCTAATATCGCAAGAGACAAAGAAGGGGAAACAGCCTTAGCATTTGTATCCCTTGCCTCTGACGGAAATCGTGATTTCAAATTTTATAGAAAAAACAGTGCAGATTTACGCTACAGTGTAGAAGATATCCCGGCAGATATCTTAAACGATTGTGGAATGATTCATTTTTGCAGTGTAGACCTTGTGGAATCTCCAATGAAGGAAGCTCACAAGAAATTGATCGATATGGCGATCGCGCAGAATGTGAAAGTATCTTTTGATCCAAACTTAAGATTTTCATTATGGGACGATCTTGATCAATTAAAAGAGACAGTCAATGATTTCTTAAAATACGCAGATATCATCAAGATTTCTGACGAAGAACTGGAATTTATCACAGGACATACAGATATCAAAGATGCTCTGGACGGTTTATTTGCTGATCGTGCAAAATACGTTATCTACACAAAAGGAGCTGACGGAGCAGAAGTGTATACGAGAAATGGAATGGTAGAAGCTTCTGGATATAAGATCGATGTCCGAGATACGACAGGTGCTGGAGATTCGTTTATCGGAGCATTCCTATACTGTCTGTTAAATGATGAAGTAGAAGATTTAGAATCCGTAAGTGATGATACATTAA
>ENA-OQBT01000886-OQBT01000886.1-human-gut-metagenome-genome-assembly--contig:-NODE-886-length-15288-cov-2.555372_pt1 | contig 15288 bp, 17 predicted proteins | sample MGYA00242749_ERZ504557 | MGnify/ENA primary metagenome ERZ504557 (study PRJEB26092, sample SAMD00036243) | human gut metagenome | host: Homo sapiens | study: EMG produced TPA metagenomics assembly of... | reverse complement strand
ATGGGATTTTGGCAGGGAAACGTGCAGGAATGGAGGTGTGTGCAGTGAAAGATCCATATTCTCAAGGATCAGTTGAAAGAAAAGTAAAGAAATTGCAGATTATTATATTAATACATATTATGACATACTAGAATGGAACCTATGAGGTATTAAAGAAATAACAGATGCCAGGAGAAAGGATGATCATATGAGAAATATCGCATTGGTAACCGGAGCATCTTCCGGAATGGGAAAGGAATTTGTCCGTGAGATCTCGAAGAAATACAAGGGGCTTGATGAGATCTGGGTCGTTGCCAGACGAAGAGAGCGGCTAAGAGAACTAAAAAAAGAAATCATTGGAACAAGAGTGAGGATTCTTCCATTAGATCTTATGGAGGAAGAAAGCTTTGAACGTCTTAAAATGGTTCTTGCAAAAGAACAGCCAGTGGTAAGAATTTTAGTGAATGCTTCTGGATATGGGATTTCGGGGTCTTTTGAACATCAGACAGAGGAAGATGCGGCAGGAATGATCCATTTAAACTGTGAAGCATTAACAAGAATTACATATCTTGTATTGCCATATTTAAGAAGAGGATCTTTTATTTATCAGATGGCATCTTCTGCGGGATTTGCTCCGCAGCCGAATTTCACAGTTTATGCAGCAACCAAAGCATATGTGAAAAGTTTCTCTATTGCATTGCGGCAGGAGCTGTCCTATCAAGGGATCAGGGTGATCGCAGTATGTCCAGGGCCAGTAAAAACGGAGTTTTTTTGACCGTGCATATGAACAGGAAGAGATGAAATTTTATAAGAAATTCGTAATGGCAGATCCAAAGAAAGTTGTAAGAAAAGCAATCCGTGATGCGAGAAAAAATAAAGCAGTATCTGTTTATGGAATGACGATGAAAGTAACTAGGGTTATCTGCAAGCTTCTTCCTGGAAGATGGATCGCAAAAATCATGGGTAAATAAGGATATAAAATGAGAGAATTAAACATAACGACAAGAGAAGAAGGACAGAGATTAGATAAGATTCTTTCGAAATATTTAAATAAAGCTCCAAAGAGTTTTGTATACAAGATGCTTCGAAAGAAAAATATCAAGTTAAACGGCAAAAAAGCAACGGGAAATGAGAAATTATCTCAAGGAGATCAGGTGTGTATTTATCTTGCAGAAGATACGATCAACAAGTTCCGTGAAGAAGTTAAAGCAGGAAAGCAAAAGATCAAACTTGATGTTTTATATGAAGATGAGAATGTCATTATGGTCAATAAACCATGGGGAATTTTGTCACAGAAATCAAAACCAGAGGATATTTCCATCAATGACCAGATCATCCCATATGCAGTGAACCAAGGCTGATCAGTGAAAAGGAATTGCAGGTAGTAAAACCATCGATTTGTAACCGATTGGACCGCAATACAACAGGAATCATCATTTGTGGGATTTCTATAGAAGGATTACAGACGATGGCAGAAATGCTAAAACATCGTGATATGGAAAAATACTATCTTTGCATCGTAAAAGGAAAACTTGAAAGAACACAAAAGGTCAGTGCTTATTTAAAGAAAGATGAAAAAACAAACAAGGTAAAGGTATCAAAACAGGAGATCGCAGGAGCAAGCCATATTGAGACAGCTTATGAGCCAGTGATATCAAATGATGAATTTACACTATTGAAAGTCGAACTGATCACAGGAAAGACCCATCAGATCCGAGCGCATCTTGCAAGTATTGGACATCCGTTGATCGGAGATTTTAAATATGGCGATAAAAAGATCAATCAGGAGATGAAACAGAGATTTGGATTAAAAGATCAGCTGCTTCATTGTACAGAGGTTGTTTTTCCGCGAGATATGAAAACATGCAGAAACCTATCTGGAAAGAAAATTCAAGCACCACTTCCGAAGCGATTTGATATGATCAAAAATGACTTGTTTGGGAGAGCATAGTCATGGCAGAAGATAAATGGAATGTAAAGGGACTTCGAGGATCGGTCCTTGAAGAGTTGATCAACTATACGAATGAAAAATACAGGCAACAGAAACTTGCTCTTGTGCAGAAAATACCGACATCGATCAAGCCAGTCAGATTTGATAAGACAAAACGTCATATTACGCTTGCTTATTTTGATCAGAAGAGTACTGTTGATTATATTGGGGTTGTGCAGGGAATTCCTATTTGTTTTGATGCAAAAGAATGTGCAAAAGACATATTTCCACTTCAGAATATTCATGAACATCAGGTAGAGTTTATGAGACAATATGAAGAACAGGGTGGAATCAGTTTTTTGTTGATCTATTTTACATCAAGGCATGTTTGCTATTATATGTCATTTCAGGAGATGATGAAGTACTGGAATCGTGCAAAAGAAGGTGGAGTGAAACATTTCAAATATGAAGAATTAGATATTGGTTTTTTTGTTCCACTAAAGCAGGGAATGATCCTTCATTATCTGGAATGTCTGCAAAAAGTATTAGAGCAAAAAGATCAATAAGATTCGTGTCGAAAACATTGACGAGAAGCAAAATTTTGCGTATAATATAACATTGACGAAAAAGAAAAGCTGTGGATTTTAAACCGCAGTGCAGAAAAGGATAGATTTTATGATCAGAAGCATGACAGGATTTGGACATGGGGAAGTGTCCAATGACAAGAATCAGAAGGTCACAGTGGAGATGAAATCCGTCAACCACAGATATTGTGACATCTCATTAAAACTTCCCAAGAAATTAGCCATGTTTGAGGCAAATATCCGTAATATCATGAAAGAATACGCAAGCCGTGGAAAGATTGATATTTATGTGTCTTATGAAGATTTGTCAGAGACAGCGGTAAGTCTCCATTATAATCAGGCAATGGCAGAAGAATATATGCAGGTATTTAAAAAGATGCAGGAAGATTTTAACATTGAAACCAAGATCACTGCAGAAGCCCTCGCCAAATATCCAGAGGTTGTAACAATTGAGGAAGTACAGCAAGATGAAGAAGTATGGTGGGAGTTGCTAGAAGCAGCATTAAGACAGGCTGCGGAGAAGTTTGTAGAGACAAGAACGATTGAAGGAGCAAACCTTAAGAGAGATCTTTTAGGCAAACTTGATCAGATGGCAGCAGATGTGGCGTTTATTGAGGAACGTTCTCCACAGATCATTGCGGAATACAGAAGCAAATTAGAAGAAAAAGTGAAAGAATTTTTAGAAGACTCAACGATCGAAGAAAACAGGATCGCAGCAGAGGTTACATTGTATGCAGATAAGATCGCTGTTGATGAGGAAATCGTAAGATTGCAAAGTCATATCAGCTCTATGACAGATGTGTTGGAAAGCGATGAAAGCATCGGAAGAAAACTTGATTTCATGGCACAGGAGATGAACAGAGAAGCGAATACGATCTTATCCAAATCAAGTGATGTCGATCTTGCGGATCATGCAATCGAACTGAAGACGAATGTTGAGAAAGTAAGAGAGCAGATTCAGAACATAGAGTAAGATAAGAAGGGAAAGATCATGGAAAAGAGAGGTTCATTACTGGTAATCTCCGGATTTTCTGGAGTTGGAAAAGGAACGGTGGCAAAGAAACTGGTAGAAAAATATGGATATAGTTTATCAATTTCTGCAACAACAAGACAACCAAGAGAAGGTGAAGTTGATGGCAGAGAGTATTTTTCAAGACCGTGGATGATTTTAAAAATCTGATCGATTATAATGGATTTATTGAATATGCCAGATATGTGGACAATTATTATGGAACGCCAAGAAAGTTTGTGGAAGATGAACTTGCCGCAGGACATAATGTAATCTTAGAGATTGAGGTGCAGGGTGCATTTAATATTAAGAAGCAATATGAGGATGCATTGTTGATCTTTATTACAGCACCAAGTGCAGCTGCGATCAAAGAACGCTTAGTAGGCAGAGGCACAGAATCTGAGGAAGTGATCAATAAACGTTTAAATCGCGCCAAAGAAGAGTCAGAAGACATGGATAAATATGATTATATCGTGATCAATGATCAGGTAGAAGACTGCGCGAATCGAATTCATGCCATTGTGCAGGCAAAAGAATGCCTGCTTGGAAATAATCTTAAGTTTATAGAAGCAACAAAAAAAGAATTAGAACAGCTATAGGAGGAATTATTATGTTACATCCATCATATACAGAATTAATGAAGGTCATCAATGGTGACAGTGAAGAAGAGAAAGTTATCTCAAGCCGTTATTCTATCGTGCTTGCAAGTGCAAAGAGAGCAAGACAGATCATCGCAGGAGATATGCCATTAGTAGAAGAAAAAGATGGTGCAAAACCATTATCTACAGCTGTTGAAGAACTTTGGGAAGAAAAAGTTAAGATTCTCGGAGATGACGAAGAAGCAGAAGAATAGAAACAGTAAGGAAAACAGGGTGCTTAGGGATTCCTAAACACCCTTATTTGTACAGACAGGGAGTTTTTTATGGACATTATTTTGTTACTTAAAACTGTATTACTTGGAATTGTTGAGGGGATTACGGAATGGTTACCGATCAGTAGTACAGGACATTTGATCTTAGCAGATGAATTTATCAAGCTGAACATGACAGCTGACTTTAAGGAGATGTTTGATGTTGTGATCCAGTTAGGTGCGATCATGGCAGTCGTTGTCTTATATTTCCATAAGTTGAATCCATTTTCACCGAAGAAGAATCACGAGGAGAAGATGGATACGATCATTTTATGGACAAAGGTAATTCTTGCAGTATTTCCAGCAGCAATTATTGGTATTTTGTTTGATAACTGGTTGAACGATCATTTTTATAATCCACCAGTTGTAGCAGCAATGCTGATCATCTATGGTGTTTTATTTATCATTATTGAAAACCGCAACAAACGAAGCAGAAGAAGACCAATGAATGATCTTTCCAGATTATCTTATGGAATGGCACTTGGAATTGGTGTATTTCAGATATTGGCATTAATTCCAGGTACATCTAGATCGGGTGCGACGATTCTTGGGGGAATCTTGCTCGGATGTTCTAGAACAGTAGCTGCTGAATTTTCATTTTTCTTAGGGATTCCTGTGATGTTTGGAGCAAGCTTATTAAAGATCGTGAAGTTCGGTCTTGCATTTACATCAACACAGTTGATCGTACTGATCGTAGGAATGGTTGTATCATTTCTTGTATCAATCGGAGCGATCAAATTCTTGCTTGGATATATTAAGAAGAATGACTTTAAGGCATTTGGTGTATACCGAATCATACTCGGTCTGTTAGTGATCGTGTATTTTGCATTCATCAAATAAGGAGTTTGTAAAACATGGATAAGAATTTATTTCTAAAGAATATGGAAGAGATGATCCAGATCGCAAAGACGAATGGTAATCAGATCGACCACAAAGAATTATTAGATTATTTTAGCGATTATGAATTAAATGAAGAAGCGAAAAAACTTCTGATCGCAAGTTTTGTAGAAGCTGGGATTCGCGTTCTGGGTGTTGATGAAGCACAGATCGTTGCAGAAGAAGAGGCGAAAGAAAAAGCTGACATTTCGGAAGAAGAACAGGGTGCGATCCGATTCTATGAAGAAGAATTAGAACAGATGGATCTTCCGGGAGAAGAAGAGCAAAAAGAACTGATCCATGCATGGCTTGTAGAGAAAGGAGATGGAGAAGCAGTTATTGAAAGCTTTCTTCCACAGATTCTTGAAATTGCAAGAACACATACGGGGAAAGGTGTTTTATTCGGAGATCTTGTACAGGAAGGTAATATTGGTCTTTTGGAAGCAATGGCAATTTATCAGGGAAAAGACGCAGAAGGATTCCTTGCACATGCGAAGAGTGCAGTAGAAGATTCTATTTTAGATGCGATCGCAATGCAAAGAGGTTCTGACAGTGTTGGAGAAGCGATGGCGATTAAGGCAAATCGTCTGGATGATGCTTCTACTTTCTTATCAAAAGAGCTTGGAAGAGAACCAAAGATTGAAGAACTGGCAAAATATCTGTCCATGACAGAAGAGGAAGTCAAAGAGGTTATGAAAATATCCCTAGATGCTCTTTCAGTGATGGAAGCTGATATTAAACAGTCATAGAAGAAACAAATATCATATGGAACGCTTTGTGGAAGCAGATGGGAGGCTGATCTTATGAATATCCGAGAAAAACAAGAACAGACAGAGATGGAATTATTAAGTCCGTATGCGACACAAAGCATCCGTACAAAAGGAAGAAAAAAGCCTGAGGTGGAATGTGAGATAAGAACCTGTTTCCAAAGGGATCGGGATCGGATCGTCCATTGCAAGGCTTTTCGCCGTTTAAAAGATAAGACACAGGTATTTTTATCTCCAGTGGGCGATCATTATCGAACAAGGTTAATGCACACTTTGGAAGTATCGCAGAATGCCAGAACGATCGCAAGAGCATTAGATCTCAATGAGACATTGACAGAAGCGATCGCGCTTGGACATGACCTTGGGCATACACCGTTTGGACATGCGGGAGAACGAGTGTTAAATGAAATGAATCCAGCAGGATTTAAGCATAATGAACAAAGTGTCAGGGTCGCTCAGTGTCTGGAGAAGAATGGACAGGGATTAAATCTTACATGGGAAGTCTTAGATGGAATGAAAAATCATTCAATGCACAGCATGCCGCATACATTAGAAGGAAAAATTGTGCGGCTGGCAGACAAAATTGCATATATCAACCATGATATTGACGATTCCGTACGGGCTAAGGTTCTACGGGAAGAAGATCTTCCAAAAGAATTTACGGAAGTCCTTGGAACAACATATCGGGAACGGATCAATACGATGGTGCTTGATATTGTAAAACATAGTGAGAATCTGAATGATATTGTGATGTCAAAGGAAGTAAGAGATGCAATGATCGGTCTTCGAAAGTTTATGTTTGAGAGAGTTTATGAAGAACCAAATACGAAGAAAGAAGAAGACAAGATCAAGAATATCATTGGTCCGTTATATGAGTATTATCTGATACATGTTGAGCAATTGCCAGAATATAATAAGAAGATGATCGATAAACCAGGAGATGTACCTGTGGCAGTTTGTGACTATATTGCTGGAATGACAGACCATTTTGCAATTGAGAAATATACTGAGATTTTTATCCCCAAATTTTTTATGCAAAAATAAAGGAAAATAAAAAAGGTGTAGAATAATAATATATAGAGGGATTTTTAAGGAGGGACAAGCGTTGATTTATGGTGAAGAAATCATAGAAGAGGTGCGAAGCCGGAACGATATTGTTGATCTGATTTCGACGTATGTACCGTTGAAGAAAAAAGGCAGTTCTTATTTCGGTTTGTGCCCGTTTCATAATGAAAAATCACCCTCTTTTTCTGTGAGCCGAGATAAACAGATGTATTACTGCTTTGGCTGCGGAGCCGGAGGTAATGTTTTTACATTTTTAATGGAATATGAGAATTTTTCTTTCCCGGAGGCATTAAAATATCTGGCAGAGAGAGCTGGAATGGAACTTCCGGAAGAGGAATTGAATGAAGAAGCCAAACGAGCGATGGATGAAAAAGCCAGGCTTCGGGAGATGAATAAACTTTCAGCCAATTATTTCTATTATCTGCTTCACAGCAAGCGGGGACAGAAAGGGCTTGCATATTTAAAAGACCGTGGGATCACAGATGCTACGATCAAACATTTTGGTCTTGGATATGCTGATATTTATAATGATGACCTGTATCGATTTTTAAAGAGTAAGGGATACAGTGATGAAGATCTGAAAGATTCAGCTTTGGTGACGATCGATGAAAGACGTGGTGGAAGTGATAAGTTCTGGAACAGAGTGATGTTTCCGATCATGGATGTGAACAACCGCGTGATCGGCTTTGGAGGCAGAGTCATGGGTGATGGTTCGCCCAAATATTTAAATTCAAAAGAAACCAAATTATTTGATAAAAGCCGTAATCTTTACGGACTGAATTTTGCAAGAAGTTCAAGAAAGAAAGAGATTATCTTGTGTGAAGGATATATGGATGTTATTTCCATGCATCAAGCAGGATTTACAAATGCAGTTGCAGCACTTGGAACTGCATTTACAAGTGGTCATGGGACGCTGCTTAATAGATATACAGAGAATGTCATTTTGTCATTTGACAGTGATGAGGCGGGGCAGCGAGCGATATTGCGAGCGATACCGATCTTGAAAGAAGCAGGACTTACGGTTCGTGTCCTTGATCTGACTCCGTATAAGGATCCCGATGAATTTATCAAAGGATTAGGAGCACAAGCACTGGAAGAACGAATCAGAAAAGCAATGAGCAGTTTTATGTTTCAGGTAAAAGTAGCCGCAGGAAGATATGATCAGGACGATCCAGAGTCGAAGACACAGTTTCAACATGAAGCGGCTAAACTGCTGGCAACGATTGAAGAACCGCTAGAACGCAAGAATTATATTGAAGCTGTTTCAAGAGAATATTATATCGGGGCAAAAGATCTGGAAGATCTTGTGAATTATTATGGGACTTCTGGATACAGCAGTGCTCAGAGACAGCAGACAACACCGCGTCAGCAGGAGAGACGTCTGCAAGTGAATGAGGCAAAAGAAGAGAAGAAGAAACAGCCGCAGAAACTGTTATTGACATGGATGGTCAATGAGCCACAGTTATTTGACAAACTAGAAGGAATCATCGGCCCCGATGATTTTTATGAACAGATTTACCATGGAGTGGCATTGTTACTCTTCAAACAATACGAAGAAGAGAAAGCAGTGATTCCAGGGAAAATATTAAATCAATATACAGATCTTGAAGACCAGAAGAAGATTGCAGAATTATTCAACACAACATTAAAGATCAGTCCATTAGCGGAAGATCGAGACAAGGCGTTGAATGATATCGTGCGAAGGGTCAAGGAAGACAGTATTGAACAACAGATGAACGCAACAAATGATATTTTGAGATGGCAGGATCTGATCAAGGAGAAAGCAAACCTTGCGAAACTGCATATTTCATTATAGGTTGGTTAAAATAGGAAGAGAAGAAAGGGACGAATTATGGAAGGTACAATGGAACAGTTCACCGAGAAACTTGCGGGTCTGGTGGAATTAGGAAAAAGAATAAAAACTTTTTGGAGTATGCACAGATTGATTCATATTTTAAGGATATGAAACTAAATTCTGATATGATGGAAGCAATCTATGATTATCTGGAACAAAATGGAATCGATGTGCTGACTCTTGCCGCAGTTGCAGACGATGATGAAGATCTTGATGATCCAATCGAAGATGAAACAGAAATTGCTGTTCCTGATGGTGTCAGCATCGAAGATCCAGTCCGTATGTATTTAAAAGAGATTGGTAAAGTACCTCTTCTTAGTGCAGATGAAGAGATCAAACTTGCACAGAGAATGGAAGAAGGGGATGAAGCAGCGAAGAAGAAACTGGCAGAAGCCAACCTTCGTCTGGTAGTCAGCATCGCAAAACGTTATGTTGGACGTGGAATGCTCTTCCTTGACCTGATCCAGGAAGGAAATTTAGGTCTTATTAAAGCCGTAGAGAAATTCGACTATCGCAAAGGATATAAATTCAGTACTTATGCGACATGGTGGATCCGTCAGGCAATCACAAGAGCGATTGCTGATCAGGCAAGAACCATCCGTATTCCAGTGCATATGGTAGAAACGATCAACAAACTGATCCGTGTATCCAGACAGCTTCTTCAGGAACTTGGAAGAGAACCTTCTCCAGAAGAAATCGCAGAGGAGATGGATATTCCAGTGGAAAGAGTTCGTGAGATCTTAAAGATCTCTCAGGAACCAGTATCATTAGAGACACCAATTGGTGAAGAAGAAGACAGCATCTTGGAGACTTCATTCAGGATGAGAATGTACCAGTACCAGCGGATGCAGCAGCATTTACGCTGTTAAAAGAACAGTTAGATGAAGTACTTGGAACACTGACAGAGAGAGAACAGAAAGTCTTAAGATTACGTTTTGGATTGGATGACAGCAGAGCAAGAACTCTGGAAGAAGTTGGAAAAGAATTTAACGTTACAAGAGAACGTATCCGTCAGATCGAAGCAAAAGCACTGCGTAAGTTAAGACATCCAAGCCGCAGCAGAAAGTTAAAAGATTATTTAGATTAAGGTATGATTATGGAATTATCAAACAGATTAGAAACAATCGCATCTTTTGTCACAGAAGGTTATGTAGTGGCAGATATCGGGACAGATCACGGATACATACCAATCTATTTAACAAGTAATGGAAACTGCCCGAGAGCTTATGCGATGGATGTAAATAAAGAACCATTAAGCCGTGCCAAAACACATATTGAAGAAGAGAATGCAGGAGAGGTTGTATCCTGCATTCTTTCCGATGGATTACATGAACTGCCGCAAGATGATGTAGATTCTATTGTAATTGCAGGAATGGGTGGAGATCTGGTTGTCAGAATCTTAGAGCAGGACTTTGATAAATTAGCGAATGTAAAAGAACTGATCTTATCCCCACAGTCTCATTTAGAACGAGTGAGACATTTCTTAAATGATCATGGATTCCGGATTTTAGAAGAAGAATTTTTAAAAGAAGATGGAAAATACTACGTTGTGATCCGTGCAGTTCATGGAAAGCAACAGTATGACAAAGAGTGTTTTTATCGTTTTGGAGAAGAACTGATCCTCGCAAAACATCCAGTACTTCTTGAGTACCTAGATCAGGAATATGTCAAATATTCAAAAATAAAAGAAAGTCTTACAGACGATTCAAAAGAACACATCAGAAGACGAAAAGAAGAAGTGGAAGATTTACTTGGAGATATCATGGAGGCACTTTGTTATTATGAATTGTAGAGAACTGATCACATTTTTAGAAACAGAAGTTCCGTTAGAGACAGCAGAAGGCTGGGATAATCCGGGATTTCTTGTTGGAGATAAAGATAAAGAGATAAAGAAAGTTTTAGTTGTATTAGATATCACAAATGAAGCTGTAGATTATGCGATTGATCAAAAGGCAGATTTTATCCTTGCACATCATCCGATCATTTTTTCAAAGATCAACAAATGCACGAGTGATGATTTCCTTCAGAAGAAATTATTAAAACTGATCCGCCACGATATATGTGCATATGGAATGCATACATGTTACGATGTCTGCAGAATGGGAGATCAAGTAGCAGATCGCTTGAATCTGAAGGAAATACAGGGACCAGTTGAGCTATCTAAAAGCCACAATGAGAAAGCGTTTGGAAAAGGAATAGGGATTGTTGCCAAGATTGAAGATGGGATCAGTGTTGGAGAATACGCAAAGAAAGTAAAAGAAGCATTTTCTTTGGAAAATGTCATGGTATTTGGCAATCTAGATACAAAGATCTCTAACTTGCAGTTGTTCCAGGATCAGGGAGAAGTATGATCAGTGAAGCGAAAAGTACAGGAGCAGATGTATTTTTAACTGGAGATATCGGGCATCATGAAGGCCTTGATGCAGTCGATATGGGAATGTGTGTGATCGATGCAGGACATTATGGATTAGAACAGGTATTTATTGATGATATGAAAGATCTGATCAGGACTCATTTCAGTGATATGAATGTGATCACATATAAGGCAGGAAGCCCTTATAAAGTTGTTTAAATAGTAGTTATATAAAAGGAAGTGATGGCGTATGATCAAAGCCACAGTGAATCAAAGCATTTATGAAGTAAAAGAAGGAACAACACTTTCTGATCTTGCGAAGCAGGTACAGCTGCCTCAGGAGCCGATCATTTTGCTTGCCTATATGGATGGAAAGTTAAGAGAATTATTTACTCCTATGACAAAAGACTGCCATGTGCGTTTTGTAACATTAAAAGAACAGGCAGGGTATATGGCATATAAACGAACTGCCACGCTTATGTTTCTGAAAGCATGCGAAGATCTGCTTGGAACTGGTGCAACGACAAAGATCGCATTAGATTATTCAATCGGAAATAGTATTTTTTGTGATTTCCTAGAAGATCGTGTGATAGATGATGCTTTTGCGCAATCCATTCAAAAACGTATGGAAGAGCTAGCCAAAGCGAATCTTCCGATCACAAAAAGATCGTTAGACACAGATCAGGCCGAAAATATTTTGACAGAATAGGCCTTAAGGGAAAGAAAGAATTATTTCAGTTCCGCAGGGAATCAAAGACGAATATTTACTCGTTAGACGGATATGATAATTATTTTTATGGATATATGGCACCATCGACAGGATATATTCCAGCATTTTTGGTGTCTGCTTATCAGCATGGGGTAGTACTTCAGATTCCCAAAAGGAAACAGACAGAGGAAATCGTACCATTTACACCACAGCCAAAACTTTTCCATGTGATGCAGCGTTCCAGAGAATGGACGAAAACGATGGGTGTTGACACGGTAGGTGCCTTAAATGATGAGATCACACATGGAAATATCAATCATCTGATCTTGTTACAAGAAGGATTGCAGGAAAAACTGCTAGCGGATATTGCGGATGAGATTGTAAGCAAGAATAAGAGAATCATCCTGATCGCAGGACCGTCATCTTCAGGGAAAACAACATTTTCCCACAGATTGTCTATTCAGCTTGAAATCGCTGGATTAACACCACACCCAGTTTCTATGGATGATTATTTCTTAGACAGGGAATTGTCTCCAAGAGATGAAAATGGAAATTATAATTTTGAGACGATCGCATCGTTGGATGTGGATCTTTTGACAAAACATATCAATCAATTGCTAGATGGAGAAGAGATTGATGTGCCAAGTTATAACTTTATTTCAGGAAAAAGGGAATATCGCGGACACAAATTAAAGATTGGAGAAAAAGATGTTCTGGTCATGGAAGGAATTCATGGATTAAATGGTACTCTTACGAATGAAATACCAGAAGATGCAAAATATAGAATCTATGTCAGTGCATTGAATCAGATCAACTTGGATGAACATAATAGAATCCCAAGTTCTGACGGAAGATTACTGCGAAGGATCGTGCGAGATGCCATGACAAGAGGAAATGATGCGAGAGAGACGATCTCCAGATGGGACTCTGTTAGAAAGGGAGAAGAAGACAATATTTTCCCATATCAGGAAGAAGCAGATGTAATGTTTAATTCAGCACAGATCTACGAGATCGCAGTCTTAAAACAATATGCGGAGCCTTTGTTATTTGCGGTTCCAAAAGATTGTCCAGAGTATCAGGAAGCAAAAAGATTATTAAAATTTTTAGAATATTTTTTAAATATTCCAAGCGAAGCAATTCCAAAGACATCTCTTTTAAGAGAATTTATCGGTGGTAGTTGCTTTGATGTGTAAGATATGATATAATAATTGGCGCTTAGTTGGACAAATGGTCGCGCGTTTCAGACGAAAGGGAAACGGTGAGGAAAGTCCGGGCTTCACAGGGCAGGATGCCGGATAACGTCCGGTAGGGGCAACCCTCAAGCTAGTGCAACAGAAATATACCGCCACATTCGTGGTAAGGGTGAAATGGTAAGGTAAGAGCTTACCGCCTGGCTGGTAACAGGCAGGGCATATGTAAACCTCATCCGAAGCAAGACCGAGATGAAACGATAGATCGGCCCGATCTGTTTTCAGGTGGGTCGCTGGAGCTTGCTGGTAACAGTAAGTCGAGATAGATGACCATTCAACGACATAACCCGGCTTATCGTCTGGCTAAGCATTATGAATAAGAATGATAGAGAAGTTGTAAGAGAAATCATAAGTAGATCTTACAACTTCTTTTTTTGATATGTAAAAAGAAGTTATAACAAATGTATTTCTTTCAGAAACCAGAAAAATCTTGAAAGAAATTGCAGATATATATATAAAAATGACGATAAAATGGATAAATCAAGCTATTCGTGAAAGAACTTTCAAAATATCAAAAAAACTTGAAATTAATTTTAAAACAGATATACTAAAGATAACGAAAGCAGGAAAGGGAGGAATTAAAAATGAATCCGAAGTTGAGAATTTAAAAGGAAAACTGATCGTATCCTGCCAGGCATTGCCAGATGAACCATTACATTCTTCTTTCATCATGGGAAGAATGGCACTTGCTGCAAAACAGGGTGGAGCATCGGGAATCCGCGCAAATACACCAGAGGATATCAAAGAGATTAAAACACAGGTAGATCTTCCGGTGATCGGAATCATCAAGAGAAATTACGATGACTGTGAGATTTATATTACACCAACGATCAAAGAGATTGACGAATTAATGGAAGCGAAACCAGAGATCATAGCATTAGATGCAACAATTTCAAGCCGACCAAAGGGACAGAAATTAGATGAGTTCTTCCATGAAATCAAAGAAAAATATCCAGATCAACTACTAATGGCAGATTGTTCTACAATCGAAGAAGCACTTCATGCAGATGAATTAGGATTTGATTTTATCGGAACAACAATGGTTGGATATACAAAACAAAGCAGCAACCTTAAGATTGATGAAAATGATTTTGAAATCTTAAGAACGATCCTTTCCAAAGTAAAACATCCAGTGATCGCAGAAGGAAATATCAATACACCAGAGAAATTAAAGAGAGTCTTAGAATTAGGAGCGTTTTTGTGCAGTTGTAGGTTCAGCAATCACAAGACCACAGCTTATCACAAAATCATTTGCAAATGCCATCAAATAAAAGCATTTTTAAAAGGATCATGTATGGATTATTATGTAAAATCGGTCATACCGGTCATTGAATCAAATTATGAAAATTTTACAGCTCTGGAAAAAAATATTGCGGATTTCTTTATGAAAAATGAAGAAAAAAATGGACTTTTCAGCAAAAGAGATTGCAAAACACTTGTTTGTTTCAGAAGCTTCGTTATCAAGATTTGCAAAAAAATGTGGATTTCGAGGCTATCGAGAATTTATTTATCAATATGAGGAATCATTTGAAGAGAAAAATAAAGAACTCACGGGACATACAAGAACAGTGTTAAATATGTATCAGGAGTTGTTAAATAAGACATACAGCCTGATGGACGAAGCGCAGATCGTAAGAATCTGTGAGAAATTAGGACAGGCAAAGAGAGTGTTCGTATGTGGGAAAGGAAGTTCCGGACTTGCAGCGAGAGAAATGCGCCTTCGTTTTATGAGAATTGGAGTAGATATCAATTCGATTCAAGATCCGGATCTGATGAGGATGCAGGCAGTATTCCAAAAGGAAGGTTGTCTTGTGATCGGGATCAGTATTAGTGGAGAGAGTGAAGACGTTTGTTATCTGTTAGAAGAATCAAAAAAACGAGGAGCAGACACGATTTTAATTACGGGAAAAAATAAGGATGACTATGAGGATATCTGTGACGAATTAGTTTTGATCGCATCAAGAAAATATTTAGATCATGGAAATGTTATCTCTCCACAGT
>ENA-OQBT01000884-OQBT01000884.1-human-gut-metagenome-genome-assembly--contig:-NODE-884-length-15320-cov-2.988876_pt1 | contig 15320 bp, 17 predicted proteins | sample MGYA00242749_ERZ504557 | MGnify/ENA primary metagenome ERZ504557 (study PRJEB26092, sample SAMD00036243) | human gut metagenome | host: Homo sapiens | study: EMG produced TPA metagenomics assembly of... | reverse complement strand
ACAATTATTTTTTATTAATAATCACAATATTTATCCATAGGAGGAATGAGCCATGATAGAAATTATTTGTGGAGACAAGGGCAAGGGCAAGACAAAAGAGCTGTTAGACAAGGTAAATTCATCAATTAAGGGAAATGAGGGTTCCATAGTTTTTCTTGATAAGAGCCAGAAGCACATGTATGAGCTTAATAACCAGGTTCGACTAATCAATGTTATGGACTATCCTATTGACAATTGTGATGAATTTTTAGGATTTATATGCGGAATCATATCGCAGGATCATGATCTGGAGGAGATGTATTTAGACAGCTTCCTTACAATTGCATCACTTGATGATGAGGGGGATATCACCAAGGCAATCGAAAAGCTTGATATAATCAGCGAGAAGTTTAAGGTGAAGTTCATCTTAAGTGTTTCAAGGAATATTGACAAGTTGCCTGAATGTGCCAAGGCAAAGGTTATCATTTCTTTATAAATGATTAATTAGGGGGATGTGTATTTCACATCCCTTTTTAAGGAGTAAAATTGTGTCCCGAAAGAATAAAAAAGTACTGAAATATCGCACCGGCTTCAATCTGAATATCGGTTTTATAGTGTTTTTTGTAATAATAATCTATGTGATTTTTCACATATTTACGTATTTCACCTCAAACCCGGTATCTGAATACGAGGTACAACAGGGTACTATAGCGACCAACAACATATATAAGGGCATGATAATCCGCGAGGAAAGTGTAGTGTATGCTGAGGAATCAGGAAACCTCAACTACTTTGTGTCAAACGGCTCAAAGGTTGCAACAAGTGATGTTGTCTACTCTGTTGATACAGATGGCTCCATTGCAACCCAGATTACCGGTGCTCAAAATGATGCTTCCGCCATCACTGACGAGGATGCCGGGAAGATTATCACTGACATAAACAGCTTTTCATCCGGCTACAACAGACGATACTTTTCAAAGGTTTATACCTTCAAAAACGATCTGTCTGCACAGCTGACACAGGTTCTCAGTCAAAATGCACTGACAAGCCTGGCAGATACTATCAGTACTGCTGAGGCTAACAACACCTTCTATACATATAAGCCGACAGCTCCCGGAATAGTCTATTACGGAATAGACGGCTATGAGGATGTCACTACAGACAGCTTCACTATGGATCAGTACAACAACACTAATTATGAAGAGACTGATTTAACCAACAACAGCACCATCAATCAGCTGGATCCTGTTTATAAGCTGATCACAAGTGAAAACTGGAATATACTCATAAATGTTCCTGACAATGTTGCCAAGAGCCTGAATGACAAGTCAGTCATAAAAATCAGATTCTGCGATGATGACTATACAACCACGGTATCGTTCAGCCTTTTGAAGAAGGATGATGCTTTTTTCCTGAAGCTGAATATGAAAAACTCGCTCATCCGCTATATAAATGAGCGTTTTACCAATATAGAGCTCGTGCTTGGAGCAGACACCGGGCTTAAAATACCTAATTCAGCTATAACCAAAAAGGAATTTTTCACTATTCCTAAGGATTATTTCACTGCAAGCGGGCGATTCCGATGCTTCATCGCTCATGATAAAGGATAAAAGCAGTGGCTCAGTTAATATAGTCAGTCCAACAATATTCAGCCAGAATGATGACTTTTATTTCGTAGATGATGAATATCTTAAGGACGGCGATATCATTGTAAAGCCTGATTCTTCGTCAACTTACAGGGTGGGAACAGATAAGGACAAGCTCACAGGTGTCTACAATATCAACAAAGGATACGCTGTGTTTAAGCAGATAAAGGTACTTGCATCAAACGATGACTACACAATTGTAGAAGCCAAAACGCCATATGGCATTTCGCTTTATGACCATATAGCCTTGGATGGCAAATCCGTGAAGGAAAATCAGACCATAACCAAATAATTATTGGTAATAAATATTGATAAAATATACAGAAGGGACAGATTTTATGTTAAAAGACAACTTACATCAGGTTCAGCAAAATATAAAGGCCGCATGTGACAGAGCTCACAGAAACTATAGTGATGTCACACTAATTGCAGTCAGCAAAACCAAACCTGTTGAGATGCTCAGTGAGATATACGATGAGGGCATCCGTGAGTTCGGCGAAAATAAGGTACAGGAAATGTGTGAAAAGATGGAGGTTATGCCAAAAGATATTCACTGGCACATGATTGGGCATCTTCAGACCAACAAGGTGAAGTATATAGTTGGAAAAACTTCACTTATTCACTCTGTAGATTCACTGCATCTGGCAAAGGAGATACAAAAGCAGGCCATAAAGCATGACTGCAGCTGCGACATACTGGTTGAAGTCAATATTGCAGGAGAGGCATCTAAGTTTGGCACATCACGAGATGAGGCTATCTCTTTAGTTGAAGAAATTGCTAAACTGGACCATATCCATATAAAAGGACTTATGACTATAGCACCATTTGTAGATGATCCTGAGGATAACAGACAATACTTTAGAGATATTAAGCAATTATCAGTTGACATAGCACAAAAAAACATAGATAATGTCAGTATGAATGTTCTGTCCATGGGTATGACAGGAGATTACACAGTAGCAATAGAAGAGGGCGCAACAATGGTACGTGTCGGTACCGGAATATTTGGAGAGCGCGACTACAGCAAGGCTAACTGATACTTTGCATATGCTATACACAAAATAAAAATAGAAAAGGAATATAGAAATGAGTTTCATAGATAAGATTCTTGACAAAATGAGTTTAAATTCTGAGGACGATGAGGAGTTCGATAACGAGGATTATTACCTCGATGATGAGGAAGAAGAAGAGCTTCCAAGAAATCCTTCCGCAGAAAAAAAGAGGCTGCTGAAGAGGAACCGGCCATAAAAAGCACAAGGCGTGATACAACACCAAAGGAGAAGCCTGTTAAGACTACATCCAAGATTACACCAATATCAAAATCATCCAGAAAGCAGGTATCATCAGACATGGAAGTTTGCGTAATAAAACCAAGTTCAATTGAAGACGAAATAGAAATAACAGACACATTACTTAACGGACGTACAGTCGTCATCAACATGGAGGGACTTAATGTCGATGTGGCACAGCGCATCATAGATTTCACATCAGGCTCAGCATATGCCCTGCACGGTAATCTGCAGAAGATATCCAACTTTATCTTCATTGCCACACCACACGGAGTAGATATCTCAGGAGATATCCAGAGTCTCATGGATTCATTTGATCTCCCGGGTTCATCTTATTAAGCGGAGTCACTAATCAGCTATGAAGAAAAATAAAACAAAAAAACAGATGTGTACAGCAGGCATCATTGCATTGATTCTTGTAGCAATTGACCAGCTTACAAAGTATCTGGCTGTTATAAATCTAAAGCAATCGTCCACGGGTGTGTTTGTTCTCATTCCTGGAGTTTTCGAGTTCAGATACCTGGAAAACCAGAGTGCTGCATTTGGTGTTGATCTGCTTTCAATAATACAGAATATCTTTCATTTTACATATTGGTCTGAGAATCCATTGGCATTTTTGCGTGCCAAAATGATTTTTTTCTCAGTGATTACCATTGCAGTTGTTATACTTTTGTGTGTATGGTATCGCAAAATACCTGTCTCAAAACGTTTTAGACTGCTGAATGTTGTTGTAATACTGTTTGTTGCAGGTGCACTCGGCAATCTGATAGACCGTATTGTAAATAATTATGTGGTTGATTTCTTTTATTTTAGCCTGATTAATTTTCCGATATTCAATGTAGCTGATATATACGTCACTGTAGCAGCATTTATGTTTATCATACTCGGGCTGTTTTACTACAAGGAGGAGGATTTTTCCTTAATCTTCCCTGACAAAAAGCATGATGGAAAGCATGAAAATTAGTGCGGTATGCGCTTTTTTAAAGTGTGCAATATAGTTTTAAATAGTTACTAAAATAAAAAAGAGAAAGCTTCACTATGAATAGAGATACATTTGAAGTCCAGAGTGAACAGGAGGGAGAACGACTGGATAAATACCTAAGCAGCATTTATCCGGATATTTCTCGCTCCTTTTTTCAACGGATACTAAAAGAAAATCAAATATTGGTCAATGATAAGCCCCAGAAAGCAAATTACAGGCTAAAGACTGATGACATAGTAGATGTCACAATTCCTGATGCCGTACAGACACCTATCCTGCCACAGGACATTCCTCTTGACATACTCTACGAGGATGATGACGTACTGGTAGTCAACAAGCCAAAAGGCATGGTTGTACACCCCTCAGCAGGGCATTACAGCGATACTCTTGTAAATGCCATAATGTACCACTGCAAGGACTCTTTAAGTGGCATAAACGGCGAAATACGGCCCGGTATAGTGCATCGCATAGACATGGACACCACCGGCTCCCTTATTGTCTGCAAGAATGATGAAAGCCATATAAAGATATCGGAACAGATAAAGGACCATAGCTGCAACCGTATATACGTGGGTATTGTCTGTGGCAATGTAAAGAATGACGAGGGCACCATAGAGGGTGCCATAGGCAGAAATCCCAATGACCGCAAGAAAATGGCCATCAATGAGAAAAACGGAAAGCCGGCTGTCACACATTATAAGGTGCTTGAACGCTTTGGTGACTATACATATATGCAGTTTAAGCTTGAGACCGGCAGAACACATCAGATACGCGTGCATATGGCAAGTATTAATCATCCCTTGCTTGGAGATATGCTGTATTCGAGCTATTCACCTACCAAAAACCGGTTTAAAGGCCTGGAAGGACAGTGCTGCATGCAAAAACAATAGGGTTTGTGCACCCAAAAACCGGTGAATACATGGAATTTGATGCACCTTTACCAAAATACTTTGCCAATTTGCTTGAAGTGTTATATAATATAAATAACAAATAAATTGAATTATCACATAGTGATATAGTATTAATTATTTATATAAGGGGGTCTGAATTATGGGATCAAACGAAATTTACACAATAGGAAGAGAATTTGGAAGCCTCGGAAAACAGGTCGGACAAGATTTAGCTAAAAGACTTGGAATTAAATTTTATGATAAAGAGCTCTTACAGAAGGCAGCTAAGGAATCAGGACTTTGCGAGGAAATATTTGAGTCGCATGACGAAAAGCCTACAAACAGCTTTTTATATTCGCTGGTCATGGACACCTACACAGGTGGCTCTTATTCCACAGCACCGTTTCTTGATATGCCTCTGAATCACAAGGTATTTTTAGCACAGTTTGATGCTATCAAAAAGATTGCGGCAAATGAATCCTGTGTTATTGTAGGCCGTTGTGCAGATTATGCTTTAGCAGACGAGCCGCATTGTCTCAATATCTTCATACGTTCCAACATGGACGACAGAATTAAAAGAATAAGTGAAAGACTCAATGTCCCGGAGAACAAGGCTAAAGACATAATTAAGAAAAAAGATAAAGAGCGCTCAAGCTATTACAATTACTACACCAGTAAAAAATGGGGAGACGCAAGAAGCTATGATTTGTGCCTGAACACAAGCCAGATATCAGTTGAGGACTCAATCGAGCTTATACTTAAATACAGGGAATGCATGAGAAGTCACAATAAATAATTGCATAATAAATAATTGTATTGTTGTATAGAAAGCTATGGATTTAAAGCCATCGGAACTGATGCAAATAGAGGTTTCGGTGGCTTATTCTTGTATTATTATAAAAAAAGGTATCATCGATGCATGCTTCGATGATACCTTTTGACCATTTAATCATAATATTATTGTACGTATCGAAATTGCAGGTATTATGCAAAAAATAAGCAGATATATGTTTTGCGTGGTACATGGTACTATTTATGATGTTATTTATTCGTTAAACTTGTGTTTAGCGAATAAATACATACCGCTAAAAAATAGTACCACTCCGCTTTCAGTACATTAGTATGCTTCAACATATGTCTGAAGCAATCCTTTAATACACTGCTTCCTTTGTCAATGTCTGTTAATGACTGGAATTTTCTACATCTGTTATTTTTCAGATATTTTATATCATTAAACACAAAAAGACGGTTGAAAAATCAGCCATCTTATATTATAATCGAGATACAGAAAGAGTTGATCGGATATAAAACTTCCGATTGCCTCAGTAGATAAAAATCTTAATTAAGAAATAGCACTACTTTGGTCGGTGGGTGCTATTTTCTTTTATTGTGTCCATCTATGTATGCCAGTGCAGTAAAAATTACAAGCAACAAAGTTAATAATGAAGGTATTATAACAGATTGTGAAGCTCATCTCAATTACAAGCTTTGAAATTTTATAAAAAGACGGTTGAAAAATCAGCCGTCTTTTATATTTGAAATTTATGATTTTATTATAAAACAGATAACACATCCTCCACAATCTGCTCTGCAGTCAGATGATTCTCCTTCAGTACAGCATCCACATCATACCTGTCAAGAAATTCCTTCTTCAATCCATAATTCATCACTTTCATATTGCTTGCACCATAGAATCGTGCGATTTTTTCACCAAAGCCGCCATCTAAAATACCATCCTCTAAAGTAATAACAGTATCATGATTTTGCTTAAGCTTAGTCAAAAGCGCCTCATCCAATCCGGTGATGTAATACGGATTGATTACAGTTGCATTGATTCCGGCTTCTTCTTTAAGAAGCTTCGCAGCCTCCTTTGCGAGACCAAAGAAGGTTCCCAGACCGATAATCGCAATCTTTTCTCCTGTCTGAGCCACCTCATATCTGTTGAGTCTGCCAAAATCCTTTGTCACCCTTGAGCCATCTGAAATCATCGGTCCGCCCGGCAGCTTTATTGCAACAGGATAGGATGTCTGCTCCATACTCCAGTCGAGCATGGCCAGATACTCTTCCTTTGTTGCCGGTGCCAGATATACCAGATTTGGAATATTTGAAAGCATCGGAATATCCTGAAAGCCTAAGTGTGTAACGTCATTCATTCCATATACGGAACCCTGATATATTACCATTGTAATCGGACTGTTATTGATGCAGACATCCTGTGATACCTGGTCAAAGGTTCTCTGTACAAACGAACTGTATACACCATAAAATGGTTTACCACCATTTACTGCGACACCTGATGCCAGTGCCACTGCAGTCTCCTCTGCAATACCTACATCGACAAACTGACTGCCAGCTTCTTTTCTCTTATCCTCTGTAAAGCCCATAACAGTCGGCGTACCGGAAGTAATTGCAACAACAGAAGAATCATTTTTCATCTTTTCAAGCAGATATTCACAGGTCACAGAAGAATAATCCTCTTCCACATTGTCAAATAGCGGCTTTCCTGTTTCTATATCGAATGGACCGCTGTAATGCCACTGCTCCTTGCATTTTTCTGCTGGTGCATAACCCTTGCCCTTAAGTGTGTTTATATGCACTACAACCGGTTTAGTGCTGTCCTTGACCTCTTTAAATGCCTTAATAAGAGCTGCAACATCGTTGCCCCTGTCCACATACACATAGTCAAGTCCCATAGCCTTAAACAGATTGCATTCTGCCTGACCGTCAGTCTTTCGAAGCAGAGCAAGATTCTGATAGAGACCTCCATGATTTTCAGCAATCGACATATCGTTGTCATTTACTATAATAATAAAATTGCTTTGAAGCTCAGCAGCAAAATCAAGTCCCTCAAGTGCTTCTCCTCCGCTTAATGAGCCGTCTCCGATGACAGCAATCACATTGCCGTTTTCACCCTTTAAGTCCCTTGCCTTTGCAAGACCTGCAGCCAGACTGACCGACGTTGATGTATGTCCGACTGTAAAAAATCATGCTCGCTCTCGTTTGGATTTGTATAGCCTGACACATCATCATAGTGCTGTTCAGACAAATACGCTTCCTTACGCCCCGTAAGCATCTTATGAGGATAACTCTGGTGCGATACATCATAAACAATCTTGTCCTTAGGTGATTCAAATACATAATGTAAAGCGATTGTCCGCCTCTACCATTCCAAAATTCGGCCCAAAATGTCCGCCATGCTTACTTGCTCTTACCAAAAGGGCATCTCTTATCTCCTGCCGCCAGCACCGGCAGTTCATCTATCTTAATTTTCTTTACATCTTCTGGTCCGTTAGTTTTCTCAAGATACATATTATATTTTGTCCTCCTATTTGTCCCAGGTCAATTCACCTGTCTTTATCGCATTCTCGTATTTAGAAATTTTATACTGTAAGCGTTCCATCGTGTTTTCAATCTGTTTTTTCTGCTCATCAAGCTGCTCGTATTGCTCCTTGAGAAGCTGACACCTCGCTTCAAATGTAGCATCTCCCATCTGAAAAAGCCTGATATATTCAATAAGTGCCTCAATCGGCACTCCGGCATTACGCATACATATAGTGTGCTCCACCCAGCTGATATCTGATTCGGTATAATCGCGTATACCTCCTGAAGTCCGCGCAACCGGTGGAATCAGGCCTATGCGTTCATAATACCTGAGTGTATCAGTAGACACCCCAAACCGCTCACTCACTTCCTTGATAGTCACTCACATCGCCTCCTTTTTGATTGTTACAATGAAACTATATCAACTTGGAGTCCACTCCAAGTCAAGAGCTTTTCACCTGTTTTGTATACATAAAAAATTATCGTGTTATAATCCTCAATAATAAAATTTAAAAAGATTTACACTTGGAGGAAAAATATGAACTATACAGAATGTATCGAAAATGCCAGACCACGTCTTGGAAAATACTGCAAGGCTTGTCCTGAATGCAACGGCCGCGCATGCAAAAACCAGATGCCCGGTCCAGGCTCAAAGGGCATCGGTGACACAGCCATACGCAACTACGACAAATGGAAACAAATCCGTGTAAACATGGATACTATTGCCGAAAATAATCCTGTAGACACCTCTCTCTCACTCTTCGGCCGTACTTTTAAATATCCGGTATTTGCAGGTCCTGTCGGTGCAGTACAGCTGCACTACGGAGACTGTCTGGATGATGTGACATACAACGATATCCTCGTGTCAGCCTGTGCAAAGAACGGTATCGCAGCTTTCACAGGCGACGGAACTGACCCAAATGTCATGGTTGCAGCCACCAAGGCTATCAAAAATGCAGATGGTGCAGGAATACCTACCGTAAAGCCATGGAACATTGAGACCATACGTGAGAAAATGGAGCTGGTACATGAATCAGGCGCATTTGCAGTAGCTATGGATATCGATGCAGCCGGTCTTCCATTCCTCAAAAATCTTGATCCGCCAGCCGGAAGCAAAACAGTTTCAGAGCTTTGCGATATCATACAGATGGCCGGAACCCCATTTATTGTAAAGGGAATTATGACCGTAAAGAGTGCGCTTAAAGCAAAAGAAGCAGGCGCAAGCGCTATTATTGTATCAAATCACGGTGGACGTGTGCTGGATCAGTGTCCTGCCACTGCTGAGGTGCTTGAAAGCATCGTAAAGGCTCTTGAAGGCTCAGGCATTAAGATTCTTGTAGATGGTGGCATCAGAAGCGGCACAGACGTCTTTAAAGCCCTTGCACTGGGTGCAGACGGAGTTCTTATCGCAAGACCGTTTGTAACGGCTGTATACGGCGGTAAGGCCGATGGTGTACGTGCATACATAGACAAAATCGGTACAGAGCTTGAAGACACCATGAAGATGTGTGGTGTATCTTCGCTTGATGAAATCACCAGGGACTGTGTGATGACCTTCTAGTTTAAAAACATGCTTCATGACTTTTCGTTTTTATATAAATTCTTCAAATAAAAGCACCATAACCGGCATCGTCACTACAGCACAAAGTGTTGTCACTACATTTATTGCGCTGGCATACCTTGAATCATTGCCATACACCTGACACATCTGTGTGACAGTCGATGCCGAAGGCGTAATAACCGCCAAGAAAACAATAAGCATAATCTTTGGCGCATCTGCAGAAAGATATGCCATATGGCTGATTTTAATAAGAATAAGCGATATCAACGGAACCAGAAGCATCCTGAGAAAGGTAACAAAATACACCCTTCTGTTGGCAAAAACCTTCTTCAAATCCATCCCTGCAAATAGCATGCCTGTCACAATCATGCTGGCAGGTCCAATCATACTGCCGACAGAACCGATTGTGTCATTGATAAGCTGCGGCAGATGAATCCTTGTAAAGAAAAGCACCACACCTATTACTATGGAAATCATATTGATATTAAGGACAATCTTTCGCCAGTCATAGGAGCTTTCACGGCTTATAATCTTTTTGCAGTGAGTCCACAAAAATACCAGCTGCACACTCATGAAAGCACAGCCGTAGAGCACCCACTCCTGCCCCAGTATAAATGTCACAATCGGAACAATCAGATTGCCTGAATTTGAATAATAAACTGATGCGACCTCCACCTCATTCATATGGAAAAGCCTGCCCATAGCAGAAATGATAAACAGCAAAACTAACTGCAAAATCACCGATGCCGCAAATGCAATCAAAAGACCTCTCACTGTTTTTGAAGTGTAATCCACCTGAAAGGCATTGATAATAACACACGGTATAATCAGATACAGCACAATCTTTGATAAAACCTTGCTGTCCTCATCCTTCACAATACCTGCTTTCACGATAATAAAGCCCATGAAAATCATGATAAAAAGCTCTATTATCTGTTCCATTAAAAGTATACTGATATGCATAAAAATCATCTCCTGCTCTAAATATCTATGTCTTAAAAGGCATGCATATCTAATTCATAATTTATAAATCTATAATCTCGTAGTCCACTTTGAACAATCCCACACATCCGTCGCAAGCCCATCATAGAAATCCGGCTCATGGCATACCATAAGTATGCTGCCTTGTACTCCTTTAAGGCACGCTTCAGCTCATCCTTAGCATCCACATCCAGATGGTTGGTAGGCTCATCCAGAAGCAGAATATTTGTCTCTCTGTTTATCAGCTTGCACAGGCGTACCTTTGCCTGTTCACCGCCGCTTAACACACGCACCTGGCTTTCAATATGCTTTGTGGTCAGGCCACACTTGGCAAGCGCGCTTCGCACCTCATACTGCGAAAATGCAGGAAACTCGTTCCATATCTCCTCAATACATGTGGTTGTAACCGACTGATCCATCTCCTGCTCAAAGTACCCTATCTCCAGATAATCTCCAAGTGTAACACTTCCTGAAAGCGGCTTTATCAGCCCAAGAATACTCTTAAGCAATGTCGTCTTTCCAATGCCGTTTGCACCGGTAAGAACAATCTTTTGTCCCCTCTCCATCTCAAGGTCGAGAGCAGATGAAAGCGGATCATCATAGCCAATGACCAGACCATTTGTCTGGAAAATATACCGCCCCGGAGTACGCGCTGTCTTAAAGTTAAACTCCGGCTTTGGCTTTTCAGCAGCAAGCTCAATAACATCCATCTTGTCAAGCTTCTTCTGACGTGACATCGCCATATTCCTTGTAGCTACACGCGCCTTATTTCTCGCCACAAAATCCTTCAGCTCTTTAATCTCCTGCTGCTGTTTGTTGTACGCAGCCTCAAGCTGGGCTTTTTTCATCTCATAAACTTCCATAAATTTGTCATAATCCCCGACATACCTGTCGAGCTTCTTGTTGTCCATGTGATAGATGAGATTTACCACGCTGTTCAGAAACGGTATGTCGTGAGAAATAAGAATAAACGCATTCTCATAATCGTTCAGATATCGCTTAAGCCACTCAATATGCTCTACGTCCAGATAGTTTGTAGGCTCATCCAAAAGCAGGATATCCGGCTTCTCCAAGAGGAGCTTTCCCATCAGCACTTTGGTTCTCTGGCCACCGCTTAAATCGGTGACATCCTTATCAAGCCCCAGGTCTAAAAGTCCAAGAGCCTTGCAACCTCCTCAACCTTTGCATCAATCATATAGAAATCATGCATGGTAAGCATGTCCTGAATCGTGCCGGCTTCCTCCATCAGCTTATTCATCTCGTCCTCGTCCACATCGCCAAGACGCGCATATATGTCATTCATCTCTTTTTCCATATCATAAAGGAAATCAAATGCAGAGGAAAGAACGGAGCCGATAGTCATACCCTTTTCAAGCGCTGTGTGCTGGTCGAGATAACCCACACGCACCTTCTTGGCCCACTCTATTTTGCCCTCATCAGGCATAAGCCTGCCTGTGATAATATTCATAAAAGTCGATTTTCCCTCACCGTTTGCACCGACAAGCCCTATGTGCTCGCCCTTCAACAGTCTGAAGGAAACATCCTCAAAAATAGCACGGTCGCCAAAACCATGGCTTAGGTGCTCAACGTTTAAAATACTCATGTATACCTCTCTTCAAAATTTTATTTCCCCAATATGGCACTTTCTTCAAGATTTAGTCAGCAAGCTCATATTGTTTTGCCAGTCTGTTAAGCTCATCATGAACCTCTTTCACCAGATTCTCCGGACCAATTATCTTAAAATTATCCCCCATTGCCCTAATCCAATGAATAAAAAGCTTGTTATCAGCTACCTTCACAAAAACGCGCGAATGAGCTTCATCCTTCTTTAAGATTGTCACATCTGTTCCAAACCTGTCAATCAGGACACCTATAGCGCTGTTTTTGCACAGTATCTCAGCCTTAATCTCTTCTCCATTGTACATACCAAACTTCGATTTGCCATAAGAAGCAATATCAAGTTTTTTAAGCTTCTCCCTGCCCTCACGGACTTTATTTTCAATCAGGATATTCTTCATCTTATCTACACGGTAATGACGAATATCCTTTACCTGTGTATCATGGTCATATCCAATCAGATAGTAATTGCCATCATTCCACAGCAGTCCCCATGGACTGACATGATATCTGGCGCCGTCATGCTTCACCTCAAGCTCTTTTTTCGTATTCCACCGGCAATATTGAAACGAAAGACTTGAATTATTTGCAATTGCATTGTGTATGGCATCGACATTTTTCATGATGTCGCTATTCATGGTTTTCACTCTTCCGGCAACATATACCTGACGTTGCAGAGTGGCAGCCTCCTGTCTGCTTATAAGACTCTCCAGCTTCTTAATAAGCTCATTGGATTTCTCCTCAGTGATGAACTTGGCAGCCGCGACAGAATCCACTAAAAGCTTAAGCTCCGCCAGCTCAAATGCCCTGCCAATCACCTTATAATGGACATTCCTGCCATACTGCGTCTTTTGGGTTTTGATACCAAAATCATTCAGCTGTGCTATATCATCATACAGACTTTTTCTCGCAGCCGTGACATCGTATGCATGCAGCTTATTTAAAATCTCATCAAGCGTAATATCATGGTTAGCATCAGTATTATTCAAAAGAATTTTGGCCAGATACAAAAGCTTTAGCTTTTGATTGCTCCTAGGTTCCTTAAATTGCTTCCCGGCAGTCAGCTCATTGTTTTCCGCTTCACTCATATACACTTATCTCCCCATCAATTTGTATTGTAACTATTCAGAATCACACCACACACATTTGCAAAACTGCACGATACTCATCACTTGATTATTGCAGCAAGTTTTTCGCCACACATCACACCGAGTATACATCCTAAACAGCTCAACAACACATATCCGCACCCAAGCAGGCAGTGATTATGTTCAAACAGATTATAGGATTCCAGCGAAAATGTAGAAAACTACGTTGGTGATTAAAGTCAAAAAAGGAAACTCAGTTTTTAAAGGTATAAGGCTGATGGCATATCTAGCCATTGCACCTACGGCGCCACCCAGTGCTACAAATAAAAAATTCATGGTGGTTATCTCCTATATGTAAAATACGCGATTCTCTTTTCTCGGAATCACGTCAGGATAATCTCCATCGGCATATCCAAGAGCACAATGTCCGATTCCCTCATACTCATCCTCAATACCGAGTGATTTAAGAAGCTTCTTGCCCCAGTCAGACTCAAACTCTTCCTTAGCGCGGTGAATCCAGCAGCTTCCAATACCCAGATCATGTGCTGCAAGCATCAGGTTTCCCATCACAAGACTGCCATCATAGACATGTGTAGGCCAGTCCTTCTTTCCAAGAACGATAAGAATAACCGGCGCACCATAAAATGGATCAGTATTACTTCCCATTATGTCAGCATTTCTCTTAGCAATTTCATCCTTATTTCCTTGTTCGTCACCTGAATAATAATGGTATTCTGTGCACCTCTGCCGTTTGCCGCAAAGGTTCCGGCCTCAATTATCCGGTCAAGGATGTCCTGCGGAATCATGTCCGGTTTGAATTTGCGAATACTTCTTCTGGTTTTCATTTCTTCTAATACTTTGCTCATGATTTAGTCCTCCCATTAATTCAAATGATATTTACAATAAGTCTTTTAGCTTTGCCATCTCATCCTCAGACAACGTAACACCCTTTCCCATCTTCTCGTGCTCCGGTGCCCAGTCTCTGATATCATACTTTGGTTCTCCACCATTCCATGAAATTCTGTTGAGTTCCTTTGTCCATCCTTTGGCACTCTCTGAGAGGATGCCGATGTGTTCTACTATTTCGTATTTGAAATCTGCCATACTATAAATCCTTTCTGTTTTAGTTTATTAGATGAAATTTCCACTCAGAGAGTGGAAAATCTTTTATTTCGCAATCTCATATAATAATAAAAATATACTGCTCTCAGATTGTCGACGCAGTGTGTCGATAATCTAATAACTGTGAAAAGCTGCTTCGCATTCTTATATATTACTTTAATAAATCAAAATCGTCTAGTTTGATTTTTGATAAAATAAAACACTGACATAATATTGTTTGTTGTCTTGGTTTTATATAGCGTCATGTAAATTATTCAGTTACTAAAACAGTGAAATTTATTAAAAAAATAATCTATATTACTTAACAAAGCGTTTTTCGACTGGTTCGCAAGGAATCTACAACAGTAGAAATTATTCTATATTACTTAACGACATAGATAGCGACAGTTTTAGACATAATCTACAACAGTAGAAATTATTCTATATTACTTAACTTTCAAAAAGCTTTTCTGACGGCACAACCATCTACAACAGTAGAAATTATTCTATATTACTTAACATACCTCAATTTTACGATGTTTCACATATCTACAACAGTAGAAATTATTCTATATTACTTAACGATTAAAATTGTAGGATATATACCAATATCTACAACAGTAGAAATTATTCTACATTACTTAACCTTGTTTACCTTAGTCAAAGAGTAGAAATCTACAACAGTAGAAATTATTCTATATTATTTAACCTATTTGCTAAATAGAAGGTTTGGCGAAATCTACAACAGTAGAAATCATTCTATATTACTTAACAGCTCTTTTTATTACAGGGAGGTGAATCTACAACAGTAGAAATTATTCTATATTACTTAACTCCAAATTTGTGTATTTGCACAATTTTTTGG
>ENA-OQBT01000883-OQBT01000883.1-human-gut-metagenome-genome-assembly--contig:-NODE-883-length-15331-cov-7.278677_pt1 | contig 15331 bp, 20 predicted proteins | sample MGYA00242749_ERZ504557 | MGnify/ENA primary metagenome ERZ504557 (study PRJEB26092, sample SAMD00036243) | human gut metagenome | host: Homo sapiens | study: EMG produced TPA metagenomics assembly of... | reverse complement strand
CCCCTGTTAGATACGGTAGTCGCTTAGCCTTTATCCGCCATAGCTCAGTTGGTAGTAGCGCATGACTGTTAATCATGATGTCGTAGGTTCGAGTCCTACTGGCGGAGTATATTTTTTAAGCTAGACAATGTCTAGCTTTTTTTGTTATTTGTTAACTGTAGTTGATGACGAAAAGCTAATATCTAGATGTGTCTTTTCAACGACTTTATTTGAGCTTAAGGTTTGATAAAAAGTTTTCGAGCTAGTGGCATATAGGCTTCTGTCATATTCATTGTAAGAAACTGTATCTTATTCATCTTAGAACTTAATAGCTGGGAGTTGGTCTTTATGTTACTTGAAAGTAAACTGATCAAGTTTAAGATGGACAAATGATACCCTTTTCAAGTAAGGCGTTGTGTAATTTTTTGTCGAGCTAGATTTGAAATAATGACTCTCTTACACCCTTTACACTGGAAGCAAGGCTTTTTAAGCACATAGTAGTGTTGGTGTTCTAGTTTTGTTTAAACCTCGATTAAGGTATCTTTTTCAAATACAAGAGAAATAATGATGTTAGTGTCTGCAATTCTGTGGTATTCTTAATAAGTCTCATAAGTTCTTCCTAATGGTAGTTTCGTCGCTTTTCATTATAGTTCTTATTGGACGTTTTGTCTGTATTCAAAAATCTCTATAATCTCTACAGTAGTTTTACCCACTACAGAAATTATAGAGCCATTTTAAGTCGTCATGATTGACTTTACTCTCTAGGAAGCGTAATCTAGACTTTAATTAAAGGATTAAAAGGAGATTCCTCGATGATTGAAGTAACTTATTTAAATACTGCAAAGCAAGAAAAACACACTTCTTTTGAAGATTACAATGAATTTGTCAGAGCACAGCAAGCTTGTCTGATAGCCTTACCGGATTCAACGCCAGTTACTAAGGTGACGATAAACGGACATGATATTGGCTACAAAGGACAATATGGCGACCTTTACTTTTATATTATGAAGCTAGACTTGGCACAATTTCAGTAATAATAAGGGAAAAGAATTAGACATCGTGTTCTAATTCTTTTTCTGGCTCTTTGTCAACTGTAGTGGGTGACGAAAAGCTAACATCTAGAGAGGACCGGATAGGTCCTCTTTTTATGTATGTTCAGTGTGATGAAGACACGCTTCTTAAAGTTGATGAAGTTTCTAAAACCAAAGCCCAACCGTTTGATGTCTTTAATCAACTTGTTAGTAGCTTACAGTTTTGCGTTTGAATAGTCTGTTTCTAGTGCATTTTGGATGTATTGCTTGTGTCCAAGAAAAGTCCTAAAGACAGTTTGAAAATAATGATTGACTTTGCTCCCATTTTCCTCTATCAGGTCAAAGAACTCACCTACTCTCTTCTCCTGAAAATGAAAAAGTAAGAGCTGATAAAGTGTATAGTAGGTCGGTTTAATTCTGTGGTATTTTTAATAGGTCTCATATGTTCTTCCTCATGGTAGTTTCGTCGCTTTTCATTATAGTTCTTATTGGACGTTTTGTCTGCATTCAAAAATCTCTATAATCTCTACAGTGGTTTTACCCACTACAGAAATTATAGAGCCATACAAGATAAAGTAGTGTTAAAAGGGGATGTTCGGATGATGAAAGAAACAACTAGAAAAGTCATCCGAGATCAAGTGAAACAAATTGCTAAATGCGTTGGAGTAACCTTTGGGGTTGAAGTGATTGTAGATTATGACGATAACTATCCTGTACTCTTTAATTCAGAAAATCTCACTCACTTTGTAGTTGACAGCTTATTTGTAGTTGACAGCTTAAAAGATCAGAATATTCCAGAAGTGAATAATATAGTCGATTTAGGACCACAAAATCCTTCTGAAGATTTTTCATATTATGGGCAAGTTGTACCAAGTACTTTCTTTTACATTGGTGCACAGCCTGAAGATGGCGGAAATTATCCCCATCATAGCCCTTTATTTTGATCGGTGTTTGAAAAGGGTGTACACTTTAATGAAAAGGGTGTATACTTTAATGAAAAGGGTGTATACTTTAATATGTAAGATTATTGAGATAGGGTGGATAACATGTTAGAGAAACAAGTACTTAGCAAGCTTTTGTCAAAAGCTTTTGATGTGCCGTTATGGTGACATATTGGGATGGTAAGTCAGAAAACTACGGGGACGGCTTACCAAAAATTCACATTAAGTTGAATGAGAAACCAAACATGAAGTCCTTAGCCAAGATGCCAACATTTACACTCGCTGAGGCGTACATGAATCGTGGCATTGAAATTGAAGGAAGCATTCAAGAATTGATTGCTTCCGCTTACCGTCAATCCGGTAGTTTTTTAACTGATCAAAGCGGTTTCAAGGGCACATTGACGAAAATGCTCCACGGCCACGATAAGAATGAATCTAAAGAAGACATTCACAGTCACTATGATATTGGTAATGACTTCTATAAGGAGTGGTTGGGCCCATCAATGACTTATTCTGCAGCGTACTGGCCAAAGGATGGGATGACATTGGAAGAAGCTCAGATGGCCAAGGTTCACCATATTTTAGACAAGTTGCACAGTGAACCAGGTAAGAAGCTATTGGATATCGGTTCTGGATGGGGAACGTTAATTATCACGGCTGCCCAAGAATACGGCCTTGAAACATATGGCATAACGTTATCAGAAGAACAATATGCCTTTACGAACCAACGCATTCAAGAACTAGGCCTACAAGATAAGGTCCACGTTATGTTGCGCGATTACCGTGATGTGGATATGACCTTTGACTACATCACTTCAGTTGGGATGTTTGAACACGTTGGTAAGGAAAACTTGGGCGAGTACTTTAAGGACGTCGCGAACTATCTCGTACCAAATGGCCGTGCGTTGATTCACGGTATCACTGGTCAACACTACGGTGCCGGTGTTGATCCATTTATCCAAAAGTACATTTTCCCTGGTGGTTACATTCCAAATATCGCCGAGAACGTCACACACATTATGGAAGCCGGTATGCAGTTGGACGATATCGAACCATTGCGTCGACACTACCAAAAGACGTTGGAAACTTGGACTGAGAATTACCACGCCGTATACGACAAAACAGTTGCTGAGCGTGGCGAAGCATTCGCCCGTGCTTGGGACTTATACCTACAAGGTAGTGCTGCTTCATTTGAATCAGGAAACATTGATGTTATCCAGTTCCTAATGACTAAGGGCGCTGCCGGCCAAGGGTTGCCAATGAGCCGTGCTTACATGACAGCTCGCGAAAATTAAAAACCTTTTCAGCGTTTGCAACATTTTTGTCGCGAACGCTTTTTTACAATTGTATAACGAAAACGCTTTCATAAAACGATATCATTTCACTTACTCGAAGTAACCTTTATGCTAATCAAGCAAGAGATCGAAAAGGCGAACGCAGACGCCAAATTAGAGACACAAGGTGAGTGAGACATAATGAAGTTTATTAAACTAGCCGGTATTATTACAGCTACAGCACTGCTAGTTAATACAACCATCGCTGATGCAGCCACATGGACATAACAGCAGGGAGTTTGTCATAATGTTCCTTGAAAGTAAACTGATCAAGCTTACGATAGCCAGTGGACGTCGACACGCGAAGTCTTCTTGCAATATCAGTTAGTGACACTTTCTCAGTTAGGAGTTGTGTAACTTTTTGTCGGACTAGATTGGAGATTTGGCAGTTTTTCTCAACGATAGATGTCTCAGCTACCGTGACTCTTCTACAACTTTTACACTGGAAACGACGTTTTTTCAGACGTAGTAGAGTTGGCGTTCCCGCTTGCTCGAGAAGAGGGATTTTAGAGTTTTTTTGAAAGTTATATTTGATCATCTTTCCTTGGCAGTGAGGACATGATGGTGAAGGGTAATCAAGTTTTGCTTGAATCTCGATATGAGTGTCAGTTTCAAAAACAAGTGAAATAATGATGTTTTGGTCTTTGATTCCGATTAATTCTGTGGTATTCTTAATAAGTCTCATAAGTTCTTCCTAATGATGGTTTGGTTGCTTTTCATTATAGTTCTTATGGGACTTTTTGTGTACACTCAAAAAGCTCTATAATCTCTACAGTAGTTTTACCCACTACAGAAATTATAGAGCCATATAATAAAGGAGCTAGGCGAGGACAACTAAAAAAGCACCTTGCTGGTGCTAGTCTCTTGCCTGCTGAACTCGTAAATTGATTGATACCTAACGGGTATTTTTTTGCTTTCCTTTTTGCTTACTTTCGAGGTAAGCAAACGGCAACTTATGGGGGTATGAATTACTAAAATAGTTCACAAAATCGCTTTGCTATCACTCTAATACAATCCTGTGGAAAAGTAGTGTGATTATATAACTAATTGTTTCTTCATTTATGGGATATTTAAAGGGTAAGAGTAGCTTAATGATATTTATTGGAAACGCTAATTTAAAGTATAAATATGAGTATTGTAAATTTAGTTTTTAAGTTTTTGTTGATATTGAGAGCAGTTTGTCGGGTTAACGAGAAAAGGTGAGATGAAGGGAAACGATTCGTTAGATTTTTAGGCGTCTACCGTTAGAGGTGCCTTTTAGCTGAAGAACGAACCACCTGTTCTCGTGGGTGGTTTTGACTCTATCTCGCTTATTTAATTGTTTTAGTCAAGTTATTTATAGTGACATATATGTCTCTATTTTATTTTTCTACATTCTTTTATAATAGGTCTGTAATTATCTAATTACAGAATTTATATTTATTATTGGAGGTTCAATGGAACAAGAAGTTTTTGTTAAGGCATATGAAAAGGTAAGGCCAATTGTACTTAAGGCGTTTAGGCAATACTTTATTCAGCTTTGGGATCAAGCTGACATGGAGCAAGAGGCGATGATGACTTTGTATCAGCTTTTAAAAAAGTTTCCTGATTTAGAGAAAGATGATGATAAGTTACGTCGTTACTTTAAAACTAAGTTTAGGAATCGACTTAATGATGAAGTGAGGCGGCAGGAGTCAGTAAAACGTCAAGCTAATAGACAGTGTTATGTTGAAATTTCAGATATTGCCTTTTGTATTCCCAATAAGGAGCTAGATATGGTTGATAGACTTGCTTATGATGAACAGCTTAATGCTTTTCGTGAGCAGTTATCATCGGAAGATTCTCTTAAGTTGGATCGATTGTTGGGTGGTGAATGCTTTAGGGGAAGGAAAAAGATGATACGAGAGTTAAGATTTTGGATGGTTGACTTTGATCCATGTAATGAAGAAGACTGAGTTGAAATTATTCTCTAGTTTGTTTTATTCAATAGTTATGGACATTATTCGTATCAGTTAATTTGTTTATTAGTGACTCTCATTATAAGATGAGTTTGTTTATTTTACCTCTATTGTGTTTCCAGTAATTCTTGGAAGGTCAACCTTTTCTTTATTTAGAGCTTCATGGTAAAGTTTTAAGAATTCTGCATAGATATGGACTTGTTGTCCATTTTTTGTAAAAATGTCAACACGAAAAACAAGTTGTCCGGAAGGTTTTGAAGTTAATCCGATGATATTTGGACTCCCAATAATTTCAGGATAATTTTCAATGTTGTCTTTATTAACTTGTTGGATAATGCTTGTTACTTTACTGATATCGGTAGAAGTATAGACTGGGATGTCAATTTGAGCTCTCATATCTCCACGAGATTTATTGGAAACGATTGTGATATTACGATTAGGTATAAAATGAAGTGTTCCATCAAAGCCTCGAATCTGAGTAGTGCGGATACCCATAGTAGAAACAAGACCTGTAATGGCTCCTACCTCAACAGAATCACCAACTTCAAATTGATCTTCTAATAAGATGAAAAAACCATTAACGACGTCAGATAGGAATCCTTGAGCTCCTAGACCAAGGGCAACACCGGCAAGTCCGGCTCCTGCTAGAAGGCTAGATACGGGAACACCCAAAATACTTAGAAGCCAGTATACAAGGAAAAAGTAAAGGATATAGTGCATGCAATTGTGCAGTAGGTGTTCAATAGTTTTTTTACGGGCGGATGTTTGAATGGTCCATGATAGTGAACGTCCGACAGTATGTTTAAACAGAAAGTTGATAATCTTTTTACTAAGCAGAAAGATGATGAGGAGAATGAGAAGTTTAATTCCTTTCGAAATAAGTAGCATTAGGCTTTCTTCGAAATTAAATTGCTGTATATATTTTTGTAAAATATTCATATCTCTAGTTTATCAAAATTTGTAAAAAGAAACAGTCTATAACGTTTTTCTTGTTATTAAATTGGAGAAAAAAACTTTCAAAAGGCTTTGAAATATGGTAAACTAAACTGTATCTATAAAAATTTAAGGAGAATGACTACATGTCTGTATCATTTGAAAACACAGCCACAAACCGTGGTGTGGTGACATTTACTATCGGTCAGGATAAAATTCAACCAGCTTTGGATCAAGCGTTTAACAAGGTTAAAAAGAATTTGAACGTACCAGGTTTCCGTAAAGGACACATTCCTCGTGCCGTATTTAACCAAAAATTTGGTGAAGAAGCTCTTTACGATGATGCTTTGAATGCAATACTTCCAGCAGCTTATGAAGCAGCGATTGCTGAACTTGGTCTTGATGTTGTTGCACAACCAAAAATTGATGTAAAATCAATTGGAAAAGGTCAAGATTGGACACTTACTGCAGAAGTTGTTACAAAACCAGAAGTAAAACTTGGAGCATATAAAGATCTTGAAGTTTCAGTAGAAGTTTCAAAAGAAGTCACTGACGAAGAAGTTGATGCTAAGCTTGAAAACGAACGTAAAAACTTAGCTGAATTGATTGTTAAAGACGGTGCAGCTGAATATGGAGATACTGTGGTTATTGACTTCGTTGGTTCAGTAGACGGTGTTGAATTTGACGGTGGTAAAGGTGAAAACCACTCTCTTGAACTTGGTTCAGGTCAATTTATCCCAGGTTTCGAAGACCAATTGGTTGGAGCAAAATCTGGTGATGAAGTAGAAGTTAAAGTAACTTTCCCAGAAGACTATCAAGCTACTGATCTTGCAGGTAAAGCTGCTGTATTTGTTACTAAAGTTAACGAAGTTAAAGCTAAAGAAGTTCCTGCTCTTGATGATGAGTTGGCTAAAGACCTTGATGACGAAGTTGACACTCTTGATGAGTTGAAAGCTAAATATCGTAAAGAACTTGAAGCAGCTAAAGAAATTGCATTTGATGATGCTGTTGAAGGTGCTGCACTTGATTTGGCTGTTGAAAACGCTGAAATCGTTGAATTGCCAGCAGAAATGGTTGAAAATGAAGTTCACCGTGCTATGAACGAATTCATGGGTAACTTGCAACGTCAAGGTATTTCTCCTGAAATGTACTTCCAAATTACTGGTACAACCCAAGAGGATCTTCGTAAACAATATGAAGCTGATTCTGATAAACGTGTGAAAACTAATCTTGTTATCGAAGCTGTTGCTGCTGCGGAAGGATTTGACGCTACAGATGAAGAAATCCAAAAAGAAATCAATGACCTTGCAGCTGAGTACAATATGGAAGTATCACAAGTTTCTGAACTTCTTTCACCTGAAATGCTTAAACATGATATTGCTATGAAGAAAGCTGTTGAAGTTATTACAAGTTCAGCAAAAGTTAAATAATATGTCTAAAATCAAGTTTCTGTTGAGACTTGATTTTTTATTCTATAAATACTTTGACTATTGACTCTTTTTAGCGTAAAATAGAGGGTAGCGAAATTTGATTGCTGAGTTATTTTCTAGTAGGAATTAGCTTGAGTAATAATGAAGGAGAACCGCTTTGGAACTAGACGTATTTGCTGGACAAGAAAAAAGTGAATTATCAATGATTGAAGTGGCCCGTGCTATCTTAGAAACACGTGGTCGTGATAAAGAAATGTATTTCAACGATTTAGTCAATGAAATTCAAAATTACTTAGAAAAATCGGATGCCGATATCCGTAGTGCTTTGCCATTCTTTTATTCAGATTTGAATACGGATGGAAGTTTCATTCCACTAGGTGATAACAAATGGGGCTTGCGTTCATGGTATGCTATTGATGAAATCGATGAAGAGGTTATCACATTGGAAGATATTGATGAAAATGCACCAAAACGTAAAAACAAGAAAGTAAATGCCTTCATGGATGGTGATGAAGATGCCATCGACTATAATGATGATGATCCAGAAGACGAGAACTTCACACCTTCTTCTGCTATTCTTGAATATGACAATGATAACGAAGATGATGAGAATGCCGAAGTGGAATCTTATGATTCTGAGTTGAATGAAATTATTCCAGATGACGATTTAGATGATGTTGAGTTGTCTGAAGAAGATGACGATGATGACTATGAAGATGAGACAAACGACTAAGTTTTCATTGACAAATGGTTTTGGATAGTTTAGACTAATTATCGGGCACCTCTTTTAAAGAGGCCATGATTAAGGCTCCCAGAGTAAAACTCTTGGGGTCATTTTTGTTTTCAGTCATCTACTGGTTTTGTTGCTATTGAGTTACTAAATAGCACTCATGTTGTATACTGGTAAAGGACAATTTTGATTATCGAATACGGTAATCAATCTGCTTTTTTCATTGTTTTGTATTATTTTATAAGGAGTTAACATGACAAAATATATTTTCGTCACTGGTGGTGTGGTATCTTCAATTGGTAAAGGGATTGTAGCTGCGAGTCTTGGACGTTTGCTTAAGAATCGTGGGCTTAAGGTTACCATTCAAAAATTTGACCCTTACATCAATATTGATCCAGGAACGATGAGTCCTTACCAACATGGTGAAGTTTATGTCACTGATGATGGTGCTGAAACGGACCTTGACCTTGGCCACTACGAACGTTTTATCGATATTAACCTTAACAAATACTCTAACGTTACTACTGGTAAGATTTATAGTGAAGTTTTACGTAAAGAACGTAAGGGGAGTATTTAGGTGCGACTGTTCAGGTAATTCCGCATATCACAGATGCTTTGAAAGACAAGATTAAGCGTGCGGCGACAACGACTGATTCAGATGTTGTTATCACTGAAGTTGGTGGGACTGTTGGTGATATTGAAAGTCTTCCATTCTTAGAAGCTCTTCGTCAAATGAAGGCTGATGTGGGCTCTGACAATGTTATGTATATCCACACAACGCTTCTTCCATACTTGAAGGCTGCTGGGGAAATGAAGACAAAACCAACGCAACACTCTGTTAAGGAATTGCGTGGTTTAGGTATTCAACCCAATATGTTGGTTATTCGTACAGAGGAACCTGCTGGACAAGGAATCAAGAATAAGTTGGCTCAGTTTTGTGATGTAGCACCTGAGGCTGTTATTGAATCACTAGATGTGGAACATATCTATCAAGTGCCACTTAATATGCAGGCTCAGGGTATGGATCAAATCGTTTGTGATCATTTGAAGCTGAATGCACCAGCTGCAGATATGACAGAATGGTCTGCTATGGTTGATAAGGTACTTAATCTTAAGAAAACAACTAAAATTGCTCTTGTTGGGAAATATGTGGAGCTTCACGATGCTTATTTGTCAGTGGTTGAGGCACTTAAACACTCAGGTTTGGCAAATGATACTGCCATTGATATTGACTGGGTTAATGCTAATGATTTGACTGCTGAAAATGTTGCTTCTCGCTTGGCTGATGCTGATGGTATCATCGTTCCTGGTGGTTTCGGTCAACGTGGTACAGAGGGCAAGATTCAAGCTATTCGTTATGCACGTGAAAATGATGTGCCGATGTTGGGTGTCTGCCTCGGTATGCAATTGACATGTATTGAATTTGCTCGCCACGTTCTTCACTTGGATGGCGCTAACTCAGCTGAGCTTGATCCAGAAACTCAATACCCAATTATTGATATTATGCGTGATCAAATTGATATTGAAGATATGGGTGGTACTCTTCGTCTTGGTCTTTACCCATGTAAGTTGAAACCAGGTTCTAAGGCAGCAGCCGCTTACGGCAACCAAGAGGTAGTACAACGTCGTCACCGTCACCGTTATGAATTTAATACTAAGTTCCGTGAGCAGTTCGAGGCTGAGGCTTTGTATTCTCAGGCGTGTCACCAGATAATCGTTTGATGGAAGTCGTAGAACTCCCAGATAAGAAATTCTTTGTTGCAGCGCAATACCACCCAGAATACCATAGCCGTCCAAACCATGCTGAAGAACTTTACAGTGCTTTTGTAACAGCAGCGGTTGAAAATGCTAAATAATGAACTAGAACAGAGTGGAATAGCCTACTCTGTTTTTTATTGGCTTCTTTTATGCTAAAATAAAGGGAATAATAAGAAAGAGTGAGGAAAACAAATGGCTAAGTTTGGCTTTTTGTCAGTATTAGAAGAAGAATTAGATAAGCACCTGGATTATGATTTTGCGATGGACTGGGATAAAAAGAATCACGCTGTGGAGGTGACGTTCATCCTAGAAGCGCAAAACAGTGGTAATGTGGAGACTATTGATGATGAGGGTGAAGTGTCTGATGAAGATGTTATTTTTGAAGATTACGTGCTCTTTTACAATCCAGCAAAATCGAGATTTGATGAGGAGGATTACCTAGTAACAATCCCATATGAACCTAAAAAAGGCCTGTCTCGTGAGTTTTTAGCTTATTTTGCAGAAACATTAAATGAGGTGGCAACGGAAGGGGTGAGTGACTTGATGGATTTTCTATCTGATGATGGACCTGAGGAATTCGGTTTGGTTTGGGACAAAGAAGCTTTCGACAAAGGGAAAGCTCAACTTGAAGAGAAGGTGTTTTTTGCTTATCCAAGGTATTAAAGGGAGTGAAAAGGGATGGATGCTTATCTAAAGGATCAGTTAGATTTTACAGGTGTTAAGGTTGCCTTACTCGTAGAGAAAAGTATTCTGGTCGTTCTTAGAGATAATAAGCCAGATATTCCTTGGCCAAATATGTGGGAATTACCAGGTGGTGGAAGAGAGGGCATAGAAACGCCACTTGAGTGTCTTCAACGTGAAGTCTGGGAGGAGCTAGGCTTGACTTTGAAAGAGGAATCGATTATTTGGTCGCGAATCTACCCTAGTATCTTGGATAAAGATAGGTTAGCTGTTTTTGTGGTTGCCCAAATTAGTCAGAAGCAGTATCAAGAGATTTGTTTTGGAGATGAAGGCAGGAATTTAAATTGATGCCTATAGAGGACTTTATAAAAGCAGAAGGTGTCATTCCCCAGTTACAAGAACGTTTTAAAGACTATTTAGTAGGAAAGGAAATAGATAATTAATGAACAAATGGCAAGAATTAACGATTGAAGTTAATCGTGAGGTCGAAGAGGCGGCTTCTAATATTTTAATCGAATCTGGGAGCCAGGGTGTGACTATTGATGACAGTGCAGATTATTTGGAAAATGCGGACCGCTTTGGGGAACTTTATCCTGAGGTTGAGCAGGTTGAGACAGTTAAAATTACGGCTTATTATCCGGAATCAGCAGATATCGAGGCTATTACTAAGCAGGTTAATGATCGTTTGGATGAGTTGACAGATTTTGGTCTTGAAACGGGAGATATTCACTTGGTAACTCAAGAATTGGTTGAAGAAGATTGGGCTGAGAATTGGAAAAAATACTATGAACCAGCTCGCATTACCCATGATTTGACCATCGTGCCGTCATGGACAGATTATGAGGCATCAGTAGGTGAAAAGATTATCAAGCTGGATCCTGGCATGGCCTTTGGAACAGGAACCCACCCAACGACTAAGATGAGCCTTTTTGCACTCGAACAGGTGCTTCGTGGTGGTGAGACGGTGATTGATGTGGGAACTGGTTCGGGAGTTCTCTCGATTGCTAGCTCTCTTCTTGGAGCCAAGGAAATCTATGCTTATGACCTTGATGATGTGGCGGTTCGAGTCGCACAGGAAAATATCGACATGAATCCTGGTATGGAAAATATCCACGTTGCTACGGGAGATCTTTTGAAGGGTGTAACTCAAGAAGCTGATGTTATCGTGGCTAATATTTTGGCGGATATTCTCATCCACCTGACGGAAGACGCCTATCGTTTGGTTAAGGATGAAGGTTATTTGATTATGTCAGGGATTATCTCTGAAAAATGGGATATGGTGCGTGAATGGGCTGAGAAAGCTGGTTTCCTCCTGGAAACTCACATGGTTCAGGGAGAGTGGAATACTTGTGTCTTCAAGAAGACGGATGATATTTCAGGTGTGATTGGAGGCTAAATGCAACAGTATTTTATAAAGGGGCAGGTTGAAAATCCAGTGATCATCAAAGACAAGGATACTGTGAAGCATATGTTTAACGTTATGCGTTTAACAGAGGATGATCAGGTTGTCTTGGTTTTTGAAGACGGTGTCAAGCGCCTTGCTCGTGTGATTGATCGTGAGAATCATGTCTTTGAAGTGATTGAAGACTTAAATGAGACTGTCGAGATGCCTGTATCTGTAACCATTGCTTCTGGTTTTCCCAAGGGAGACAAGCTGGAACTGGTGACACAAAAGGTAACAGAGCTTGGAGCTCAGGCTATTTGGGGCTTCCCTGCCGACTGGTCTGTAGTTAAATGGGATGGTAAGAAGCTTGCCAAGAAGGAAGATAAACTTGCCAGAATTGCTCTAGGAGCTGCAGAACAATCCAAGCGTAATTGTGTTCCAGAAGTCAGATTGTTCGAGAAGAAGGGAGAATTTCTATCAGAATTAGCTCATTTTGATAAGATTTTTATCGCCTATGAGGAAACAGCTAAAGCGGGTGAGTTGGCTACTCTAGCTCGTGAGTTGGCTAAGGTGGAAAATGGACAGAAGCTCCTCTTTATCTTTGGACCAGAAGGTGGTATTTCTCCGTCTGAGATTGATGCATTTGAAGAAGCTGGTGGCGTTAAAATTGGCCTTGGACCGCGTATTATGCGGACGGAAACAGCTCCCCTCTATGCTTTGAGCAGTGTGAGTTATGCCCTAGAATTGAATAATTAAGAGAAAGTTGGCTTTGTTCCAACTTTTTTGTATTTGACACTTTTAAGCTAAGATTGAATCATGTCATTGGTTTTGTATGACAAATCGAGCATTTCTAAAAAAAGTTGATATTCTTATTTCGGTTTAATATAATTGTATTATCTTTATAAAAGGGGAAAATTTTAATGAAAACGGGATCGTTATGTGGCTCAATCCGCTGTTGTTTTGGGCCTTTTTGCTCTCTTGACTGTGCTACAAGTTGTGGGGTATGCTGATGAGGCAACGGCGCCCAGTTCCAACTACCCCAACTGAAACTGTGACAGATAGTGGAGCCACTATCGTATCAGGACAAGGAACTTCGGGGACAGCTGTTCAAGGAGGAACAGAGACTGTATCTGCTACACTAACACCAGTAGCGACAAATGCGTCTGTAGAAGCATCATCTTCTAGCTCAACAGTCCAAGCAAGTCAAGAAGCTAGTGCTGTTTTGACTAATGCCAATCAAGTGACACCAGCAGTGCCAGTACAGCCTGAAATCGTTACTGAACCTGCTCATGAGGGACAGACTGTTGATATGCAGATTTTGTCAACAACAGATATTCACACCAACTTGGTTAACTATGACTATTATCAAGATAAGCCGTCTCAAAGCATTGGTCTATCCAAAACTGCTTGTCCTTATCAAAAAAGCCCGTGAAACCAATCCCAATACGGTCTTGGTGGACAGTGGGGATATGATTCAAGGAACTCCTTTTGGAACTTATAAGGCCTTGATTGATCCTGTTGCCCAAGGTGAGACTCACCCTATGTACAAGGCTTTTGAGATGCTTGGTTACGATGCTGAAACGCTTGGAAATCACGAGTTTAACTTATGGCCTCGAATTTTTGGATCGCATGGTTAAGGCCGCTAAGATTAACATTATCAATGCTAATGTGCGCAATGCTCAGACAGGTGACTACTATTACAATCCCTATAAGATTGTTAATAAGACCTTTACCGATACGGATGGCAAACAGGTAACGCTAAAAATCGGTATTACTGGTGTCCTTCCAACGCAGATTTTGGTTTGGGATAAGGCCAATCTTGAAGGTAAGGTAACTGTCGACGATCCAATGGAGGCTGTTAAGACTATTGTTCCTCAAATGAAGGCTGCTGGGGCTGATTTTATTCTTGTTGCTGCTCATTCTGGTATTGGCGACAATGAATATACTAAGAACGAGGAAAATGAAGGTTACCAAATTGCTGGTATCGAAGGTGTTGATGCTGTTGCGACAGGGCATTCTCATGCGGATTTCCCAAATGGTGATGGTACAAGTTTTTATGCCAAATATCCTAGTGTAGATGATGTCAATGGTCTCATCAATGGGAAACCTGTAGTTATGGCTGGTAAGTTCGGAGATCATCTCGGTATCATGGATGTCAAGTTGACTTATACGGATGGCAAATGGAAAGTTGTCAACAGTAAGGCTAAGCTTGAAAAAATTGATATTAAGTCAGATATTGCGGATAAAGCTCTAATTGACATGGCTGCTCATGACCACGATGGGACAATATCAACTATGTTCGTAAGGAAGTTGGTGAGACCACTGCCCCAATCACTAGCTATTTTGCTCAAGTTCAGGACGATCCATCTATTCAAATCGTAAACAATGCGCAATTGTGGTATGCCAAAAAACAAGTAGCGGGAACAGCAGATGAAAATCTACCAATCCTTTCAGCAGCTGCACCTTTCAAGCAGGGACTCGTGGGGATGCAAGTTACTACACTGACATTCCAGCAGGTCCATTAGCCATTAAGAATGTCGCAGACCTCTACCTCTATGATAATGTCACTGCCCTTCTCAAGGTGACTGGTGCGCAGATTAAAGAATGGTTGGAAATGTCTGCAGGACAGTTCAATCAAATTGACCCTAACAGCAAAGAACCCCAACAACTCTTAACAGTAGCTATCCCTCGTATAATTACGATGTGATTGATGGGTTGACTTACAAGTTCGATTTAACACAACCTAACAAGTATGACCGTGAAGGTAAGTTGGTTAACCAAGATGTCAGTCGTGTCCGTGATTTAGCTTATCAAGGTCAACCAATTGATTTGAATCAAACCTTCCTTGTCGTAACCAATAACTACCGTGCGACTGGTAATTTCCCTGGTGTTAAGGATGCCGCAGAAAAACGTCTCCTCAATTTTGAAAATCGTCAGGCCATCATTGACTATATTGTCAGTGAGAAAACGATTAATCAGAGTGCCGATGGGAATTGGAGTTTCCTTCCAAACATTGCAAATGCGGATATCCGTTTTGCCTCATCGGATAATGCACGTGCCACCTTGCTAATCAGGATGCTATTAGTTATGTGGGGCCATCAACACAGGCAGGATTTGCGGAGTACCGTTTGATTGTTAAGGAAAAAGCAAATCAAGTCGAGGATACGGCTAATAAAGAATCTGAGAAGTTATC
>ENA-OQBT01000881-OQBT01000881.1-human-gut-metagenome-genome-assembly--contig:-NODE-881-length-15356-cov-1.842143_pt1 | contig 15356 bp, 20 predicted proteins | sample MGYA00242749_ERZ504557 | MGnify/ENA primary metagenome ERZ504557 (study PRJEB26092, sample SAMD00036243) | human gut metagenome | host: Homo sapiens | study: EMG produced TPA metagenomics assembly of... | reverse complement strand
CGGAGAGGTACAGAGAAACCTGGCGAGAGGGATGTATGAAGAAGGAAAAAAAGCTGCGCTTCATTATGAACAGATTTTTGGGAAAGGCAACTTTTTTTCTGGAACTGCAGGATCATGGGATTCCGGAACAGCGCACCGTTAACCAGCAGTTGATGCGTCTGTCGCAGGAGATTGGAATCGACCTTGTGGCGACAAATGACGTGCATTATACTTACGCAGAAGATGAAAAGCCACATGATATCCTGCTTTGTCTTCAGACAGGGAAAAAGCTCGCAGACGAGGATCGGATGCGCTATGAAGGCGGACAGTACTACGTGAAGTCAAAAGAAGAGATGGCAGCACTTTTCCCATATGCACCGGAGGCGCTGGAAAATACACAGAAGATTGCAGACAGATGCCATGTAGAGATTGAATTTGGTGTGACAAAGCTTCCGAAATTCGATGTGCCGGAAGGATTTACCTCATGGGAATATTTGAATAAGCTCTGTTTTGACGGACTGAAAAGACGATATGGAGAAGACCCGGATCCAGCTCTTGTGGAGCGCCTGAATTATGAATTGGGCGTTATCAAAGCATGGGTTACGTGGATTACTTCCTTATTGTATGGGATTTCATTCATTTTGCAAAAAGCAACGGAATCATGGTTGGACCTGGGCGTGGATCTGCGGCGGGAAGCATTGTGGCGTACACACTTGCGATCACCAATATCGATCCGATCCGGTATCAGCTGCTGTTCGAGCGTTTTCTGAATCCGGAACGTGTGTCCATGCCCGATATCGACGTGGACTTCTGCTTTGAAAGAAGGCAGGAAGTCATTGATTATGTTGTGCGTAAATACGGCAAAGACCGGGTAGTGCAGATCGTAACCTTTGGTACACTGCAGGCGCGCGGGGTGCTGCGGGATGTGGGAAGAGTTATGGATCTTCCGTATGCTTTTGTGGATTCAATTGCAAAGATGATTCCGAAAGAACTGAATATTACACTGGATAAATCCCTGAAGATGAACCATGAGCTGAAGAAGCTCTATGATGAAGACCCACAGGTAAAAGAGCTGATCGATATGTCAAAGAGACTGGAAGGTCTGCCACGCATACATCCATGCATGCCGCGGGAGTCGTGATCAGCCAGAAGGATGTGGATGAATATGTTCCGCTGGCACTTGGAGCGGACAACAATGTAGTCACACAGTTTACCATGACCACGCTGGAAGAACTGGGACTTCTGAAAATGGATTTCCTTGGACTTCGTACCCTGACCGTCATCCAGGATGCGATCAGACTGGTTGAAAAAAGTACCGGTGTGAAGCTGGTAACAGAAAAATTAAATTATAATGATAAAGCAGTGCTTGACTATATCGGAACCGGCAAGACGGACGGCATTTTCCAGATAGAAAGTGCAGGGATGAAGAGCTTCATGAAGGAACTTCGTCCACAGAGTCTGGAAGATATTATCGCCGGAATTTCTCTTTACCGGCCAGGTCCGATGGATTTCATTCCACAGTATATCAAAGGAAAGAACCATCCGGAGCTGATTACTTACGAATGCCCGCAGTTAAAGCCGATCCTGGCACCGACCTATGGCTGCATTGTATACCAGGAACAGGTTATGCAGATCGTGCGTGACCTTGCCGGATATTCACTTGGCGAAGCGACCTTGTACGCCGTGCCATGAGTAAGAAAAAGGGCGACGTGATGCAGAGAGAGCGTCAGAATTTTGTATATGGTAATGAAGAAGAAGGCATTCCGGGTTGTGTCAAAAATGGAATCGATGAAAAGGTTGCGAATAAGATCTATGATGAAATGATCGATTTTGCAAAGTATGCGTTCAACAAATCACATGCGGCAGCGTATGCGGTTGTCTCATACCAGACAGCGTATCTGAAATATTATTATCCGGTAGAATATATGGCAGCGCTTATGACTTCTGTCATCGACAATCCGGGAAAGGTTGCCGAATACATTTACACTTGCCGACAGATGGGAATTTCTATCCTGCCGCCGGATATCAATCGTGGGGTTGGTGATTTTTCTGTAGATAACGGTAATATCCGTTACGGACTTGCGGCGATCAAGGGGGTTGGAAGACCGGTGATCGAGCAGATCATCCGGGACAGAGAAGAGCATGGCACGTTTCGTGATCTGAAGGATTTTCTGGAACGGCTTTCCGGTAAGGAAGTCAATAAACGTGCGGTAGAAAACTTTATCAAATCCGGCGCATTTGACAGTCTGAAAGGGACCAGAAAGCAGTTTATGATCATTTATGTACAGATCATGGATCAGGTAGCACAGAACAAGAAAAATTCGCTTGCCGGACAGATGTCGCTCTTTGATATTGTAGATGACGAACAGAAAAAAGAATTTGAGGTCACGCTTCCGGATGTGGGAGAATACCAGAAGGAACGATGCTTGCAATTTGAAAAAGAAGTACTCGGCGTGTATATCAGCGGACATCCATTGGAAGAATATGAAGAGAAATGGCGCAAGAGTATTTCCGCAACGACATTGGATTTTCAGCTTGATGAAGAGACCGGACGGACAAAAGTACGTGACGGGTCAAGGGAGATCATCGGTGGTATGATCACATCGAAGATGATCAAATATACAAAGAAGAATCAAACGATGGCATTTATTACCGTAGAGGATCTTCTTGGAACGGTAGAGGTTGTCATTTTCCCGCAGAGCTATGAGAAAGCCAGCAGTATCTGCAGGAGGACAGCAAAGTATTTGTGCGGGGACGTGTATCGGAAGAAGATGATAATGCAAGTAAGCTGATCTGTGAAGAGGTGATTCCGTTTGATATGACGAAAAAAGAACTGTGGATCCAGTATGCCGACAAACAGAGTTACCTTCAAGATGAGCAGAATCTGTTCCGGATGCTCGCGGAAAGTGAGGGTGAAGACCAGGTTGTAATCTTCTGTAAAGCGGAGAGAGCGGTAAAAAGACTGCCTAAAAACGCAAATATCCAGGTAGAATCCTGGAATTTTGAGCAGATTGATCGAATTATTTTGGAGAAGATTGTGTAAAAGTAATAGAAAAACCCATTGAAATGAAGGGGTGAATATTATACAATAACGTGTGAATTGAGATAAATTAAGCAAAAGGATAGTAAAGTTACAAAGTAGAAGAGACGGAGGAGACATATCATGGCAGAAAAAGTAATCAGAACTATCGGCGTATTGACCAGTGGAGGAGACGCACCGGGAATGAACGCTGCAATCCGTGCAGTTGTAAGAACCGCATTGGGAAAAGGACTGAAGGTAAGAGGAATCAGAAGAGGTTATTCAGGACTTCTTAACGAGGAAATTATTGATTTAAGTGCCAGAGATGTATCAGACACGATCCAGAGAGGTGGAACGATTCTTCTGACAGCCCGTTGCGAGGAAATGCGTACACCAGAAGGACAGCAGAAAGCAGCAGCAATCTGTAAGAAATATGGAATTGACGGTCTGGTAGTTATCGGAGGAGACGGTTCCTTCAAGGGAGCACAGAAATTATCTGATTTTGGAGTAAATACAATCGGACTTCCGGGAACGATCGATCTTGATATCGCATGTACAGAATACACAATCGGATTCGATACAGCGGTTAATACAGCGATGGAAGCAATTGACAAAGTGCGTGATACATCTACATCACATGAAAGATGTAGTGTTATCGAAGTTATGGGACGTGATGCGGGATACCTTGCACTGTGGTGCGGTATTGCCAATGGAGCAGAGAAGATTCTTCTTCCTGAGGAACATGACTACGATGAAGCAAAGATTATTGCAGACATCAAAGAAAGCAGAAAACGCGGTAAAAGCATTACATTATCATCAATGCCGAAGGTATCGGTGATTCTATGAATATGGCAAAGAGAATCGAAAAAGAGACGGGTATGGAGACACGTGCTACTATTCTTGGTCATATGCAGCGTGGAGGAAGCCCGACAGCAAAAGACAGAGTTTATGCATCTATCATGGGATCTCTTGCTGTAGATCTTCTTCTTGAAGGAAAAACAAACCGTGTAGTAGGATACAAACATGGCGAGTATATTGACTTCGATATCAACGAAGCACTGGCAATGCAGAAAGGAATTCCGGAGTACCAGTACGATATCGCAAAACAGCTTGCCATCTAATAACAGACAGATTGGATGACGTGTATGACACAGGATGTATTATTGACGATTTCCGGACTGCATGATATGGCATTTGCAGATCCGGAAGAAAATGAAGAGAATGAGCCGATCGAAGTGATTACTCCGGCGAGCTATTACTGGAAGAACGGAAAGCATTATATTCTTTATGATGAAGTAATGGAAGGGATTCCGGGGGTGGTTAAGAATAAGATCAAGATCACCGGTGAAGATTCGATGGAGATCATGAAGAGCGGAATTACGAATGCACATATGGTATTTGAGAAGAATCAGATGAATGTCACATATTATGATACACCGTATGGGCAGCTTCATGTCGGAATTCATACACGGAAGCTGGATGTGAATGTGGATGATGAGCGAATTGATATTGCTGTGGAGTACGGGCTTGATGTGAATCATGAAGCGACGGCAGACTGCCGGATCGCAATGAGCATAAGACCGAAAGCACAGGCAGAGGAAGCAATTTCAGGAAAATAAAACAAAAAGGGTAAATGATTCAATCAGCTCAGAATCATTTACCCTTTTTTGTTACTTGTTCCGCAGTCTTGCCCAGAATCCTTTTTTCTTAGGTGGAGTCTCAAGAGAACCTCTGACTCCTTTTACTGCAGTGATGTAAATACCGCTTACGGTTGCTTTTACTTCTTTTTTGACTGGAATAAGATCATAGATGCTTGCATCACACATCAGAGTCATGATCTTTGGTCCGACTTTTGCCTTGACTACAGGTACCTTTGAACGACGAAGATACTTAGGTGTATTTTCAAGAACAACTGACGGGAAACCGGCATCTTTAAGCTTCATCTTACCTTTGTCGATAACCAGGATGTTGACCTGCTGTGCAGCAGCTGCAATCATCTCTTCCTGTTCTGCCTGCTTTTTCTGCGCTTTCTTACCGAGGAAATACAGAACAACCAGGGCGATAAGCAGTACGGCAAGAATTACCAGTAATACGATCGTTATCTTACTCACGGGTTTTCCTCCTCAAATCATATTTACACATAGCTTATTGTAGCATTGTTTGTAGACAAGTGCAAGTAATTTGAAGTTTTTGGCGGCTTTTTGAAAGTAATGGAAAATCTGAAATAAATGTGAATTTTGGGAAATCCCTTTTCAATGACGGATTATGTGTTATAATCATATGTAGCGCTCTGATGTGGGTGATTTGGACAGTCAGAGAGAATGAAGATATAAGAGGTGTAAAAGAAAATGAAAAAGAAATTAGCAGTACTGGCAGCAGGTATCTGTGCATTGTCATTATTTCTTACCGGATGCTCCGGTGAGATTTCCAATGATTATGTTACGATTACAAATATAAAGATGTGGAGATTGATAAAGTAGATGCGGATGCGGTATCGGATAATGATGTAGAAGCACAGATCAACAGTTGTTACTTCAAGTCTAAATCAAACTACAAACAAGAAGTTACAGACCGTAGCAGCACAAACCGGAGATACGGTAAGATTTGACTACGAAGGAAAGAAAGATGGTGTGGCATTTGATGGTGGAACAGCGACAGATGCACAGCTTACATTAGGAAGTGGTCAGTTTATTGACGGATTTGAGGATGGCGTTGTCGGACACAATATTGGCGATACTTTTGATCTGGATCTGACTTTCCCGGAGAACTATGGAAATGAAGATCTTGCAGGTCAGGCAGTTGTATTTACCGTTACACTGAAGGGAATCAGCCAGACCGATGTACCGGAACTTACCGATGAATTTGTACAGAGTGTTTCTGATACTTCCAAGACGGTGGAAGAGTACAAAAAGGAAATTAAAAAATCTCTGAAAAAAAACGGCAAAGAAAACCAGCAGAATACAATCAAGGAAAATGCATGGAAAGCAGTACTTGAGAACACAACTGTGAACAAGTATCCGAAGAAGGATCTGAAGAATATGATCAGTTCGATCAAGACACAGTATAAGAATATGGCATCTTATTATAATCTTGATTTTGCAGATTTCCTTAAACAGTATATGAATATGGATGAGGAAACTTTTAATTCAAAGGCAACCCAGGCTGCAAAGGATCAGGTAAAGGCCAACCTTGCGGCAGATCTGATCATTGAGAAAGCAAAGATCGATGTGTCAGATAAGACACTTGAGAAGAAGTATAAGGAGTATGCAAAGGCTTACGGATACGAAGATGTAGATGCACTCAAAAAAGCACTGGAAGATGCTGGAAACCTGGAGAATCTGGAGAAGACAGCAAGACTGGATATCGTAGAAGACTGGGTAGCAGACAACTGCAAGCAGGTGAAAAGTACTTCATCTGACAGCAGCAAAAGCGGTTCAAACAGTACAGGAAGTACCGGCAGCACAGAAAATACAAAATAGATATAAGCAAACATTCAAAAGGCGGAGAATAAAATCTCCGTCTTTTTCTTCCTGAAGGGAATGGTATGATATAGAAAGTAATTGTTTTTACAAAATGAAATATACTACAGGAGGACAAGATGAAAGCAGTACTTTTTGATATGGATGGCATCCTGATCGATACAGAGAAATATCTGACAGTATACAAACAAAAGGCAATGCGGGAGGCGGGATACCGGTTGGATCTGGAAACGGCATACAAATTCCGCAGCTGTGCATCCGTATTTGCAAGAGAGCAGATGAAGGGAATTTTTGGAGAGGATTTCCCATACGATGAGCTCAGACGGCGCAGACAGGAGCTGATGAGTGATCATATTGCACGTTTCGGAATTGAGAAGAAACCGTATGTGGAAGAGACGATCAAGGAGCTGAAAAGACGTGGTTATCAGACGGCAGTCGTGACGGCTACAGCGGAAGACAGGGCTGTGCGTTATCTGGAAATGGTCGGATTTAAAGAGCTGTTTGATGAAATCATCAGTGCATCTATGGTGAAATTGGGAAAACCGAGACCGGATGTGTATCTCTATGCCTGTGAGAAGATCGGGCGGAAGCCTGAAGAGTGCATGGCGGTCGAAGATTCACCGAACGGGGTAAATGCGGCTTACCAGGCGGGCTGCCATGTGACGATGGTTCCGGATCTGACACCTGCAGACGAAGAGGTCAAAAAGATGGCAGATCATGTCGTTCCAGACCTGCGAGGACTTCTGGAATATCTGAAATAACCCCTGAAAATGAGGAGAGCCGATATCCGGTTTCCCGAATATCGGCGTTTATGAAAAGAAAAATTTTATTATGTGAAAAGGTTTATTTCCTTTTGACAATTATTAGTATACTCGTATCTTGTGAAAAAAGTGTGTTTATAATTTGAAAGAATTATGAACGTTTGTGAACATATTATACATATATTCTGAAGGGACCGCAGACAGCAGAGTCTGCAGCCCGACAAAAGGGATTTAGTCTGTTCCGGGAAGCATCGACCGGACGAAAAGCGAAAACAATTCCCGCATACATGGAGATGTAAAAACATGGATTCCGGATGCCACTGAACGCCAAGTGCAAAAGGCTGTCCTTCGATTTCAATTGCCTCAACTGTGCCATCAGAAGTGTGTGCACATGCATGGACATTTTTCCCGAGCAGATGAACGGACTGATGGTGGAAACTATTGGTATACAGAGTGTCTCCGGTCAGTTCATGAAGATGGCTGTCTTTGGCGATGAAAATCTGGTGCCACATATCGCTGCGGTTCTGTGAGGTCTGCATATGCAGAAAAGGATCTCCGGGCTGACAGGAAAGATCCTGGTAGATACTTCCGCCACAGGCGGCGTTGAGCACCTGCATACCCCGCAGATGCCGATTACCGGAAGATGACGTTTTAAGATTTCCTCTGCAAAATGAATCTGGAAAAGATCTACAGAAAGATTGGTCTGTCCTACACCTGGAAGTGGATCTTCATTGAAGAGAAACGGTGTAAAATCACCTCCTCCGGGGAGCAGAAATCCATCGCATATGTCAAGATAAGAATTGATCGGGAAATCCTGAGGAAGAATCGGTATCAGCAGGGGGATTCCTCCGGAAATGCGGACTGCCCGCACATAGGTATCGGTTACAAACTGGTTTTTGCCGTCGAAGCCACAGCATAAGATTCCAACAACTGGTTTCATATTTACAATCCTCCTCTTTATCAGATAAATCAGTTGTTACAAAATATGTGGAGTCTGTATGAAATATGTATTATAATAAAAAAAGCAACATGCCAGATGGCAGGAAAGGAGTTCCTATGAAACTGGTTATTCCGGAATATAAAACATTAGAACTTGATACGATATTTTTAGATATGAACGGGACGATAGCTGTGGACGGCGTGATCCCGCCGAGTGTGAAGGAACGTCTTATCGCACTTTCAGAGCAGTTCCGAATTTATGTACTGACTGCAGATACGCGTGGAAATGCGAAAGCGCAGTGCGAAGGGCTTCCGGTGATCCTGGAGACATTTCCGACAGGTAATGCAAAGGAGTATAAAAGGGAATTGGTAAAAGCAACCGGTGCAAAACGCTGTGTGGCAATCGGTAATGGCAGAAACGATGAGTGGATGCTGAAAGAGGCGGCGCTTTCCATCGCTGTTATGGACCGGGAAGGGGTCTATGGGAAATTATTGAAAAATGCGGATCTCTGTGTCAGATCTATGCAGGATGGACTGGATCTTCTGCTCTATCCAGGTCGGATTATTGCAGGACTCCGTGGATAATATTTGAAGAAGAATACGTAAGAGTATGTGGAAGGAGAAAAGATGCGTCAGGCTATAGTGACATTGAAAAAGGGTGAGGGACGTCTGCTGAAATCAGGCGGCGCTGGATATTCGATAATGAAATTGATTCGATTATGGGAGAATTTGAGAATGGTGATATTGTGATCGTCCATGATTTTGACGGGTACGGAATGGGAAGAGGATTTATCAATATGAATTCTAAGATCCGGATCCGTATGATGACAAGAAAGCAGGATCAGGAGATCGATCATGCATTTCTGGAAATGCGGGTGAGAGATGCGTGGGAATAACCGGAAAAAGACAGTAGATACATCAAGCTGCCGTGTGATTTTCGGGGAAGCGGATTTTCTTCCCGGACTGGTGATCGATAAATTCTCAGATGTGTTGGTTGTAGAGTCTCTTGCACTCGGAATTGACCGGATGAAAGAAGAAATCGTGGACATTCTGAAAGAGGTACTTTCAGAAGATGGAATTACGATCCGTGGCGTGTATGAACGAAGCGATGCAAAGGTTCGTCAGAATGAAGGAATGGAGAGAGTCAAAGGCTTTATCGGTGAAGAATTTGATACCAAAGTTGAGATTGTGGAAAATGGTGTCAGATATATGGTTGATGTCAAAGACGGACAGAAGACAGGATTTTTCCTGGATCAGAAATACAATCGTCTGGCAATCCAGAGACTTTGCAAGGATGCAGAGGTGCTGGACTGCTTCACGCACACAGGCTCTTTTGCGCTGAATGCAGGGATTGCAGGGGCAAAGCATGTGACAGGTGTAGATGCTTCAGAACTTGGCATAGAACAGGCAAGAGAGAACGCAAGACTCAATGGATTAGAGGATAGAGTTGAATTTGTCTGTGCAGATGTATTTGACCTGCTTCCAAAGCTGGAAGAAGAAGGAAAGCAGTATGATGTGGTAATCCTGGATCCACCTGCATTTACCAAATCCCGTAAGACGATCAAGAATGCGACAAAGGGATATCGTGAGATCAATATGCGCGGAATGAAGCTGGTAAAACCAGGCGGATATCTGGCAACCTGTTCCTGCTCGCATTTTATGGATTATGAGCTTTTTACGAAGACGATCCACCAGGCAGCGCAGAATGTGCATAAGAGGATCAGACAGGTAGAATACCGGACACAGGCACCGGATCATCCGATTCTGTGGTCTGCAGAAGAATCGTATTATCTTAAATTCTATGTGTTCCAGATCGTGGATGAAAAATAAAGTGTTGTAGTAGATAAAAAAGGTATCGAAAATCAAACATAAATGATTTTCGATACTTTTTTAATAGTGTACATATTTCAGATTTGATATTCTATTCAAACTGCGCAGCCGATAATGTAACATAATCTGCAGCATTTTTATAAATTGACTGGATCTCTTCCTCAGTAAGAGGTCTTTTTACTTTTGCCGGGCTTCCGATAACCAGCATTCCATCCGGAATAACTGTGTTCTGAGTAACCAGACTTCCGGCACCGATCAGGCAATGCTTTCCAATCTTTGCACCGTTTAAAATCGTACTTCCCATCCCGATTAGAGACGCGTCACCAATTGTACAGCCGTGGATCACACAGTTGTGACCAACAGTGACATCATCACCGATAACGGTCGGAAAACCGTAATCTACATGGACGGTACTGTTATCCTGGATATTGCTGCGCCTGCCAATCGTGATCGATGCCTCGTCGCCACGGACGACTGCGTAATAGAATACGCTTGAGTCAGCACCGATAGTGACATCACCTAGGATGACGGACTGACTGGCAATGTGCGCCTGCGATGAAATATTTAAAGAAGACATTACAGCAGATTCCTTTCTCGTTGTAAGATTATTTTTGGCTTTCAACAGCTTTGACCGGGTTTTTGGCGGCTGCTTTTGTATCCTGTTCCGCTTCCGGCTGATAACCGTTGATATTATATTTCTGCTCGTAATAATCAAAGGTGGATACATAATTGTTGTCTTTCAATTTCCGTACACTCTTAGTGTATTCGTGCATATCGAAATTGGAAGAATCCAGTTCCAGGATTGCAACGGCAATGTTAGAACAGTGGGCTGCAATACGATCATAGTTGGTGAGCAGATCGTTAAATGCAAATCCGGTGTTCAGATCACACTGCCCGTTACGGAGCCTTTTAATATGACGCATTTTCAAATCGTTGCATAAAATACCGATCAGTTCGCGAAGCGTTCTACTTTGGCAGCATTTACAAGGTCTTCATCTACAAATGAATTGATCGTGAGATCAAGGAGCTCTTTTAATGCGGATTCAAGAACATGAAGCTCGTATTTGGCTGCATCTGAAAAAATACGTGATTTTTCATGAAGTTCCTGTGCAACACGGGAAATATTGACTGCATGGTCACCCAGACGTTCAAAATCACTGATCGTATGAAGAAACTTGGCGGTCTGTTTGGACTGTTCCGGTGTCAGGTCGTGCATATTGAGCTGCATCAGATAGGTTCCCAGTTTATCTTCGTATTTGTCGATCAGATTTTCCTTTTCCTGAATTTTGTTGAACTTATTATCTGAAAAATCTTTCAGCAGTGCAAGGGCGCGACGGATATTTTTGTATGCTTTCTTTGCCATTCCGTTGACTGCAAGCTGGCTCTGTGTGATTGCCAGTGGCGGATAATTGAGGAAACGTTCCTCAAGAAGATCGAAATCTGCCTGCTCTTCGTTGTCTTCATCGGTATCTTTAATAAGGAAGAAGACAAGCTTTTCAATCTTGCCGATAAATGGAGCAAGAACAAGGATCGTCAGAAGCCGGAATACCGTATTCAAAAGTGCCACACGGAAAGGTGACATAATTTCACCCATAAATGGGAAATGCACGATGGCATTTACAGAATAGAATACGATGGACCAGAAAATCATACCAAATAAATCGTTCAGCAGATAGATCAGAGCAGTACGCTTTCCGTTCTTGTTCGTTCCGATTGAGGAAAGAAGAACCGGACATGCGGCGCCAACGCCGATACCCATTGTGATCGGAAGTGCAGCTGCAAAGGTGATCGATCCGGTAATGGACAGTGCCTGGAGGATACCTACAGAAGCAGAAGCACTCTGCAAAACTGCTGTAAATACGATCCCGACAAGGATTCCCATAAATGGATTCGTGAACATGGTCAGAAGTCTGACGAAATGCGGATTCTCTTTCAGAGGAGAGACAGCACCGCTCATGGTCTGCATTCCGATCATCAGGATCGCAAAGCCAAGCATGATGTCACCGATATCAGAATACGGTTTTTTCTTGATAAATGTACGGAAAATAATTCCGATGATTGCTACGATTGCAGAAATTGTAGCGGTTGATAAAGCTGCGCGATTCCGCTGGAACCATCAATGTTAGGAGAGACATAGGATCCATCCGGTGATACTGGTTCCGATGTTGGCACCCATGATGATACCAATTGCCTGTGCGACCTTCATCATACCAGAGTTTACAAATCCGACTACCATAACTGTCGTTGCAGAGGATGACTGAATGATAGCGGTTACGACAGTACCGAGCAGAAGTCCTTTCAGAGGAGTATTGGTCAGCCTGTATAAAATAAGTTCAAGCTTATTGCCGGCAACTTTCTTCAGACTGTCGCCCATCAGTGACATACCGTATAAAAACAGGCTACCCCACTGAGCAATGACAAAACCATTGTAATTCCCATAATTTTGTTTTCCTTTTCTTTAAGCATTAGTTTACATTTTGTCGCAAAAAAAATATCGTACAGCTACTTTAAATATGAAAAGTCTGCATGCAGATCACACAAAGTGACGCTATACGACACTCTTATTATATAACAAGAAAGTTTCCATAGGTAGACTGAAACGATATTTTTTTACACTTTTTTTACAAGGACTTAACTTTTTCTATACATTCGGTAGCAAAAAGAGCCGCATTTTCAAGGTCTGTGCGTGTCGGATGAATCATTGCTTCGTCAAAATTCTGTAATTGCCTTCGGATTTGCTGGCAATCGCAATCTTTTGGTGTGTTCAGCAAGGATTCATATTTTTGACGGACAGCAAGCGGCATTTTCCCCTGGCAGATAAAAGAACCGAGATAGTGATTGTCATCTTCAAGCCAGATCCGGACGCTGGATGCGATCTCTTTGTAGTATTCCGGGCTGTTTCCGGCACCGCAGGTTCCAAAGAGAGCAACGGATTTGTCCGACAGACCGGAAAGGAAGTTGCCAATCTCGAGGCGGCAGGTTCCGCGGTGAACACAGAAACCAACAAAATAAATTTTGGCTTCTGGGAAATCGGTACGTTCATGAAGATTTATCAGATCTTTGGACATCCCCGGAAGGGATGCAAAAATTTCTGTTGCTATTTTTTTTGTATTTCCTGTCTCACTGTCATAGACAACAAGATAATCTAACATATAGTATTTCCTCCTGTCATTTAGTGGTATGTATAAGGAGAACCGCAGAAGAATCCACCGCCGCCACAGCAGAGATTGCACATGATGTTGGCAATGCAGAGCTTCACGCAGAAATCATTGTTGATCGTTGGTGTACCGCCATACATTGTCTGTTGTGTACGATACCAGCTTCCACCATTTTCAAGACGGCTGACAAGAGACTGATATTGATAGTTGGACGGCTCCAGACGAAGAGCTTCTTTGGCGTGCTCCAGGGCGAGGACATTATTGCCCATGCCGGAATTGGCGATAGAGCTGTAATAGTACCATCTGCAGAACGGTCTTTGATTCCTGAAAGGACATTTAAAGCTTCTTTATAATGACCACTGTTCAGATAATTGGCGGCGGCACGCAGATGAATATCTTCTTCTGTCTCGGTTGTCTGCTGATTCTGATTGGTATACTGACCGTAGAAACCGCCGAATGGACCAAAACCGCCAAAACCTCCGTATCCGCTTCCGGCATCGCCATAACCTCCGGAGCCTGTTCCGGTATATCCGGAGGCACCCATTTCTTTTTCTTTCATAATCTGCTGGTAAGCCTGTTGGATTTCTTTGAATTTGGCTTCTGCCTGATCTTTATTTGGATTGTTGATATTGGCATCCGGATGATAAATACGGCTTAATTTGCGGTAGGCTTTCTTGATATCCTCGTCGGAAGCATCCCGTGAAACGCCGAGTATTGAGTAAGGATCCTGCATAATTGATTATTCTCCTGATCGTTAGCTTTTTTTGATAAAAGTAGTCTGGCATTTTGGACAGCGGATCTCAATTTTACCTTTTCCCTTTGGGACACGGATCTTCTGCTTGCAGTTTGGACACTTGTAAATGTGGTGTGTCTTGCGCTGCGCTGCCATATACTTCTGTTTTGCAAAAATCCACGGATCTTTGAAGTGTGCTGGAGAAATTTCTGGTTTTCCAGTGCACGCTTGTAGGTCTGACGTGAAAACATGCGATAGTAAGAGTATATCACGAATGCCACCCAATTACATAAAAAATACGAAAATGGAAGATGCTTGTGATCAGCATCAGAATTACGCCGCTCCATAAGAGAAATTTGCCGAAGGTATCTACTCCGTACCTTCCATACATAAAACGCATCAGTTTTTCTTTCATAATGTTCACCCAATCTTTTTTATTTATAGAATATGATGATACCAGGGGCAAAAGGCCAGAAAGCACGTAGCAATCTGGTATCAAAGGGGTCAAAATACCTTTTGACCACAACATCATATGATACTATACGATGGTTTACATTGTACGCCTGCACACACAAAAATCAATAAACTCTCTATTAAAAAACTCTAAAAAAGTATGTTATACTGCTGATATCGTGAAAATATGGAAGAAAATAGGACTTCTGAGATTACATGGCAATGGAGCAGTCCGGGAATATCATATATAAAAAGCCAAGGAGGAAATTATGGGACGGAAAGAATATGGTCGGTATGGAAAGCATTCCAGGCGTGATCGGCGCAAGAAAAAAGGTGGAATCATCAGTACGGTCATTTTGATCGTTGCAATCTGTGTGTTTGCATTTTCTGCCTTTCAGCTGTATAAAATCTTTAACGGATATCACAAAGGGGAAAGTGAGTATAATGATCTGGTAAAGCTTGCGGTTACGGAAGATAAGGGGGAACAGGAGAACGGGACGGACGATCAGGATGGAAGCAGATTTTCCGTGGATTTCGATGCACTCAGACAGATCAATCCGGATGTGGTTGCATGGATCCGTTTTGATGAACCGGCGGTGATCAATTATCCGGTTGTGCAGGGAAGTGATAATTCAGAATATCTGAGTAAGACATTCAAAGGATATGACAATACCGTAGGAACGATTTTTGTAAATGCTTATAATCATGCGGATTTTAATGACAGAAACACGATCATTTACGGACATTATATGTATAATGGAACGATGTTTAATGAGCTGGAGCAGTATCACGAAAAAAAGTTTCTGGGAAAAATACCCTTCCTTCTATATTTATACACCGGATGGCAATGTGGCTACTTATCAGATTTATTCTGTTGGAGTGGTAAAAGATACTTCCGAAGGCTATACATATCAGTTCGCAGATGATGCGGCGTTTGCATCCTTCCTTGAAGCAACGAAGGCGTCTTCTTTGTATGATACAGGTGTGGAAGTGGGAAATGATTCG
>ENA-OQBT01000879-OQBT01000879.1-human-gut-metagenome-genome-assembly--contig:-NODE-879-length-15373-cov-2.126197_pt1 | contig 15373 bp, 14 predicted proteins | sample MGYA00242749_ERZ504557 | MGnify/ENA primary metagenome ERZ504557 (study PRJEB26092, sample SAMD00036243) | human gut metagenome | host: Homo sapiens | study: EMG produced TPA metagenomics assembly of... | reverse complement strand
GAAAAAATACAAAGGTTTTATGTTTGATTTTATAACAGAGAAACTGAAAAAACTGCTCTCCATCGACAGCCCGACCGGCTACACGAAAGATGCCATTGCATGGCTGAAAGCAGAGTACGAAGCGATGGGCTATGCGCCGGTGATCACCACAAAGGGCGGCCTTCTGGTGCAGCTTGCCAAAGGCTGTGAAGGAAACGGCGGTGTCCTTGTGGAGACACATACCGATACGCTCGGCGGCATGGTAGCGGAAGTGAAAGGAAACGGCCGTCTTCGTCTCACCGCGCTCGGCGGTATGAATCCGAACAATGCGGAGACGGAAAACTGCGTTGTCATCACAAGAGACGGAAAACGGTACGAGGGCTGCTTCCAGATGAACAACCCGTCGATCCATGTCAACGGTTCCTACGACCAGCAGGACCGCACCTACGACAATATGGAGGTCGTTCTGGATGAGATGGTCTTCTCCAAAGAGGAGACAAAAGCGCTCGGCATCGAGACCGGTGATATCGTCTGCTTTGAGACGAGAACCCGCATCACCGAGAAGGGATACATCAAGAGCCGTTTTCTCGATGATAAACTGAGCGTTGCAATCCTGCTCGGCTATGCGAAGTATTTAAAAGAAGAAAATGTCACACCGTCCCGCCCGGTTTACCAGCACATTACCGTATACGAAGAGGTCGGCCACGGCGGATCTGCTTCCGTTCCGGAGGGCGTGACAGATATTCTTTCTGTTGATATGGGATGTGTCGGCGACGGACTGGAGTGTAAAGAGCATCAGGTATCCATCTGCGTCAAAGACAGCGGCGGCCCTTACAGCTACGATTTTACCGGTGAGCTGATTGCGGCAGCAAAAGCAAACGGAATCGACTATGCGGCGGATGTTTACCCGCACTACGGCTCTGACGTGGAGGCAACGCTCCGCGGCGGCGCAGACGCACGCCATGCCCTGATCGGCGCCGGTGTGTACGCATCCCATGGATATGAGAGAAGCCATGTGGACGGCGTGAAGAATACGCTGGAACTGCTTGCGGCGTATCTGGACAAATAAAAATAAGAACAAGTGAGAGAATTGCATGAGAAAATTAGCATTGCCAGAAGAAGTGCTGCTCCAGATTGAGCAGCCTGCGCGATACATTGGAAATGAATTCAACAGTGTCGTAAAAGACAAAGAGAAAGTAGCCCTGCGCGGCGCATTCCTGTTCCCGGATGTGTATGAGATCGGTATGTCCCACCTTGGCATCCAGATCCTGTACGATATGTTCAACAAACGCGAGGACATGTGGTGCGAGCGAGTTTATTCCCCATGGCCGGATCTGGACCGCGTGATGCGTGAACAGAACATTCCGCTGTTCGGTCTGGAATCCCAGGAGCCGGTGAAAAACGAGGATTTCCTGTTCATCACCCTGCAGTATGAGATGTGTTATACAAACGTTCTGCAGCGCTCGACCTTGCCGGAATCCCGCTGCATGCGGTGGAGCGTACCGACGAGGACCCGATCGTCATCGGCGGCGGCCCGTGTACGTACAACCCGGAGCCGATCGCTCCGTTCTTCGATCTGTTTTACATCGGAGAGGGTGAGGTTGTGTACGACCAGCTTTTTGACACGTATCTGGAAAATAAAAAGAACGGCGGAACCCGTCAGGATTTCCTGAAAAAGGCATGCCGGATCCCTGGTATTTACGTACCGCAGTTTTATGAAGTAACGTACCACGAGGACGGAACGATCGCGGCCTTTACGCCGTCCATTCCGGAAGCACCGGAAAAGATCAAAAAACAGCTTGTCATGGATATGACCGAGGCAACGTATCCGGAGAAACCGGTCGTGCCGTTTATCAAGGCAACACAGGACCGTGTCGTTCTGGAGATCCAGCGCGGCTGTATCCGCGGCTGCCGTTTCTGCCAGGCGGGTATGGTGTACCGTCCGACAAGAGAGCGCGATGTGGAGAAGTTAAAAGAACTTGCGACCCATATGCTGCGCAATACCGGCCACGATGAGATTTCGTTGAGTTCTTTGAGCTCGAGTGATTACAGCCATCTTCCGGAGCTTGTCAACTATCTGATCGACAGCTGCCCGGAAAAGGGTGTCAATATTTCCCTTCCGTCTCTTCGAATCGACGCATTTTCCCTCGATGTCATGAGCAAGGTACAGGATATCAAAAAGAGCAGCCTGACCTTCGCACCGGAGGCGGGAAGCCAGCGGATGCGGAATGTTATTAATAAAGGTCTGACCGAGGAAGTCATTCTCGACGGAGCCGGAAAAGCGTTTGAGGGCGGCTGGAATAAAGTAAAACTGTACTTCATGCTGGGCCTTCCGACCGAGACCGAGGATGATATCAAAGGAATTGCGCATCTGGCGGAAAAGATCGCAGAGCGTTACTATGAGATTCCGAAAGACCAGAGAAACGGAAAATGCCAGATTACGGCAAGCTCCTCGTTCTTTATTCCGAAGCCGTTCACTCCGTTCCAGTGGGCACCGATGAACACGGAGAGGGAGTTTCTTGACAAAGCGGCGATTGTAAAGGCAGAGGTCCGCGCACAGCTGAATCAGAAGAGCATCCGTTACATTTATCATGAGGCAGATATTTCCCTTCTGGAGGGATTCCTTGCACGCGGTGACCGGAAATGTGCCGAAGTTATTGAAAAAGCGTACCGAAAAGGTGCTATTTTCGATGCCTGGTCCGAGTATTTCAGGAAAGATGCCTGGGAAGAAGCGTTTGCAGAGACCGGCATTGACGTTTCGTTCTATGCCTGCCGCGAGCGCAGCACCGATGAGATCCTTCCGTGGGATTTCCTTGATATCGGCGTGACGAAAAAATTCCTGATCCGCGAATGGGAGCGGGCACAGAAAGAAACCGTTACCCCGAACTGTAAGATGCAGTGTTCCGGCTGCGGAGCAAAATCATTCGGAGGAGGTGTCTGCTATGAAAATCAGAATTAAGTTTGCCAAAACAGGTGTGATGAAATTTGTGGGTCATCTGGATGTGATGCGTTACTTCCAGAAAGCAATCCGCCGTGCAGAACTTCCGATCGCTTATTCCGAGGGCTTCAGCCCGCACATGCTGCTGTCGTTTGCTTCTCCGCTCGGTGTCGGCATCAGCAGCACCGGTGAATATTTCGATATGGTGCTCGCGGAAGATATGAAAACCGACGAGATTGTAAAACGTCTGAATGCGACGATGGTTGAGGGAATGGAAGTGCTTTCCGCCCGCCATGTGCCGGATGGAAAAGCAAGCAAGGCAATGTCTCTCGTAGCAGGAGCCGATTATCTCGTGCAGTTCCGCGAGGGAAAAATGCCGGAGATTGATCTGGAAACGAAAGTACCGGTGTTTTTTGCACTTCCGCAGATTGAGATCATGCGAAAGACAAAACGAAGCGAAAAGCTGACCGATATCCGCCCATGGATTTACGATATGAAAGCAAAGAAAAGTGGTGTCTGGATGCAGCTCTCCACCGGAAGTGTTTCGAACCTGAAACCGGAGCTCGTGATGGAAGCGTTCTGCAAATGGTGCGGGGTTGAACTGCCGCCGTTTGCATACACGATTCTGCGCGAGGAAGTTTACGCAGACATCGGAACGGAAGAAGAGCGAAAGCTGGTTCCGCTGGAAGCATTAGGAGAAGAAGTTGAGTAAACGAGTTGTCATTGCCCATCTGCCGTGGGAGGGAAAAGATTACCTGGTACACACGCTGGTGGAAGGAGAAAGACCGGTCGAACTGACGGCCCTCTGCAGGGAGAAGGAAACGCTGCTTGGCAATAGCTATGTCGGCCGGGTGGAAAAACTGGCGCCCGGGATCCGCGGGGCATTTGTCTCGTTTGCGGAGCAGCAGAGCTGTTTTCTTGATCTGTCCCGTGTAAAAGAAGGGTATCTTCTGAAAAAAGCACCGGGAACGGAACTGCATGTCGGAGATGAAATTGTCGTGCAGATCCAGCGGGAAGCGCAGAAAACGAAGCTTCCGTCGGCGACAGCAGAACTTTCTCTTTCGGGAAGTGCCCTGGCGCTCTATTATGGAAAGCCGGAAATCTCATGCTCGGGACGCTTCTGCCGGAGCAGAAAAAACGGTTAAAAGAACTGGGAAGCCGGATGTTTCCAGAACTTTCCGGCGGAAGCCTTCCGTTTGGCGTGATCTTCCGCACCGCATCCGCTGATGCTTCGGAAGAAGAGATCCGGCAGGAATATCTCGAGCTGTCCGAAAAACTCGCGCGGATTGTCCAGTATGGAACGATGCGGAGCCTGTACTCCTGCCTGTATCGGGCGTCAGATGCCGTGCCGGAGCTCGTCAAACGGTATGCACCGTCAGTTTCAGAACTTGTGACAGATGACAGAGAAACGTATGAGATCTGCAGAGAATATCTGGAGCGCCATGAATTTTCACGACTGCCGCCTGACCTGGTATGAGGATCAGCTTACCACACTGACAAAGAAAGAAAATCTCGAAAATCACGTAAAACAGGCACTCGACAAACGTGTGGATCTGCCTTCCGGCGGATTCCTCGTGATCGAACCGACCGAAGCGCTGACCGCGATCGATGTGAACAGCGGAAAGCAGCTCGGCGGACGGAAAAATACGTTTCTGTACAGCGTAAACCAGGAGGCAGCCCGCGAAATCGCCCGCCAGATCCGCCTGCGCGGGATTTCCGGTCTGATCCTGGTTGACTTTATCAACATGCCGGAAAAAGAGCAGGAGGAGCGCTTCTCGGCTTCCTGCAGGGTCTTGTGCGGGAAGATCCCGTTCCGACCAAAGTTGTGGATATGACGGCGCTTCATCTCGTGGAACTGACGAGAAAGAAAATCCGCCGGCCGCTGGCAGAACAGATGAAATGACAGTGACCTTACAAAGGAGGAATGAATATGGAACCACAAAAGAAACCGATTCACCTCAATGAAATGATACCCCATATCTTTACGAACCCTTTCGAAACCAGATGCCGGCAAAACGGCCGCATCCGGCGGAAAAAGAAAAGATACTGAAACCATGGCAGGGCCTGCTGGTGTTTGCCTTTCTGATGGTTCTTTTTAATCTCGCCGGAATCCCGCTGGTTCTTGCAGGAGGGATGTATGGAAATGCGCTGGACGAGATCATGGTATTCCTGATCGGATCCATTCTCGTCGTACGGGCACTTCATATTCCGTTAAAAGAAGTGTTCCCATTAAAAAAGCCGGATGGAGCCGGAATCCTCGGAACCATTCTGATGTGGTATGTGACGTACGCGGTGTGCTTGCCCTTTTCCTTCTGATGGAATGGATTTTCCCGCAGGAATACGCAAGCCTCTCGGAATCCATGGACAGCAGTATGGCGGGCCTTTCCTATTTCGGCGAGCTGCTTGTCGTTGCGCTGACACCGGCCATCTGTGAAGAAGCACTGCACCGCGGTCTTCTGCAGTACAGCCTGCGCGGAATCAAAAAGAAATGGGTGATGCTGCTTCTGATGGGCGTTTATTTTGGCGCTTTCCACATGAGCATCGTCCGTTTTCTTCCGATGATGATGATGGGAATCGTTCTCTCGTATGTGCGGATGAAGACCGACAACATGTTTTACAGCTCGCTGTTTCATTTCGTCCATAACGCATCGACGATTGTGGCGAGCATTGCGGCAAGCTTCCTCTATATGTTCTCGCAGGGGAACGCAGCAGCAGGCAGCGGATACGCAACGGAAACGTACATCGGCATGTATCTGATCGAAGCGGCGCTGATGCCGATCGGTCTTTATATGGGAAGCCGTCTTCTGATGTACCAGCAGACAAAAAGCGAAGGATTTTTCCCGAAGGAGAGAAGAAAAAAGACCATTGCAAAAATCGTAATTCCGACCATTCTGCTGATCCTTGGCGGACTGTTTTTCCTTGGTATTGGTATGATGTAAAAAGAATCAAAAGCAGTTTGGGCAATTTTGCAGAAATGTCCAAGCCGGGTAGAAAACAGGTACGATTTATGATAGAATAACAGCAAATCAAGCGTTACACGATATTACAGAAAGGAAAAGCTGTTTCTCTAAAAAGAGACAGCAGGAATAAGAACTATGGCAAGAACAGCTATTGCTACCGACAGCAACAGCGGTATTACACAGAGTCAGGCGAAAGAGCTGGGCGTTTTTGTCCTTCCGATGCCTTTCTTCATGCGCGGAAAAATCCAGTTTGAGGATATCGACCTGACACAGGAACAGTTTTACGAGATTCTGGCAGAGGATGCGGCTGTTTCCACATCTCAGCCGTCTCCGGGAGATCTAATGGATTTCTGGAACAAAATTCTCGAAGAGTACGATGACATTGTTTACATTCCGATGTCAAGCGGCCTTTCCACCTCCTGTGATACAGCGACCGTGCTGTCCGAGGACTACGAAGGAAAAGTGCAGGTTGTCAACAACCAGAGAATCTCCGTTACGCAGCAGCAGTCTGTTCTGGATGCAAAGAAAATGGCAAACCGCGGCGTGGCAGCAAAAGACATTAAAGCAATTCTGGAAGAGGATGCGCTGGATGCAAGTATCTATATTATGGTAGATACGTTAAAATACCTGAAAAAAGGCGGCCGCGTTACGCCGGCAGCAGCATGATCGGAACCGTTTTAAATATCAAACCGGTGCTGACGATCCAGGGAGAGAAGCTTGACGCGTTTGAAAAAGCGCGCGGTGTGAAACAGGCAAAGAAAGCCATGATCAAGGCTATGAAAAAAGATATGGACAAACGCTTCGCAAAAGAGCGTGCAGCCGGCATCATGGGACTTCACATTGCCTATACCGCAAACGACAAAGAAGTAATCGATGGATGGATTGTCGAAGTAAAAGAAGCCTTCCCGGATTTTGAAGTCGATGCGCATCCGCTGTCCTTAAGCGTTGCCTGCCACATCGGACCTGGCGCACTGGCAATTGCATGTGAAAAAAAATCTGCAATTTCCTGAAAAATACTATTGACAAACAGCAGACGTGATGATATATTGTAGAAGTATGCCGCACAGAGAGGTAAAGAGTCGAAAGACACCGAATCTGGCGAGTAATTGATAGGGAGGTGCCATATGTACGCAATTATTGCAACAGGTGGTAAACAGTACAAGGTAGCTGAAGGCGATGTTATCCGAGTAGAGAAACTTGGCGTTGAAGCTGGAGAAACCGTAACTTTTGATCAGGTACTTGCAGTAAGCAATGACGGACTGAAAGTTGGCGAGGACGTTAAAAATGCATCCGTAACCGCATCTGTAGTTGGAAACGGTAAAGGCAAAAAAGTTATCGTTTACAAGTATAAGAGAAAAACTGGTTATCATAAGAAAAACGGTCACAGACAGCAGTACACTGAAGTGAAGATTGAAAAAATCAACGCTTAAGTCTTATGATTTGTATAACCGTAACAGAGTCTGACGGCGAGTACATCTCCGTGGAGTCAAACGGTCATGCAGGCTATGCAGAGGAAGGGCAGGATATCATCTGTGCCGCTGTCTCCGCATTGATTGTAAACACCGTAAATTCCGTGGAAACATTGACAGAGGATCTGATTATAAGTGAGGCTGGAGATGGATACGTGTATTTTTCATTCCCGAATGGGTATTCTGAAAGTACCGCACTTCTTGTAAAATCACTTTTGATGGGCCTCGAAAGTATCCGCCGCGATTATGGAGCACAATACTTAGAGATCGCATTCAAGGAGGTGTAATACCATGTTAAATATGAACCTTCAGATTTTCGCTCATAAAAAAGGAGTTGGTTCTACCAAGAACGGTAGAGATTCCGAGTCCAAGAGATTAGGAGCAAAAAGAGCTGACGGACAGGTTGTAAAGGCTGGAAACATTCTTTACAGACAGCGTGGAACCAAGATTCATCCAGGCGTGAACGTAGGAATCGGAAAAGACGATACCTTATTCGCTATGGTTGACGGACGCGTAGCTTTCGAAAGAAAAGGACGTGACAAAAAACAGGTTTCCGTATATCCGGTAGCAACAGAAGAGTAAGACAAAGGTGCGGCTTCAAATCTTAAGAGGTTTGAAGCCGTTTTTGTTAATAATAATTAAAGGTCCAGCAGACCGATTTGGATTTAGATAAAACAAGACAGGAGAATACCATGTTTGCAGACAGAGCAAAAATTCTGATCCGCTCCGGTAAGGGCGGAGACGGACATGTCAGTTTCCGCAGAGAGCTTTTTGTACCGAACGGCGGGCCGGACGGCGGCGATGGCGGCAAAGGCGGAGACGTTATTTTTGAAGTTGATGAAGGACTGAATACACTGGTTGATTACCGCCACAGAAGAAAGTTTTCTGCTACCGACGGCGAGCCGGGCGGAAAACGCAGATGCCATGGCGGAAACGGCGCAGATATTGTCCTGAAAGTACCGGAAGGAACCGTCATTATGGACGCTGCGAGCGGAAAAGTTATCGCAGATATGTCCGGTGAAAACCGCCGTCAGGTTGTATTAAAAGGCGGAAAAGGCGGAAACGGAAATATGCATTACGCAACCGCTACCATGCAGGTTCCGAAATACGCCCAGCCAGGCCAGCCGGCACAGGAGCTGGAAGTAAGAATGGAACTGAAAGTCATCGCGGACGTCGGACTCGTCGGCTTCCCGAATGTTGGAAAATCGACACTTCTTTCCCGTGTGACAAATGCAGAACCGAAAATCGCAAATTATCACTTTACCACGCTTTCCCCGAACCTCGGTGTCGTAGACCTTGAGGGCTGCAGCGGATTTGTTATCGCAGATATCCCGGGACTGATCGAGGGTGCATCGGAAGGAGTCGGCCTCGGCCATGAATTCCTGCGCCACATCGAGAGAACCCGCGTGATGATCCATGTAGTAGACGTTGCATCGACCGAGGGAAGAGATCCGGTGGATGATATCAACAAGATCAACAAAGAGCTCGAAGCCTATAACCCGGAGATCGCAAAACGCCCGCAGATCATCGCGGCCAATAAGACCGATGCGATCTATGTAGAAGAGGGCGAAGAGGATCCGGTGGAACGTCTGAAAAAAGAGTTCGAGCCGAAAGGCATCCCGGTTTATCCGATTTCTGCCGTCAGCGGAAAAGGCTTAAAAGAGCTTTTATATGCCGTACAGAAAAAACTCGATGAGCTTCCGAAAGAGCGTATGGTCTTCGAGCAGGAATTCTTCCCGGAGGATATGCTTCTTGCCGAGAACCTGCCGTACACCGTCGAGCAGGACCCGGAGGACGAGCACCGCTTCATCATCGAGGGACCGAAGATCGAGAAAATGCTCGGCTACACTAATCTGGATCCGAGAAAGGTTTTGCTTTCTTCCAGCGGTTCTTAAAAGATACCGGTATCTTAGACGAACTCGAGCAGGCCGGCATCCAGGAAGGCGATACCGTCAAGATGTATGGATTTGAATTTGATTATTATAAATAGAACGAATAAATAACGAAGGAGGAGACGTATGACCAGCAAGCAGAGAGCATACCTGAAAGGCCTTGCCATGACCATGGAACCGATCCTGCAGGTAGGAAAAAGCAGCATCACGCCGGAGCATACCGCTGCTGTAGCAGAGGCACTTGAGGCGAGAGAACTGATTAAAATCAATGTACTGCAGAACTGCTCGATGATCCAAGAGAGATCGCAGAAGTTCTGGCAGAACGCACCAATTCCCAGGTCGTACAGGTGATCGGCAAAAAGATCGTGCTGTACAAAGAGGGCAAAAAAGAGAAAAAGAAAATTCAGCTTCCGAAATAATCCGCAGGAAAGAACCGCCGGGACCGGAGCATACCGCTGCAGTTCCGGCGCTTTTTTGAGGAAAACGTATGGAAAAGACAAACAGAAAAATTGGCATTATGGGAGGCACATTCGATCCCATTCATATCGGTCATCTGATCCTTGGCGAGGCGGCGTACGAGCAGTTCGGGCTTGATGAAGTCTGGTTTCTTCCGGCCGGAAATCCGCCACATAAGCGGAACCGGGCGGGACAGGCAAAGGATGCACAGCGTGTCGAGATGGTGCGCCGTGCCATCGCATCCAATCCGCATTTTGTGCTCTGCACCAAAGAGATGAAAGATGAGGCTATACCTACAGTTATCGGAGCTTGAGGCGATGCGGAAGGAACATCCGGGCACGGAGTTTTACTTTATCATTGGAGCGGATTCCCTGTTCTATTTTGATGAGTGGAAAAATCCAGAGCGGATCTGCGCCGCGGCAAAGATCCTTGTGGCGACCAGGGATCGGGCAAAAGAGAAAGAGCTTCTGGCCTGTATGGAACGAAATGCAAAAAAACTTCACGGTACCTTTCTGAAACTCGACACACCGAATCTGGATGTTTCTTCCCACGAACTGCGGGAATGGATCCGGGAAGGAAAATCCGTGAAATACTATCTGCCGGATTCTGTGATTTCCTACATTCAGGAGCAGAAAATCTATCAGGATTAGAGGAAGAGCAGGATGGAACAGTACGATTTATGGAAACTGGACAAAAAACTCCAGAAGGAAGTCGATGAAGACCGCTATCATCACACGCTCGGTGTGATGTTTACCGCAGCATCCATGGCGATGGTATGGGGCGAGGATCTCGAAAAAGCCCGTGTCGCGGGACTGCTTCACGACTGTGCAAAATGCATTCCGAATAAGAAAAAAATCACCATGTGTGAGAAAAATAAGATTGAAATCACTGAGTTTGAGCGGAACAATCCGTTTTTGATCCATGCCAAGCTCGGTGCATTTCTGGCGAAGGACAAGTATAAGGTGGAAGATCCGGAGATCTTAAGTGCCATCACCTGGCATACGACAGGAAAAGAAGATATGACATTGCTGGAGAAGATCATCTATATTGCAGATTATATCGAACCGGCACGAAACAAGGCACCACACCTTACCCGCCTTCGGAAGCTGGCATTCACCGATATCGACGAATGCATGTATGAAATTTTAAAAGACAGTATGGCGTATCTGTCGGAAAACCCGAGACGATGGACCCGATGACGGAGCAGGCATATCAGTTCTATGAGGCACTGCACCGGGAACGGACGGCAAAGGAGGAAGCATAAATGAGCGAAGCAAAACAGACTGCAAAACTTGCACTGGAAGCACTGGAAGATAAAAAAGCAATGGATGTCCGCATTCTGGACATTACCCATGTTTCGACTCTGGCAGATTATTTCATGATCGCCAGCGGAAGCAACCGCAACCAGGTACAGGCGATGGCAGACAACGTAGAGGAGGTACTCGGAAAAGCCGGCGTACATCCAAAACAGATCGAAGGCTATCAGACCGCAAACTGGATTCTGATGGACTACGGCGATGTTGTCATCCACATCTTTGATGAGGAGAACCGCCTGTTCTACGATCTGGAGAGAATCTGGAGAGACGGTAGAGTCGTAGAAAAAGAAGAGATTATGTAAGTTAGGTGGAAAAAGGCGCAGAAAATCCGGAACCGTGCAGAGGAAAGGCGGACGGGTTCTCTGCGCCTTTCTGGTGTTTGGAACGCATTATGATAAAGAAAAAGGGAATAATGCACACGATGAAAAAAATAGAAAAGCGGATCGCTTGACTGTGATGCTCGATGAAGAGACGCTGGGACTTAGGATCGAAAAAGACGGCGTTGTCTGGAATACGGATCCGAAAAAGAACACCGGAACTGATTTTTGCAGAGGGAACATACCGTTTCCTGGATGCAGAGGAGATTTCCCATGAGGTCTATTCCTTCGGCGTCGGATGCGGCATCCGGAGCGTTATGCGGGATTTGCGGGAACACCGTATGCCTTCGAGACGATTATCTGGATCGAAGCTGTGGATGAAACATTCTGGATGGAGTGGATTCCGCTCTGCGAGGAGGGACTGCATCCGGTAAAGGTGCTGTGGCCGACGGCAATGGAGTTTACAAACGGGCGCGATGACTGGTATACACTCCTTACCGAGGGACAGGGACTTCTGATTCCGAATACCTGGAAGACGGAACTTGGAAAGCTTTCGTTTGACGGCAGATTTGAGACCTCCGGCGGCTATATGCCGTGGTTTGGCCAGGTGAAGGAAAGATGCGGCTATACAGCGATCTGTACAACATCGTGGAACGTCGGTTATCAGGCAGAGCACCCGGCAGGCGGCCCGTATACCAGCGTGGGGGCATGGCTGGAGCCGAGCCTTGGAACAATGAATTACCGCCGCGTATTCCGTTATACGTTTTTAAATGACTGCGATTATAACGACCTCTGCAAAACATACCGTCAGTATGTACGGGAACAGGGCCATCTGCGCACTTTGAAAGAAAAGGCAGTACAGAATCCGTCCATTCACGATCTTGTGGGAACGTGTTTTGTTCATACGGGAATCAAGACGGTTGTGCAGCCGGAGTCCGGCTTTTCGATCCGCAGAATCCGGAGAAAAATAACCGCGTAGTGCCGTTTTCCGTGCGCGAGCAGCAGATCCGCGAAATTCATGATCTCGGCGTAGAGAAAGTCTATCTTCATCTGGACGGCTGGGCAGAACCGGGGTATGACAACCAGCATCCGGACTACACACCGGCATGCCAAGCGGCCGGCGGATGGGAAGACATGAAATCGCTTGTCGATACGATGCATGATTTCGGCTACAAATTCGGTATTCACGACCAGTACCGCGATTATTACCATGCAGCGCCGAGCTACGATGAAAATTATGCCTGCCGCCTTCCGGATAGAACGATACCCGGAGCATGTGATGACGAGAAGAGACTGCTATACGTACCGCGGAAACTGCTTCTCCTGGCTGTTATCACAGGGGATTCTCTCAAGCTCCGAGGAGGTCAGCGACTGGGCCGTTCCGTATCTGGTATTCTGCCATTATGCGCCGTACGACTTTATGCTGCGCCCGGCAGAGACACCGAAAAAAGGAATCCCGGTGCCGCTCTTTAATCTTGTGTATCATGACTGCGTAATCGAGCCGTGGATGATGGACCGTGTTTCAAAAGACGAGGACTATATGCTGTATGCGCTTCTTGCAGGCGGTGCACCGTATCTTGTACGGGACGGCGCATATCCGAATACAGATGGTGCATTTGACGGGGAGAAAATCAGTCTGGAAGAGATGACAGAAAGATGCCGCGTTGTAACGGAGCTGCATGAAAAAACGGCACTCCTGGAACTGGTACGTCACGAGTGTATGACGGCGGACGGAAGCGTACAGAAGAGTGAATTTTCCGATGGAACATATGTTATTTGTGACTTTGCAGAGCAGATATATGAAATCGGATACGGGGAATAAAAGAAAAGCGCCACATGTAGATTTTGTTCTTATAAAAATACAAGATTTTGTGGTTTTCCTTGTATTTTTTCAAGTGCATATCTTGCGCGGAAAGCAGAGATTTGTTATATTATGCATGCGGAGGTGTTCATGCCCGGTGCAAAGAAGATGCCGGAGCGTGACGAAACAAAATAACACCAGAAAGGAACAAATCAAATGAGAGAATTTGAACAGTGGGATGGCTTTACCGGAAGACTCTGGAAAGAAGGCATCGACGTACGTGACTTTATTCAGAACAACTATACTCCATATGACGGAGATGAGAAATTCCTGGAGGGACCAACAGAGGCTACAGACCGTCTGTGGGGCAAATTACAGGAACTCCAGAAAGAAGAGCGTGCAAAAGGCGGCGTTCTGGATATGGAGACAGACGTTGTAAGCGGAATCACAGCTTACGGCGCAGCATATATCGATGACAGCATGAAAGATCTGGAGCAGGTAGTTGGTCTTCAGACAGACAAACCGCTGAAACGTGCATTTATGCCGTATGGTGGAATTAAAATGGCTGAGCAGTCCTGCGAGACTTACGGCTACAAACCAAGCGAGAAGCTTCATGAAATTTTCACTAAATATCACAAAACACATAACCAGGGTGTATTCGACATCTACACACCAGAGATGATGAAAGCCCGTCACAATAAAATTCTGACAGGTCTGCCGGATACCTATGGCCGTGGCCGTATCGTAGGTGACTATCGTCGTGTTGCTCTGTACGGTATTGATTACCTGATCGAGCGCAAAAAAGCAGATTTCGCTGCAACCAACCGTCAGGGAATGCGTCGTGGTGACTTCCAGTTAAGAGAAGAGATCGCTGACCAGGTCAGAGCACTGCAGGATATGAAAGTTATGGCACAGTCCTATGGCTATGACATTTCCGAGCCGGCTAAGAACGCAAGAGAAGCTGTTCAGTGGCTGTACTTCGGATACCTTGCAGCTATCAAAACTCAGAACGGTGCTGCAATGAGCGTTGGCCGTGTATCTACTTTCCTTGACATCTACATCGAAAGAGATATCGAAAAAGGAATCCTGACCGAGAAAGAGGCTCAGGAGCTGATCGACCATCTGGTAATGAAATGCCGTATGGTTAAATTCGCAAGAATTCCGTCTTACAATCAGCTGTTCTCCGGTGACCCGGTATGGGCTACTCTGGAAGTTGCCGGTATGGGAATCGACGGACGTTCTATCGTTACAAAGAACGATTTCCGTTTCCTGCATACACTGGAAAACATGGGACCGTCCCCAGAGCCGAACCTTACTGTTCTGTACTCTGAGAATCTTCCGGAAGCTTTCAAGAAATATGCAGCTCATATTTCTGTACAGACAAGCTCTATCCAGTATGAGAACGATGATGTAATGCGTCCGGTATGGGGCGATGATTACTCCATCTGCTGCTGTGTATCTGCTACCGAGACCGGTAAGGAGATCCAGTTCTTCGGCGCTCGTGCAAACCTTGCAAAATGCCTTCTGTACGCTATCAACGGCGGTAAAGACGAGAAGACAAAACAGCAGGTTGCTCCGGAATATCAGCCGATCACCAGCGAGTATCTGGACTATGATGAGGTTATGAAGAAATACGACGTTATGATGGACTGGCTGGCTCATCTGTACGTTGGAACTCTGAACATGATCCATTACATGCATGACAAATACTACTATGAAGCAGCAGAGATGGCTCTGATCGACACCGATGTAAGACGTACCTTCGCAACCGGTATCGCAGGATTCTCTCACGTAGTAGACTCCTTAAGCGCAATCAAATACGCTAAAGTTAAAGTTATCCGTGACGAAGAAGGAATGGCTGTTGACTTTGAGACAACCGGCGACTTCCCAAGATACGGCAACGACGATGACAGAGCAGACGAGATCGCTGTATGGCTGCTTCGTACCTTCATGGACAAACTGAAATACTGCCATACCTATCGTGATTCTGAGCCGACTACCTCTATCCTTACCATTACTTCCAACGTTGTATATGGTAAAGCAACTGGTTCTCTGCCGGACGGAAGAAAAGCCGGTGAGCCTCTGTCTCCAGGAGCTAACCCGTCTTACGGCGCAGAGAAGAGCGGACTTCTTGCTTCCCTGAACTCTGTAGCAAAACTGCCGTATGAGGACGCTCTGGACGGAATCTCCAACACCCAGACCATCAACCCGGATGCAATCGGACATACTCCGGAGGAGCGCATTA
>ENA-OQBT01000878-OQBT01000878.1-human-gut-metagenome-genome-assembly--contig:-NODE-878-length-15390-cov-4.269344_pt1 | contig 15390 bp, 25 predicted proteins | sample MGYA00242749_ERZ504557 | MGnify/ENA primary metagenome ERZ504557 (study PRJEB26092, sample SAMD00036243) | human gut metagenome | host: Homo sapiens | study: EMG produced TPA metagenomics assembly of... | reverse complement strand
TTTTCTTTTTTCTTTAACTATGATACACTGTTAAAGATAAATAATTTACGATGTTTGGGAGACACCATCGCTAAAAAAAACCATTACTGGCGTTTTTTTAGTTCCCTCTAGGGAGCTTTTTATGTGTCTCAGACATCAGAGATAGAGAGGAATATTATGAAACGTCAATCTGCTTTGGTCGTCTTTAGTGGCGGTCAAGACTCTACAACCTGCCTATTTTGGGCTTTAAAACATTATGAAACCGTTGAATTAGTTACCTTTGCTTACGGACAACGTCATAGCTTGGAAATTGAAGTAGCTAAAGAGATTGCGCAAGAGCAAGGGCTAAAGCACCATGTTTTGGATATGTCTTTGCTTGGTCAAATTACTGAAAATGCCTTAACATCTGATATTGAGATTGAGGCAGAAGAAGGTGAAGTTCCTAATACTTTTGTAGATGGGCGTAATCATCTCTTCCTTTCTTTTGCAGCTGTTCTAGCCAAGCAACGTGTATCACTGACATTGTTACAGGTGTTTGTGAGACAGACTTTTCTGGTTATCCAGACTGTCGTGATGTTTTTGTCAAATCACTTAATGTCACACTCAACCTTGCTATGGCCTATGACTTTGTTATTCAGACTCCTCTTATGTGGTTAGATAAGGCTGAGACTTGGGCTTTGGCTGACCAACTTGGAGTTTTTGACTACGTTCGTGAAAAAACGCTGACTTGCTATAACGGTATTATAGGGACAGGATGTGGTGATTGCCCTGCCTGTCACTTGCGTCAAAAAGGTCTTGAAAAATATCTTGCAGAAAAAGGAGATGCTTAATGTTTTTTGCACCGAAAGAAATCAAGACTGAAACGGGTGAGTCACTAGTGTATAATCTTCACCGTACAATGGTGTCTAAAGAGTTTACTTTTGATGCTGCCCACCATCTCTTTAATTATGAGGGAAAGTGTAAGTCCCTTCATGGCCATACTTATCACCTTCAGATTGCAGTAAGTGGTTACTTGGATGATCGTGGTATGACTTATGATTTTGGTGACCTTAAGAATATTTACAAAAATCATTTGGAACCTTATCTGGATCACCGTTATCTCAATGAGTCTTTGCCTTATATGAACACGACTGCAGAAAATATGGTTTTCTGGATATTCCAGACGACTAGTGAATATCTTTCGGAGGAGCGTGAACTTTGTTTGGAGTATGTACGGCTATATGAGACACCGACAGCTTTTGCGGAGTTTAGACGGGAGTGGTTAGATGACTAGAGAACGAGTACTAAAATTACCAGTCCTTGAAATTTTTGGGCCGACCTTTCAAGGTGAAGGTCGAGCTATTGGGCAAAAGACCATGTTTGTAAGAACTGCAGGATATGATTATCACTGTGATTGGTGTGATTCTGCTTTCACTTGGGATGGTTCAGAAAAACCAACACGAATGACAGCTGATGAAGTTATTGAAGCTCTAGATGCTCTTGGAACTTATGACTATGTAACCTTATCTGGAGGGAATCCAGCTCTTTTAGCGGCTAATATGGCTGAGCTTGTTTCAAAACTCAAGGCAAGAGACGTGACCTTGGCTGTTGAAACACAAGGGTCTCGTTGGCAGGAGTGGCTAAGGGAGATTGATCAAGTAACCTTAAGTCCTAAACCACCATCATCTAAGATGGAAGTCAATATGGAGACACTTGATTTTATTGTTTCCCAGCTGGATCCTGATAAGCTTACTTTTAAGGTCCCTGTCTTTGATGATGCTGATTTGGCCTTTGCTAAGATGATTCAAGAGCGGTATCAACCAGATGTTATGTTTCTCTCAGCTGGTAATCCTGAACCAAAAGCAGAGGGTAACATTGTCCAACATCAATTAGATCGCCTCAAAGAGCTCTGGGAGACAATAGCCGCAGATGACTCGTGGGGAAATGTTCGTGTTCTCCCTCAGCTTCATACACTACTCTATGATAATGAACGTGGTGTCTAATCTTCAATAATTTAGATTAGAATTGAAAATATTATTGTTTTTAAGTAAAATATATAGAATATTAAAGTGTAAATTGACCATATTATGGTCCAACAAATTAATAATAAAGGAAGAAAAAATGTCACAACAAGAAGAAATGAAAAATCTCACTCTCCTTGGGAGTAAGGAGACACCTTACATTTTTGAATACTCTCCACAAGTTTTGGAATCTTTTGATAATCGTCATGCTGATAATGATTATTTTATCAAATTTAACTGTCCAGAATTTACGTCACTTTGTCCTATTACTGGGCAACCAGATTTCGCTAGCATCTATATCTCTTATATTCCAGACCAGCTTTGTGTGGAGTCTAAATCTCTAAAGCTTTATCTCTTTAGCTATCGTAACCATGGTGATTTTCACGAAAACTGTATTAATACCATTGGTAAAGATTTAGTGGAGCTTTTGAACCCTCGTTACCTTGAGGTTTGGGGTAAATTTACTCCTCGTGGTGGTATTTCAATTGACCCCTATTACAACTATGGTCGTCCAAAAACAAAATATGAAAATATGCCGAGCAACGTCTTTTTAATCATGATCTATATCCTGAAAACATTGATAATCGTTAATCTAATGATGAAAGTCCTTATGAGAATAATGGACTTTTTTCTTGTCAAAAAATAGATTAGGTGGTACCGGAAGTAAAGACCCTTTTAACATTATATTGGTTGGATATTAGAAACTTCTATTGTCAAATAGTTTGATAATAGAAGTTTTATTTCTTACAATAAAGTTGTAAATCAAATTATAAGCGATTGCTTGTAAAGCTGATAGTTATTATGGTCGTGGATATTCTTAAAACTATACTTATAATCCATAGTATAATAAATATTATTCAGGGTATAACTACTATGGATATAAAGGTTACTATCCGAACTATAACTATGATTATGGTTATAACAATTATAACGAATCAAGTACATATCGATATACTTGTACTACATCTTAAGTGAAGTAGCTACTATGTGAACTATAACGGTCGCTGGGTTCGTGGTGACAACTATAATAACAATAATGATGTTCTAACAATACACTAATGATTGGTTATGAGATTTTGAAAAAACGCTCCTCACTACCGTTATGAAAATGATATTCACTATTATTTGAAAGATAATGTCGATTATTACTATTATTCAAATGGTAAGTAAGTACTTTTAAAGATTCAAGCACGGATTCTGAAGCTCGAACAACCTCAGAAACAGCTTCAACAGCCGATTCAACTTTAACGCTTTTAAGGGAATTGCTTGGGCACGTGACTATTTATTATAACTAATCTCAAGAGCGGTGTTGACGACAAATAATATAGTGATGTTGAATTTAGATATGTTAAATTTATTTACCATGTAGAACCAACTGGAAATTCTGATTATGTTGACTTTGATTCAGCGATGGCTGTATTTAACGAAATTAATGCACAAGGTAAAGCAGCAGGTTTGCCAGAACTTACATTGTCTGATGATCTTTACAATAGTACAACTCTTCTACATGCCAAAAATATTTCACACAGATATAACAGTGATGGTATTGTTTATCGTCGTGAATCTGATGGTTCAGTGGTATTTGTGACCTTCTCATGAGTCCAGATGTTACCCAAGCAGCAGTCGCTTGCGTTGTCGCTGGTGATGCTACTTACTACTGGACCTTAAACTACCAATAATAAGATTTTAAATATTGTCCCAATATAGGAGGAGCACGAGATTAGTCTTGGATTCTTTTACTTTATTGATTGAACGTTTGAGTCTTCAATGTGGTATAATAAAGCCTAGAAAGAAGGCGAAACTATGAAGGTAAAAAGAGTTCAAGATTATATCTCTAAAGATTGGTTCGACGAGACAGATGGTTCTTATTTTGAACGACTTAATAGTCGTTTACAGGTCCTTCTAAGAAAAGACTACCCTGATTTAAAAGGGAATGACTTTATAAGTAATATCAGTCTTTTAGATTATAGGTTAGTTTTTCTCGACGAGGTTATCGCAGATGCTAATGAGAAAAATAAGCATGTGCGTGAAACAGTTCATGATGTGACCAAGGGTTTGCTATACGAAGATAAGGATGTCCAGGAACAATTGGATAGTCGAATTACTTTTGGCCAAAGGTGGCGGATGAAGTGGCCAGATTTGGTGGATCTTGGATTTTTATCTTGTCATTCATTGCTTTTATGGGGATTTGGATGGTGCTGAATGTCGTCCAACCCTTTGGTATTGCCTTTGACAAGTACCCATTTATTTTGTTGAATCTCGCCTTATCTACACTGGCTGCAGTTCAGGCACCTCTGATTATGATGAGTCAGAATCGAGCATCGGATTATGATCGATTGCAAGCACGAAATGACTATCACGTCAATAAACAATCAAAGGAAGAAATCCGACTTTTACATGAAAAGATTGATCACTTGGTGCAACAAGACCAATCAGATTTGCTTACTATTCAAAAATTGCAGACAGAAATGCTAATGGCAGTTAGTCAACAAGTTGAGAAGCTATCAGATGATATTCGTATTTTGAAAGTAATGAGGCTAGAAAGGGGTACTCATGAAGACAAAGATAATTAATTTAGTTGTTGTTACAGGGATGAGTGGTGCAGGTAAGACTGTAGCAATTCAATCGTTTGAGGACATTGGTTATTTTACTATTGATAACATTCCACCTTCATTGGTGCCAAAGGTTATTGAGTTGTTGAAACACAGTGAAGAGACAGATAAGATTGCTCTTGTTGTAGACATGCGTAGTCGTGTTTTCTTTGACGAAATTAACGATATTCTAGATCAGTTGGAAAGCAATGAGGAACTCAATTTCAAAATTCTTTTCTTAGATGCTACTGATGGTGAATTAGTTTCACGTTATAAAGAGACGCGTCGTAGTCATCCACTAGCGGCAGATGGACGTGTTTTGGATGGAATTAAGCTAGAGCGTGAACTTTTATCGCCACTTAAGAGTTTGAGTCAAAACGTGGTGGATACAACTAAACTAACTCCACGTCAGCTTCGTAAGGCAATTTCTGAACAATTTTCATCTAAGCAAGACCAGTCTTCTTTCCGTATTGAAGTTTTGAGTTTTGGATTTAAATATGGATTGCCATTGGATGCAGATTTGGTATTTGATGTCCGTTTCTTGCCAAATCCATATTATGATCCTACTCTTCGTAACCTCACTGGCTTGGACAAAGAAGTTTATGATTTTGTTATGACTCATAAGGAATCAGAGGATTTTTACAAGAATTTAAATCATCTCATTAAACCAATTCTTCCAGGCTATCAAAAAGAAGGTAAATCTGTTCTTACCATTGCTGTTGGATGTACAGGTGGTCAACACCGTAGTGTAGCTTTTGCGCATCGTCTAGCTCAAGATTTGAAAAATGATTGGACGGTAAATGAAACACATCGTGATAAGGATAGACGTAAGGAGACGGTGAATCGTTCATGAAAAAACCAAGAATTACAGTAATAGGTGGGGGAACTGGTATTCCAGTTATTCTTCGTAGTTTGCGTCATAAAGATGTTGATATCACCGCTGTTGTAACTGTGGCTGATGATGGCGGTTCTTCAGGAAATTTGCGTAATATCATGAAACTAACTCCTCCAGGGGATTTGCGTAATGTTTTGGTTGCTATGAGTGATATGCCTAAACTTTATGAACGCGTTTTCCAATATCGTTTTGATCAAACTGATGGAGCTTTAGCTGGTCACCCACTTGGAAATCTGATTATCGCTGGAATCTCAGAAATGCAAGGGTCTACCTATAATGCTATGCAGCTTTTAACGAAGTTTTTCCATGTTACAGGTAAGATTTATCCTGCCAGCGAGACTGCTCTAACCCTTCATGCCGTTTTTCAAGATGGACATGAGGTGGCAGGTGAGAGTAGCATTTCCCAATACGATGGTATGATTGAGCGTGTCTATGTGACTAACGCCTACAATGAAGATGTTCCGAAGCTAGTCGTAAGGTTGTCGACGCCATTATGAATAGTGATATGATTGTACTAGGACCTGGCTCACTTTATACATCAATTTTGCCAAATCTGGTTATACCAGAGATTCGTCAGGCGCTTATAGAGACTAAGGCTGATGTTACTTACATTTGTAATATTATGACTCAGTACGGAGAAACGGAGCACTTCTCAGATGCTGACCATGTGGCCGTTCTCAATCGTCATCTTGGCTCTGATGTTATCGATAATGTTTTGGTTAACGTCAAGAAGGTTCCTCAGGAATACATGGCTAGTAATGAATTTGATGAATACCTTGTTCAGGTTGAGCATGATTTTGAGGGCTTACGTCGTGAAGCAAAAACAATTGTTTCTTCTAATTTTCTGCGACTTGAGAACGGTGGTGCCTTCCACCATGGCGATTTGGTAGCGGAAGAGCTTATGCATCTAGTGAGGAAGAAGTCATGAGTTTCACGATTAAGGTTAAAGAAGAGATAATTGCAGCCTCGAGTAAAGATATAGCGGAATTGTCAGCATTAATTAAGATGTCTGGTTCCGTTGGTTTAACGAATCAAGGACTGACTCTCTCGATTTCGACAGAGAATGCAAAAATTGCTCGTCATATCTACCAGTTGATAGAAAATCGCTACCGTTGCAATCCTGAATTGAGGCATTATAACAAGACTAATCTCAAGAAAAATCGTGTTTACACTGTCTTTGTTGCTGAGAATGTCAATGATATTTTGTCTGATTTACAATTAGCAGATTCTTTCTTTGGCTTTGAAACAGGTATTGAAACGTCAATAATGGAAGATGACGATGCTGGAAGGTCCTATTTACGAGGTGCTTTTTTGGCAACTGGAACGGTACGTGATCCTGAAAAAGGACGTTATCAATTGGAAATTTTCTCTGTTTATCAGGACCACGCAGAAGATTTAGCCTCTCTTATGAAAAAATTTATGCTTGATGCAAAGGTTTTACAACATAAAAATGGATTTGTGACTTATCTTCAAAAAGCAGAAGATATTATGGATTTTCTCATTGTTATTGGTGCCATGACCTCTAAGGAGATTTTTGAAGAGGTCAAAATCATGAGGGAGACCAGAAATGACCTCAATCGTGCTAATAATGCTGAGACAGCGAATATTGCTAGGACAATTAGTGCTAGCATGAAAACAATAAATAACATTATCAAGATTATGGATACGGTTGGCTTGGAGATTTTACCAGTTGAACTGCGTCAAATTGCCCAACTTCGTATTGCTAATCCAGATTATTCTATCCAGCAAATCGCAGATAGTATAGAACCTCCTCTAACCAAGAGTGGTGTCAACCATCGTCTCAGAAAAATAAATAAGATAGCAGACGATTTGTAAGTAGAAATGAAGCTTTTATGGCTTGTACAACAATTTTAGTAGGTAAGAAAGCTTCATATGATGGCTCTACCATGATTGCACGTACTGAAGATTCTCAATCAGGCGTTTTTACGCCCAAAGAAGTTCCTAGTAATAACCCCTGAAGACCAACCACGTCATTATCAGTCTGTGCTTACCAAGTTTTCAATTGATTTGCCAGATAGTCCTTTACGATATACCTCTGTACCAGATGCGCTTGGTAAAGACGGTATCTGGGGAGGGGCTGGTATTAACTCAGCTAATGTTGCCATGAGTGCAACAGAGACAATCACCACTAATGCGCGTGTTCTCGGTGCAGACCCTCTTGTAAAAGATGGCTTTGGAGAAGAGGATATGCTGACTTTGGTCTTGCCTTATATTAAAACTGCGCGTGAAGGCGTCCTTCGCTTGGGTGAACTCCTTGAAACTTATGGCCCATATGAGTCAAATGGTATTGCCTTTGCAGATACTGAGGAAATTTGGTGGTTGAAAACAATTGGTGGTCACAATTGGATTGCCAGACGTGTTCCAGATGATGCCTATGTTACAAACCCAAACCAACTTGGTATCGATCATTATGAATTTGAAAATCCAGACGACTATCTTGCCTCACCAGACATTAGAGACTTCATTAATAAACATCACTTGGATTTGACTTATTCTAATGAACACTTTAATCCACGTTATGCTTTTGGTAGCCAACGAGATAAGGATCATCATTATAATACACCACGTGCTCGGGCAATGTAGAAATTTTTGAATCCAGAAAAGGACTATGATCCAAAATCATTCTTTATTCCATGGTGCCAAAAACCTTACCGCAAAATTACAGTTGAAGATGTTAAATACGTTTTGAGTCTTCATTATCAAGATACGCCTTATGATCCTTATGGACCTCAAGGAGACGCTATGAGTCTACGCCAATTCCGTCCAATAGGTATTAATCGTACAAGTCAAACGGCACTTTTGCAAATGTGTCCTAACAAAATCTAATGGGGAACAAGCAACAGTCGTTTCTGGAGATATTAATCTCTATAAGTATGCACTAATTGTTGAATTAGAAAACCATGATGTCAGGGTGGTTGATAGAGAAACCCTAACACTTGCTAAAGCAAATCCTCATGAAAATCTGGGTAATCACAAGAAAATCAATAAGTTTTAAATAGACCAATTTGACTTTGGTAAGAATAGGTGTTACTATTAAGAGGTAGGTTTTGTCTCGAGTTTAAATGTTTTAGGAATGCACTTTTTCGCAAAATAGGATTTACAGATGATGCGAAAGGATGTATTACATGAATAAAGGAACAATAAATTGGTTTAACGCTGACAAAGGCTATGGTTTTATTATGGCAGATGATATGCAAGATGTGTTTGCTTATCTCATATCTATTCAGGGAAATGATTTTAAAAAATACGATGAAGGTCAAAAGGTTACTTTTGATATCAAAATGACGTCTCGTGGTCGTTATGATTCAAACGTACATAAAAGATAAATGAGTTAAAGCATGGGGTGTCCTTTGCTTTTTTATTTATTGCTATTGCAAAAACGAATTAAAATGTTATACTGAGTGAGGGAAAGATTAGTTACTTTCCCTACAGTTCATAAAATCCATGTCACTACGATATGGATTTTATTAATCAGAGAGTAGCTTGACATTGAGTATAATTAGTGTTACTATTAAGAAGTAGATTTTGTAATGAGTAAAATGTTTTATAGATCACTTTTCGCAAAATAAGATTTACAATTTTGTCGAAAGGAAATAAATATATTATGGCAAATGGAACAGTAAAATGGTTTAACGCAGATAAAGGATTTGGTTTTATTACCTCTGAAGATGGTCAAGATTTGTTCGCTCACTTCTCATCAATTCAATCTGATGGATTCAAATCACTTGACGAAGATCAAAAAGTTGAATTTGATGTTGAAGTAGGTCAACGTGGACCTCAAGCAGTTAATATCACAAAAGCATAATTGTATCTGAAAATCGTGCAAAAGCTGGAGTCATGACTTCAGTTTTTTTATATTCAGTTGCAATTATGAGAGAGTATGATATACTTAGCCAGCAAGAGGAAACTCACACTTCCCATTCATAAATTAGGGGCACTTTAATATAGAGTGGTTTTTTTAATGTTTATTAATTAAAATTAATATTTAAAAGATTTATATAAAAAACCACCTATCACAGCACATAATGATAAGCAGTTTTTGGTGCATGTTCATAGATTAAGAAGTTAATATTTAAAACATACAAATTAATAATACCGTATAGATAGTCTTAAGGTCAAAAATAGAGAGATGTGTTTAATGGAGTACCTTAAACATAAGTGCCAGCAAATGCTGGCTTTTTTTATTTTCTTAGTTATTTGAAGTGCTATAATTATTGGGTGAGTAAATTAAAAAAATGAATCACATCTCTTGAATACGCGTTCTAAAAGTGCTAAATTAAAGTAAGAAAAATATTATAATCTTTAGAAAGAGGTGGCTTATGATTTGGTCATTAATTGTTGGTGCATTAATCGGATTAATCGCTGGTGCGATTACAAAAAAGGGAAGTTCAATGGGATGGATTGCTAATATCTTAGCGGGGTTAGTTGGATCTTTTGTAGGTCAAGCCTTACTTGGAACTTGGGGACCTTCGCTTGCTGGCATGGCGTTAATACCATCCATTGTTGGTGCAGTGATTGTGGTTGCTGTTGTATCTTTCGTCCTATCTAAAATGAATTAATAGATCTTAGGATCTAGAAAGGAGGAGTTTTGGCAACTGGAAAGAAAATAATACTCATTATCCTTGATCTCCTTTTACTTACGCTTGTTCTACCAATGACGTGGGATTATTATAATTTCATGGAATATGATTGGATAACAACAACCTCTAGTAACATTCCCTTCATAGGTAAATATATGATAGACTATTTATTTTGGGGGAACATCGTTTTAACAGTCATATTAATTATCGCCTTGATTGTAGTCCTTTTTTATCCTCGAACCTATATGGATGTACAACTCACTTCAAATAATGGAGTTTTAACTTTGAAGAAGTCGGCCATTGAAGGATTTGTAGGAGAAAAAGTAAAAGAAAATGATTACCTTAAAAACTCAAAAATCGCTGTTTCACTTTTTAAAAATAAGATAAAAATTGATATAAAAGGTGAGATTATTCCTCGAGTTGAAGTGGCACAAAAAGCTCAAGTTCTGGAACAGGAAATCATTGAAGGGTTAAAAAGTTTCTTTGGATTGGAACATACGGTTAAACTTAAAGTAAAAGTCAATACATTAAGTAAAGATGATAACCCTAAACGCCAACGTGTTATGTAGGAGGGATCAATGGATTATTTCGAAAAAAATCGATACCCAATTATAGGGGGAATCGTAGGTGCACTCATTGCTGTGTGTATCTTCACTATTGGATTTTGGAAAATGATTCTGGTTTTATTTTTAATTGGATTAGGAATTTATATTGGTCTATTTTTAAAAAAATCAGGAATCATTGATCAATTTATAAATCGTAAATAACATTATAAAAGGAGAATATTATGGTACAAGAAAACATGAAAGCATTTGGAACAATGGCAGAAAAAGAAACTCCTAAAACAAAGGAAACCAAACCAGAAATTAAGGGGACTTTGACTTATGAAGATAAAGTTGTGCAAAAGATTGTAGGACTAGCATTAGAATCAGTAGATGGCCTTCTTTCTGTAGAAGGTGGGTTCTTCTCAAACTTAACAGGAAAACTTATTAATACTGATGATGTTACAACAGGCGTTGATGTAGAAGTTGGGAAAACACAAGTTGCAGTAGACTTAAAAGTAGTTACAGAATATCGTAAGAATGTGCCTGATATTTATGAAAAAATTAAAGAAGTCATTCGTAAAGAGGTTGCGGCAATGACAGAATTGGAAGTTGTTGAAGTTAACGTAACAGTCACAGATATTAAAACGAAAGAGCAACAAAAAGAAGATGATGTAAGTATTCAAGATCGAGTGACTAGTGCGGCTCAAACAACTGGGAAATTCACCTCTGAACAAGTTGATAAAGTAAAAGACAAAGTAGAAGACAATACAGATAAAGAAGCTAGAGTTAAATAAATTTCTAGATAAATCGTGAGAAATAAAAGCCTCTATTATGAGGCTTTTTTAGTAAGTGAGTTCAATTATATAGTTTTTTATTTAGATAGAAGTATCGAGTCAAATAAGGCTAAGGAGATCTTTCATGATAGATTATATTGAAGTGGACGGGGGAAATAGTAATTTAAAGGAGCTTAACTGTTCAAACAGTAATTCTTTACACTCAGTGGTATATCTTTTTAACCCTAAAGATAAAATCTACGATTTTTTTAAAGAAAGAGTATCAGCTTGATTTAGAAAACCTTTTTGTATGAAGAAGAGGAAGTGATCCACGAGATATCTTATACAAAGACAGGTAAAGAAGAATTAAAGATACTTTTTATTTTACCTCACCAAAACTTGAAAAATGATTTGAATCGGAAAATAAAGGCTTTAGTTATCTTAAAACTAGAGGAAAAGCTCATTATTGTAACGAGTGAGAAAGAAGACTTCATTTCTGATTTTTTTAAAAATACAGGAGAAAATGTTGAAAGAAGTGAGGTAAATTTTATCCAGCTTTTGAATGTGAGCATCCAAAAAGTTATTAAAGATGTTAAAGAGAAAAGAGAAGAAATTAGTTTATTGGAAACACAAATACAAAGTTTAGGACCTTCAGGGACAATATTTGATGAAATTTTGCGACTGAAAAAATATCTTATCTTGTTAGATTTTATCATTGATTCCGATAGAAAAATATTAAGCTTTATAAAAAGAGAACAAATGGAAAGTATTAAAGAAATTCATATGCAAAATGAAGTAACTCTTCTTGAAGAGAGGATGGACACCTTAAAGTCTTTGGTAAGAGCTTATAATAAGTACCTTTCTAGCTTGGATACAATTATAAATAATAATAGTTCGTTTCAGTTGAACAATATTATGAAAACGTTAACTGAGCTTACAGTTGTCTTAACAATACCAACAATTACTTATGGGTTTTGGGGAATAAATCTCAAGTTGCCTTTTCAAGGTATCCCTTATGGTTCGTTACTTGTAATTGTTATTTCACTTCTAATCAGTCTATTAGTTTGTTGCTGGTTAAAAAAGAAAAAATCTCTTTAGAAAAATTTATAAAATTATAAAGAAAAGAAGGAAAACTATGAAAATTGGCCTAGTAAAAGCAAACTTCCCTGGAGAAAGACGAGTCCCACTTCTACCAAAAGATATTAAAGATTTTAAAAATGAAATATTGGTAGAGGAGGGGTTTGGAAAATTTCTTGATATTGATGATCAAGAATACATTGACAAAGGATGTCACATTTTATCAAGAGCTGAAATTTTTGCGGAATCAGAAGCAATCTTCTCACTAAAACTCATCCAGCCTACTGACTATTCCCATCTTAGAGAGGGACAGATGATTATAGGGTGGACACATCCTTTTGGTTCAGGACAATCGTTCATGAAAGAGCAAGCTCTGCCTAAAAAGTTAATTGTAGTAGATTTAGATAGTAACTCGCCTTGCATTTATTATGAAAATGAGATATTTGAATCAGGTATTCCGAAGGGTCTATTATATAAAAATAGTTTTTACGCAGGCTATGCAGGGGTTATAGACGCTTTGTTGCAATATGGATTTATTCCAACTGAAGAGACAAAAATAGCTATTTTAGGTTCTGGAAATGTTGCGCAGGGTGCCTTTAGTAGTATCTCAAAATATTCCTCAAACATCCGAATGTATTATCGAAAAACAATGTCCATCTTCAAAGAAAATTATACAAAGTACGACATCATCATCAATGGAATTGAAATTGGGAAAGAGGATGATCCAATTTTAAGCTTTTCAGAACAAAAATCATTGAAAAAAGGGACTTTAATAATTGATGTAGCAGCTGATGCCGGAAATACAATTGAAGGAACGCATTTTACTCGTATGGATACCCCTATCTACGAAAATGATGGAAAATACTATTATGTTGTTCCTAATACTCCATCACTGATCTACCGAAATGTGAGTCAAGATTTAAAGTAAAGATTTTTGAGCGAGAATATCTTTAGTGAAGATTGTTCACGATTTTTAAGTATTAAATCTTGAAGAAACAATTATATTTTCTTTGAGTATTAATTCCATTGCCGCAGCAGCAATAGTAGCAAAAAATATAATTAGCTCATTCTATCACCAATTACATTAAAATAAGCTTTATGCATAATAAAATGTATGTAAAAAATTGACTGTCGCAATTAGGTAACTTTTTGTTTACTAATTTATATAAAAAAAGCTTGTACAAAGCGGATTGGTATTAATAACATATAAAATAATTATGGTCAGTCAAAAACTCATCTTGCAATGAATAGCAAGATGAGTTTTTAATATAAATCAGATCTATTTGATGAACGAAGTTTAAAAATTCATCCAACATAGGATTATTATTTTCTTGAAAAGCATAAACCAAATTTTGTGAACTTTTCTCTTCGTTCAAATTTAAAAATTTTACACGATATTTTTTTGATAAATAACCATTATCCATGCCTGAGTAAAGAAATGAAATCCCTTCTCCAAGTGATGTTTTAGAAAGTCCCTCATCTAAATTCTTAACATAATAATTAGCTTTTGACATGAAACCATGTTTCAAACATTGATTGATTACATATCAAATACCAGAGGGGATTTATTTCTTTCAATGAGAATAAGTGTTTCATCAGTTAAATCAGAAAATTTGTATTTCTTGTTTTGATGCTAATCTGTGATTATTTTGAATGGCTACTTGTAAATTATTATTTTATATAAAGAAGTTTTGAGCACATCATTATTAGAAATATAATTATCTAAATTAAGTACCAAATCATACGTCCTGTTCAATAATCCATCATTTAGCTCCATGGGAGAACCTTGTTCAATTATAAATTTTACGTTTGGGTATTGTGTTTTAAACTGCTCTATTAAATCGTACAATTTACTAAAGTCAAAATTGGTTAAACATCCAATTTTAATTGATGCCTTATTGTTCTTGTTAGGCCCTTCAGGATCAAACATCCCTGATATAGATTCAATTTGATCTAAAACATCTCTAACTTTCACCAGTAATTGTTTACCTTCTGGGGAAAGGATTATATTATTTGTGTTATTGCGGTTAAAGAGTGTTACCCCTAACTCTGACTCTAATTCTTGAATCCTTCTGTCTTAAAGTTGGTTGAGAGATAAATAAATTTTGTGAAGCTTTTGTGAAGCTTGTTCTCAGTTGCTACCTCAACAAAATATCGTAGAGTTGATAATTTCATCTGCCTCCGATCATTACTAGAATATCATAAATGATCCCTAAAGTCATATGGTAAAAGGCAGAATAATTAGTTTAGAAGAGGAAGTTGAAGATAAGAAGTAGTAATACCTCCAGTATGCAAAATGTGAATCCCTCCATTATCAGGTGTGCAACCAGGTGTGCCTGGCATTACTGAGCCGAGTTCATCCTTTGAACTTATAACGATTCTAAGCGTTTCATCTTTATCATATGAAAGACCGATTGGGCTTAAGACAATATCAAGTTCTACTATTTGTTTCTCAGAGAGTTTTTCAACTCGATCAAAACTATAAGCAGGGATTTCGTCAGTTGAATGTTCTACATCAAGATGGCGCATTGAAGCTCTTAACCTCCCCCAAGCACCTTTATATCGGAGTGCTGAGGCACCATTTTGGGTAAAGTCTTGCAATACTGCACCGTGATTAGGTACAACAAATTCACTTAGTACGTTACCAAATTTATCTAGTTTTTGTAGCCACACAAAAACATCCATATCATTATAATTTTCAACTTCCATGTATAATTTGAGCTTAGGATAACCTACAAACGTAGTTTTCTTATCAAAAGTTTTCTGAAAGGAAATTTTTCCTGGCAAAACTTTGAGATATCGTATCGTAATACAACATCCGTTTTCCCCGCATTATCTTGCAGAGTTCTAGTAAGTGGATTAAAGAAGTATTTTGTATTTGAGGTTTCTGAGGGTGGGAATGTGCCCGTTGAGATATCGTTAGTATTAT
>ENA-OQBT01000877-OQBT01000877.1-human-gut-metagenome-genome-assembly--contig:-NODE-877-length-15391-cov-2.737290_pt1 | contig 15391 bp, 26 predicted proteins | sample MGYA00242749_ERZ504557 | MGnify/ENA primary metagenome ERZ504557 (study PRJEB26092, sample SAMD00036243) | human gut metagenome | host: Homo sapiens | study: EMG produced TPA metagenomics assembly of... | reverse complement strand
TTCACTTGTTCCTTGTCCATGAGGTACCTGTGATTGTATACTCTCTGCCGGCATTGTATCTGTGATTGTTACCTTATCAACGATATCAGTATCAGCAGACGGTTGATAATCTGGTACTGTGTCTTTGCATCAGATGCCTGTGTTGTGATAACAGGTGTTGGCTCTGAATGGTTCTCGATTGTACCTATATCAACTGTAACCTTGTCTCTTCTGATAGAGAACTCGCCTTATAGAGGATTTTTCCCCTGTTGTTGTCACAAGAAAGCTCCTCAAGTGTGTAATCACCATAAGGCATTGCTCCAACCGAGTCATCGACCTTTGCACTGCCATCTGCGGAAGAAAACCACAGTCCGTCATACGCACCGCCGCCGTTTGTGTTCTTTGAGTGTGCGTTCCAGCTGCTCTCTGAGCTGAAATAACCGTTCTCATCAGTTTTGATGATGTGGCTCTCTCCGGTGCCTTTGCATGTAACCCTGAATGGAATGTCGCTCATTCTGTTCTGATTGTCTGTGTCAATCTTAGTAAGCTTGAAGTCACCACGCTTGATTTTGTCGCTTACCTTAAATGTGTTGCCACCTTTTAAAGAAGCAAGATTGCCGCTCTGTGTAATCTGGGCTACATATTTGCCTGTAATTTTGGTTCCGGTTCCGCCAACCTGAAGATATGCACCTTCAAGGCTGTAGCTTCAGGAGCTTTTGTCTCTTCGATTGAGATTGTGCCGAGTGGTAAACATACTGCTCCTGATGCATTGGTATAGAAATCATCACCTGAAACTTTCCAATCCTTATTTAAATTAGCAACATACTTACCTGATGAATGTTTTAAGGTTTTAATTACCCAAGTACGTGTAGCACTCGCCGGAAGATTGTCCTTGGTATAATATCCATCGTAATATCTAACAGTAAATTCCGCGTTCTCAAGGCTTGCGCCACCCTGTGCTTCATCACCGGACTCGCTATCAACCTTATTAAGAGTTATCAAAACAGGATCGTTTGTAGGTGTATCTGATACACTTAGCGCTGTATTCTGTCCGTCTGTTACAGTAAATGACTGTACCGAACTATCAAGTGCATATCCTGCCGGAGCTGTAAGCTCCTTGTAGTAGTATGTTCCGGCATTCAGTGAAACAGCAGCTGCATTGCCGCCTGCATCCGTTGTCAGTGTAGTAACCTGAGCTGAACAGCCTGCATCAGAATAAATTCCGTATACAGCTCCTGCGAGTGAATAACATGAGTTTCCTGATGTGATTCCTGTGTTAGCTGACGTCTTGCTTAACGAAACTGTACCTATCGGTGTGTACTCATAACCAAGAATGTTCTGTGTCGCACTTCCTGTGGAAAGTATATATACCTTAAATGATGCAGGTGCTGTCGCCCAGCAGAGGATTGGTAATGTAGCCTGCCCATTTACCAGATCACCATTGGCATTATATCCAAGTACGTTCTGGTATACCCAGTTCTTAAATGAACTGTTACATCCATGCATAGAACCTACTTCATCGTATGACACCAAAAAAGACAACATTATGTGACTTAATGCAATGTACTTGTCGTCATCCATTGCGCTGCCGTCATACCATGTAGATGGAAAATAGCTTGCATTGAAGCCCGGTGCTCCCCAACAGTAATACGCAAGATTGCGACTCTGTACTGCCTGCGTTTTGTCTCCGGCATTGCTTACATAATTCTCTACATCATAGTGCTTTTCATATGTTCCGGACTGCGGAGTCTTTTTAGACGGCTGTACACAATAAGCATAATTGCCACCTGCATACATCTTGCGTGTTTCGTATCCGGCATACTTGGCAGATTCACTTGATACCGTCAGTTCGACCGTATCACCGGCCGCCTTTACCGGCACTGTTCCCATACCGGTTGTGATGATTGTTGGCACAGATAAGATAACTGCCATGGCCAGTGCCAACACTCTTTTAAGTTTTTTCATGCTTATTTTCTCCTTTATTTTGTGCATTAAAAAAGGACCGGCCGTTATGGTCAATCCCTGTACTCTAATGCTTATGGAGGCGCCCGCTGCATGATGTTTGGACGTGATATAAGTTTTTTCATCCTGCCCTCCTGTTAAGCTGTGTTAAATTTTTGGCTTACAATTTGTAATAAAAAAGGAACTGCACGAGACCTCTGTACAATTCCTTTATCATCAATTATATATTACACTACCATGAAAAAGATATCTACTACCACTTACTACCACCCTATTTTGTGGCACCGCATCCGCTGCACTTCTCGCCATACACATACTCTGTATATGCCGGCTTGTCCACTACCCATACTTGGGTTGTCTCTGCATCGTGATGAATAGTTCCAACCTGCACTGGGACATTGCTCCAACTTCCCATACAATCTACCTCATGATCAACAATACTCCAACCGTCAGTATCTATCCCCGCATCATAGCCGCATTTATTACAAACATCATGATACTCATATTTAGCTCATCATACGCCTCTTTTGCAATCTTCGTTTCATAATGCCCCTCTTCCTTGTGTTGAATTGTATTGGCCACATACTTTACCCATGTATGAGTATGAGATGCCGGCTTATTCGCTGTGCCGGATGAACTGTCTGTGCCTTTACTGCCTGCAGCTGATGCCGGCTTGGTCTGATTTGATGCACCTGAAGACTGCGCGCTCTTTTTACCGCTGTCTGTTTTTGCAGTTGAAGCACCTGTACTTTGTGTGCTGTTGTGGTTCACGGCTGTGGAGGTACTATTCTTTGTACTGCTCTTACTGTCTGAACTGTTCTTCTTTACAGTACTGTCAGCGTTTTTACTGTCAGCAGACGAAGATGCCGCAGCATCTGATGTATCTGATTTTGATGTACCGGAACCAGATACCTTTTCATCGTCCTTTATTGTTGCAGTCATTTCTTCAGACTGCGTATCCCCTGCAGCTTCAGATACTCTTTCCGTGCTGTTCTGCATATCGGATACTGTTGCTTCCTGTGTATTGCTGCTCTTGTTTTCGGCTGATCCACACGAAGCTGCCGAAAATACAACCGTTATCGCAAGTATTGCTGTTATGATTTTTCTCTTCATGCTGTTACCTTCCTTTCTTACTGGTTCATCTCCTGATTATCAAAATCAAAATAAGGTTCCTCAAGCTCCGTATCATAATACTGATATGCTTCATTGAAAGTATCTTGAAAATCATTATCATGATTTCTGTAAATATCACCGCCGGTTAAAATAGCTACAAAAATATTCTGTCTGATAACCCTTTGAGCTATAGGTGCTATTAAAATAAATACTGTTGAAATAATAACCACAACAACCATCATAACCGCGCAGAATACATTCTGAATAGTACGCAAAATCTTATTCTTCATTCCTTTTTGCCTCCAGTCTTTTTAATTCTACCATATATGCAAGCATTCTTTTAGTGTATACAGGACACTCACGGTCACCGGATATCCAGTGCCTTAAGGTTCCCATTGGAATACCAAATGTTTCCGAAAATTCTTTCTGTGTCATTCCCAGGGATTTTATCAGTTCCTTGAAGGATACTTTTTCTTCCTGTGCAGACATAACACTCATTTCCCGGTCTGAATATATCATCCAGTCAGTCTTTTCATTTCCCATATATATCCTCCCTTCACTTATAAAATAATCCAATGGGGTGTTTTTGTCAAGTGAAAACATCCCATTGGATTGTTTTTGTGAGAGTTGCACAACAAAATGCTGCTCTTTAACCGTGATCACAAAGTTGTATTTGTGCAATATTTATCTTTTTTCACAATTATATAATACCACTTAATAAATATGCTATCTACCTCCATTTACCTCCACTTACTACCGGTCCTTTTCCGTCCGGAATATCTCTAAACTCCCATAAATGAGACTTTTACGATGATTTTGTAACTTTTAATGCACATCTGCCAAGGAAATAACTCTTACAATTTTATTTAACGTAATTGCAAACATCCATATTTATCTATGTAATTCTATAGAAATATTTCATTAAAGCCAAAAATGGAGAAAAAAATCATACTCTCTATGAACAGGAAAGGAAGGTATTCAAAATGATTAACTCAATAATAAAACTTCTGGTCAAATTAACAGCAAACTTTTTGCTTCGCTATCTTGTCAAAAAATACATGTCTCGTATTGTCTGGCCGCATATGAACATTCTGTTAACATACCAGAATAAACACGTACATATCATCATTTACATTTTTTCTTAGCACGCCAGATATTGAAAGACTGTAATGCAGGTACTGGCCGCATTGTCTATTAAGGCTTGTCTTTTCCCTTTTAATTCTTCTTTTTCATTAATGGGACTTGTAAGAGTTTCAGCCGGTTATACGATAACATGCATCATTTAATCCGGAGCGCAGCTCCCGCAAGTCCATATATGGGAAAAGATAAGAATTAATTCCAGTAAAAGAAAAGGTAAGATATAAGAATGTATATAAAGCGTTTAAATATATGCCCTTTATGGCTTAAACACTGCATTTGAACTTATCTGATGCCGGCGTTCTTTTGGACTGGTATATGCCATATATATCTGCATTTATGGACTGGTTTTCCGGCATATGACATATATGTCACTTTTTTTAGACTGCTTTAAAAATATATCAGTATTTTTGGACTGATATGTGCAGGGCTGCCGTGACATGCATGTCATCCGGTCTTTCCGGAAATGTTTTTATTCATTTTTGAAGTATTTTTTGGATTTTACGCGTTTTGAAATGCAAATGTGCATGTTTATGTGAACGTTTACGAGGCCTGCGTCATCCGACCCAGGCTGTTTGCCATATTTATATTGTTGAATTGAGAAGCAGACTCTCCAGCTCTCCATAATCATTGTCACGCTGGCTGAAGCTGTTGAATCTGTTTGATTTGCTGTTTGATTTCACAGACTGTGTTTCCGGCACATCCTTTAAGCCTTCCAGAATGGCTTTTAAATGATGATGTACTGTCGGGGCAGACAGAGATCTGTCTCTCCATTTATGTCCGCTTATACTTTTATGTATTGCTGCTGAAAGGTATGTTTTTACATCGGCATGCTTTTGGGCAAAGGCTGAAGCATACTGATACATAAGAAAAACTGTATCATCAAAGCCTGTTTTGTCATACTTGATGTTATCTCTGTTTAAATCCATTCTAACTGACTGCTCATTATACATGTCCTGGTCATATCTGTGGCCTTCCTGACCTTTAGCCGGCTTTTTAAAGCATATCCTTGATGTTATGCGGTAAAAACCATCCTTGATTCCTACGCTGAAGAATCCGCATACCTTGGACAGTGAATGTATATAGCCTCTGACTGTTCTGTCAGTTACCCCAAGTGTTTTATCCCACGCTTCATAGAATGCCCTGACGCCATGCTTATAGCCTTTTCCTGTCTCAAAGCTTCTCTTTCTAAACTCAAGGGCCAGATACTTCTCTTTTGCTTTCAAAGCCTTGAACTCTCCTGAACGGAACACCGGGCTTGCCAGTCTACATATCCCTCATTCCGGTATGTAGCCTCACTGCTTCCTTTCCACGGATATGCATTATCGTTTACCGTAATGTCATAATCACTTGTAGTGCCTGCGTCATTCTGGTTGCGTCTGAAGGTCACAATTCCCTTATCAGCAAGTCCATACAGCGCATTATAAAAAGACTGCTTACATCTGTCATACTCATCGCAGTAGTCTTTGTAGTATGCCCCATACATGGTTCCACTTTCCTCATCAGAATGCTGCACTGCCCATACCAGCAGGTCCATTTCACTGTTGCTTACATTATGAAGTTTTTCAAGTATTCTGTACTTAAGCTTCATCTGTTCCTCTTTATTGCTTCATTTTCTAACTGTTTTTTATGATTCCATTCAGACCTTTTCAGTCTTTCATTATCTGTTACGATTCTTATGTTATTTACGGCATCAGGATATTTTTTGAGCTGTGTACATACCTGCACCCATTCAGTCCATATCCAGTTAGGTATCACTCTTACATTCACTTCTTTTTCTCCTCTGAAAGCTGATGTATCCATTTAAGCTGCTCCGCATCATCCTTCTCACGGTCTGTGGAATATGCCATGCCGCATAACATCATTGTAGTGACAACAAATATCCCTAAAACAATAAAACTCACAATTATATATTGCATTACTCGTCTCCTCCCTTACATGCCGCACAGCTCATCACAGTTTTTACTGTAATTCCAGTCTTCAGACTCATCGTCAAACCAGTGGAACGAGCATCCTAATCTACCATCTACATCCACTGCTCCGTAAAACATGCATCCGCTGCATAGCCCTTCTGCTTCATAATCCTGTAATGTTAATTTTTCCGTATTATCTCTGTCCATATTACTGCTCCTTATGTTAATATTATTTTAGTTTATACATTTACCCCCATCTCACAAAATGGGATTTAAACAGTCTGTCTGAAAGAACTAATTTTATTCTGCTGTCTGTCAGTGTTGTCCTTTCTCTTCCGCTTTCAACTGCATACCATAATGTTCCCTTATGCACAAGCATGCTCCCACACCCACTGTACGCAGGCGGCTTTATCTCAAAAGTCTTTGTGCATTCATACATTTTCATGCTCCCACCTTCCTTCTAACGCAATTTTAATTTCCTGCCTGCTTTAATATTGACACTCTTGAGCAATCCCTTTAATGGCCTATATTTACACAAATGTGAGTACATATAGTGTGAAAATTGTTCAATATCATTTTTGGCGCAAGCTGCTCTATGATATCAGATACATCATCATAACAGCTTGCATAGCCTCTGACTTCATGTCGTCTGCCATTCCACATTTTCTCACAAATGCATCAAACCTTTTCTGCAGTTCTTTTTTCAGTTTTTTTTCATTAATCATGTCACTTTTCCCTTTCCTGCCGGTTGTTTTTTTTTCTTTATGCGCCATGAATATACTCATTCCAAGTCCTGCTACTGCTATAGAATGTGATCATTCATTAGCAATTTGTCGATGAACGCATTACCGGAAAACAATACATTCCAATAATTTTGACATACTTATGCCTATATAATACAGCATTAATTAAACTGATCTCATTGTCCGTTATTGAGTCTGAATTACAGGAAATCTTATTACATAAAGATGCTATATTATCATCAGTACAATTAACCTCAACTACACGATATTCATTTTCTCTATATTGCATCGCCTTTTTTAAACTATTCATATTATGTAATCTAATATCTTCTGACAACGACTTGATCCAATAAATAAGTTTTTTCTGTTCAGCCACATTCATATTTGCAATATCAAATGAAGACTTGATTGGATAATATTTTTTATACATTTTTGAATTGAACATATTTCTTATATCTCCTTATCTGATTTTTTTATAAAGTTGTAATTTCAAAACTACTCATTTTCCTATGATGGTGTATATAGCATGAGCTGTCAGAGTAATCGCAACACCTTTTAGAGAATGTTGCAGTTACTTTGATGATTACTTATAAGAGAAGGTCTTAAAAAAATCCAAATCAGTTAAAATTTAGCTCTTTCATTCTTTCATGAATTAAAGTAATACCTATGGAATCATAGTTACCATGAATCGTAACTGTTTCGGTTAAGATGTCAAACAATATATCATGTTCCCATTCAACCATGTCATTTTCTACTTCTACAGAAGACGGATATACATATTGGTTTTCTATGTGAATCGGAGCATATCTATATGAATCTTCATCTTTATAAATTAAATAAAGACCATATTTTTCAAAAAGTATTTTTTCTGTTTTTGTTGGATTTTCATTAATATATTTCATCGGCTATCCCCCTAAATCCTTATTTTTTACAAATCCCAAATAACTTTTGTTTTTCCATTTTCATCAATAAAAATTTTTTTACCATTGGGGGTATGTACACATATCCCTTATGTGAAGAACTTATTTTGCCAATCTTTAATCCTCTTTTACCTGTCTTATTTTACTCATTGTCGCTACCTCCGTGTACCGGATTCCTATCTTCTACATCTCACACTTCCACCAGCATCTATATCACCTGATACGTTACCACAAGTTTCAGAACACCTGCGTCTATATCTCCTTTGACATCTCCACTGACTTCACAACTGCCACCACAATCAATACTTCCTGAATTGCCGTGAACTTCTACTGATCCACCACAATCAATTTTGTTTACATCTCCTTCGATGGTTACTTTAATATCACCACTATTACACTCTTGAATTGTTTTACCATCTACAATAACCTTTCCATTGCTGATGACAATATTAATTCCTGAACATGTGATTGTTTTACCATTAATGGTTATTCGTAAGAAACCCCTTTCCTGCCGGTTGTTTTTTTCTTTATGCGCCATGAATATTTTAATCATTCCGAGCCCTACTACTGCTATAATTACAAATATCATCAATTCATATGATTTAGTTAAAAGCATTGTCAACAGCGGCAGAAAAAGCTCCATAAACAATGAAAAAAATAAGTCTTCAAAATCTATGCGTTTTGTTATTACTCCAACAACAAAACTAATAAGAAATATTGAAATTGCTATTGTTCCTGATAGTGCAGATACAGACATATTTATTGCATTATACCCTATATGATATGTAAAATCTGAAGCACAGATAAAAGCTGTCCCTATAAGCAGATACTTATTTTCCAGTTTCTTTGGTACCTGTGACATGAACACATAAGCAATCTCAATTATCATTGCCAAATAAAATATCACTTCTCTCATTCAAAATCTCCTCTCCTCATCATCCGATACAACGTGGCTTTTGATGGATACTGTTCATCTGTCTTTATCCCTGATTTCTTAAGCTCATCCAATGCAGTCTGTGGACTGACACATTCATCAATGAGCTTCTGCCTTAAGAATTTATACATTGCAGTATTTTTATCAAAGACTCTTTCCTTGCGGCCCCTGTTATTCATTGATATTTCATACTGCTTCTGCGCATATTGGGCATCATAAACACCATCCTCATTTGTTCCACGTCGTATTTCCCGGTATATCGTTGAATACTCAAACTTCATCCTTTCTGCAATTTCCATAATTGTAATGCTTTTATTATTTTTAAGGATTTCCTGTATCTGACAGCGGTTTTCATAGGTTACTGTCTTATATTTCCTGCTTACGTACATGTTTTTCCTCCTTTTCATTCCCGGTACCGGAATCCGGTACCTCAAGAAAATCCATCATGTCAATCTGTCCTTCAATGCTGTCTGATGGCACTCTTCCTGCAGGAGCCCGCTTCTGTGGTTTATGAATTTTTCCGGAACTTCCTGTTATCAGTTCCCCAACAGACAGAGGGCTCTTTGTGTATTCTATAATCAGATGCAGCGCCTTTTTCCTGTAACGCTCAAATGTGGTCGGTGACATGTCAAACTGTATTCTTACGTTCTCATACAAATCATTTTCAACATACAACTGACTCAGCAGCGTATAATAAGGGTCATCCAGCGCCAGATAACAGGCCCATACACGATTAACCATGTCCTCCTGATTCGACAGCTCTGTCAGCATCGTTAAAAGCTCTTTACGTCTTATTTCCCTGTCTCTTTCAAGTTTAACTATCAGATCAGACAGGTCTTTCTTTTTTCCACCTTTAGGGCCGGGCAACAGGCTGTTATGTGCAGCTGAGATGCTTTTTTCAGCTATAAGCTCATCCATAAACACCCCCATGTCACTCCGGCTTACCTCGCGGAAAAGAAGAACCATCTTTTTATTAATGTCATTAAGCATTTTTTCGCGGTTCGACAGTATTTTTTTAATTCTGTCTTCTGTAATTATTACACTCATTTATTCACCCTTTTTCCATATGCGCGGCAGATATAAAAATCTGCCGCAAAGGTTTTATGATGGCTGCCATTTCTGGCAGCAAAGATACTTCTGCATTTGATGCAACGCACGGCTATATTGCATAGCAACATAGCCTGCGAAAAGTACCATTATTCTTCCATATCTTCAGTATCCCCAACATCCGGACCTTCTCCGTACTCTCTTGCACATCTTTTTGAATCAGGATAGAGATACATGCATGCTCCTCCCGATACCGAACATTCAAATCCGTGATATTCATCTGTTTTTATTGCACACAAACATCCCATATTATTTTTCCTCCTTAGCCAATTTTTCTAATCCCCGTACTATATACTCCTGCCTTCTTAAAACTTTAAGCGGAACATCTGCACCGGCCTCTGCACGCTGTCTAATCATTTTGAGCCGCTCTCTTTGTTCTGTAAGGTAAAAAGCCAAGTCATACATAACTTCAAGACTCTTTTTGAATTCCTTTTCATCCTCATCGAATACATTTTCCTCATCCTCTTCTGACATGATTTCCTCGTCTATGTCCATGTCAATATTATTAAATGCATACTGGCCAGTCATGCCCTGTTCTTCCTCCTGCATCCTTTCATATCTGTCTGAACCTGTAACACCATCCACAAGGTCAAGGAACTCTGTCCATGACAGTCTGTCCGAGTTACACACTATGATGCCTTTTGGCGAGCAGTCATATGATATTCCTGCCTCACATCCGCCACTGTATGATTTTGCAAAATGAGACATAAGGTATTCTCTCAGCTCTTTGGATGAATTAAACCGCCGGTCTGCGTCCTTTAAAAACAGATCATAAAAACTTCTGACCTGTCTTGGTTCCGGCTCTCTTTTAGGTTTGGAAGCTTCTTTGTGCGCTTCTATCTCTCTCATGGTTGTCTTTCCGTCCATTATCAATTCTTCCTGTTTTTCTTCAGGAAGTGAGGCCAGTGCCAGCGCAGCGCTTTTATTTATATGGCCCTTTTCCAGAGCCTCTCTTCCTTTATCACCAAGATTCTTTGAAATATTAACGTAATCTCCAACTGTCGTTTTTCCCATATTCAGAATGCGGGCTATTTTTTCAACCGTCTTACCTCCATGCACATGCTTAAACTCGTCAGGATATTTATCAAGCAGATATTTGATGCGTTCTATTTCATGAAGCTTTTCTGCATCTGTCTTTGGAATGAAACCATTAGTCGCATAAAGTTGGAACTCTGCCTGCACATCATCAACATGCTCTACCTTGCATGGAAGGAACTCAAACTCCTTAAGTCCTTCATGCTCTACCAGATACCTGCAGGCAAGTCTTCTGTGATGACCTGCAATGATTTCATATGTGTCAGTTCCGCTTTTTCGAACCAGTAAATCCTGAAGGACCCTGCCGGCCGATTTTATCAGTTCTGCAAAAGCAGCTATATCATCCTCTGTCGCGCTTTTCCTGTACTGGTCTGTATTGTCAATGAGCTTGGTGTAATGTATCCATTTGGTCTCACTGCGTGGTCTGTTGTCAGTTTTCTTTACGTCACTGTTAAATACAGCTCCGAATTTAGCCATTGAACTCACCTTCTTTCACACCTAAAATCTCATTTGCAAGCTCCAGATAATCATCTGCTACAGGATTTCTTTTTCTATGTTTTGCTACCGGCTTATAGAGCAACAGGGCATTATCAACTGCTGACGAAGCACTTACACATGTTGTAAGAAATGGATAATCATGTCTGCCAACAAGGTCCTCATAAATCTCTCTCTGTGCCCTTCTGTTTGAATTCACCATAGTTGCAAACACCTTCCATGCCGGTGAACATACAGGCTCCATTAACTCACCATCCATAACCGGATATATATATCTAAGTCCATTTATCTTTTCATCTACAACTGATAAATTATCACGACAGAATTTATTCAGGCATACCGGAGTGAGCACCAAATCAGCTGCGCAAATACATGTAATAGTCAGCTGCTCAAAGGCAGGCCTCGTATCAATAAGGCATATATCATATCTGTCTGCCACGGTATCCAGTGCCTTTTTTATCACATCAATATGTGATGCATCATCCTCCTCCAGTTCTGTACTGCCCGGTATGACATCAATATTGCCATACCGGGTTCTATAAATACTTCTCTTTACGTGTGCCGGATTCCGGTACACATCTTTGATTGACCGTTCTGTCTTTCTTGGCAAAAAGAATGGCGTTGCATTTGCCTGTGGATCAGCATCCACAACAAGAATCTTCTTTCCAAGCTGCATAAAAGAATATGCAAGATTTACTGTTGTAGTTGTCTTTCCTACTCCACCTTTTAAATTGCTGATAGTTATTTTGTACATCATAAAACCTCTTTTCTGCTGTTTGTTTTCACAGCTATAAAACCTTTTAATAAACAGTTCTGATCCCCTTGAGTTCATCCGGTAATTGCTCAGGCAGATTATCCAAATCAAGTTCCAGCAAAATTTTAAGTCGTTCACTTGACTTGTTGTCTGCTTTCACTGCTATATTTTTTCCATTCACATAATGTCTAGAGAAATTTCCTTCTCCATCGTACCCACACAGAATTTCTTCTTCATGTTCTCTACGATTCTGTATAAGTATCCATGTTCCACAAGCCTGTGACCTTATTGTTATCTTTTCGTTTTCAAGCCACTCACAGCCTTCATATTTTGAATAAACCAGATCTTTTATTTTTGGCAGTTCAATGTAACTTACATTCTGCGCACGTCTGAAAAGCTCTTTTTTGCCAATATACTCGTAAATATTCTTTGCCATAAGTGGCTCCTTTCTCTGAAAATCGTAACTGATTTACAGTTTTACTTGTTTTTTCTGATTAACTTACTGTCATCAAACCATTTAATACTGCTTCCTGCGAACTCCGTCTTTGGAATATACACACTAGCTGTTGAGGTGAATAATTTGTCGCTTTTTCTGAAGTATGCTGTTGATGTTGTGTTCATTTTGCGTCCTCACTTTCTTATAAATGTTAGTAAATCAACTTTTGGCACATAACACCGTGTTTTATTGCATACCACTGTGTTTTTTGTTACAATGTGTGTGCGGTGAATGTGTGTGTTTACATAGTGCCTATAGCGAATGCCACTTTGTATTACACCCCATTCTTTACAATTAAAAAACGCGGTAGAGTTAATTTCTTAACTCTACCGCGAGCGGTGTAGAATGCATAAGGATTAACTCTTTATGCATTTAATATAATACTTTACGTGTATGTAACAGATTTTCACACTTTATGCAATGGCTATCTTGCTCTTACAGTATGGGCACTCCTTTGTGTCCGGCGCTTTTTCCTCTTTGTGTCCAAATCTCTCTCCTGCTGCATTCATAGCCTTTACTATGCAAAATACGATAAGTGCCATGATAAGGAAATTGACTACTGCGGTAAGAAACTTTTCATCACTAGTATCCTTTCTTTTTGCTCTCTTCTTTTGATAATCTAAACCATTTTTAATATTATACATTTTTCCATTTTATTTTACAAGAAAATACATTATAATATAATTAAAAAAAGAAACAACTTTATATTTAGGAGATTTTTATGAAGTGCATACTGTATAAAAAAGCACTTCCACTCATATTATTATCATGCCTTTTGCTTGGTGCATGCGGTAATTCCAAAAATGACAGTGTATCTAAGGAGCCTCTTTCCCATACTTCTACCGAAAAGGGCACCTGGGACTCTGCTCCAAAGGTGCTTACTCCAACTGCCGACGGCACACAAACCTATACATGTGATGTAGCCAGTATCGATGCTTCAAACAGCGGCAGCGGCTATATCATAGTGAATTATCACGGTTCTAATCAAAAGGTCAAGCTTCAGATAACCGGGCCTGACAGTGTCACGTACACCTTTGATCTGCATGGAGGAAATGAAGTGTTTCCTCTGGTTGCTTCAAGTGGTTCGTATACTGTAACCGTGTTTGAAAATGTTGAGGGGACACAATATGCCACCGTGCTGTCGCAGGTGATTTCTGTCTCCATCACCGATGAATTCGGACCGTATCTGTACCCTAACCAGTATGTAAATTTCACTGCCGATTCTCCGGCTGTGAAGGAAGGCAGCTCACTGGCGTACTACTGCAGCAGCGATACTGAGGTCGTGGAAAGTGTATACAATTATATCATTTCAAACTTCAAATACGACTATGACAAGGCTAAAAATGTCAAAAGCGGCTATCTGCTGATGTGGACAAAGTCTTTACCGAAAATACCGGTATATGCTTTGACTATGCGGCAGTCATGGCCACTATGCTAAGGACTCAGGCTATTCCCACACGTTTAGAGGTAGGATATGCCGGTGAAGAATATCATGCCTGGATCAGTACTTATATAAAGGACAAGGGCTGGATAAACGGCATCATCGAGTTTGATGGTACCTCATGGAACATGCTGGATCCAACATTTGCATCTACCAGTGATTCGCCAAAGAAGTTCATAGCACAAAAAAGTGATTACATTACCAAATACGTCTATTAGGAGGACATAAATGTCTAGAAAATCCAAGATTTTAAGCAATGCAGAGCTTTCTGCCTTCTGTCAGCAGATTTCTCTTATCATAGCAGCCGGGCTTCCTACATACTATGGTGTTTCCATATTATGTGATGAAGCACTGATAAGCAGACACATGATCTGCTTGAGCAGATATATAAGCCAATGGAGCTTGGTGCAACGCTTCACAGTGCACTTAAAGATACAGGATACTTTCCAAAATATATGATAAATATGATACAGCTGGGTGAAGAAACCGGCCGTCTTGAAGAGGTCTTAAACTCACTCTCAAAGTACTATGACCGCGAAGACGAAATAGCTTCAGGCATCAAAAGTGCAGTTGCCTATCCTCTCGTGCTTTCTGCCGTGATGATTGCCGTTATTGTCGTTATGATTGCCAAGGTTTTACCTGTATTCTCACAGATATATGCAGAGCTTGGAAGTGAGCTTACCGGCACCGCTGCCGTGCTCATGAAGCTCAGTGAATACATCAACAGATATCTGCTTATCATTATAGCTGTCATGCTCTTTGCCGCACTGGTTCTTTTTATATTTTTTAAGACACGCTTCGGAAAAAAGTTCCTTATGAAAACTGCTCTTTCCATGTCAATCGCATCCAGCCGCTTTGCAAACTGCATGTTTTTAGCACTCTCAAGCGGACTCGACACAGACCGTGGTCTTGATCTGGCACAGGCTCTTGTAAACAATCCTGTCCTTGATTCTAAAATAAATGACTGCCGTAAAAATATATCTAACGGTGAGACATTTTCGGAGGCACTGCTGCACTCCAATATTTTTTCAAAGATGTACTCAAGCTGGATTGCAATCGGCAGCAAAACCGGGTCTATGGACGAGGTCATGCAGCATATATGTACATCCTGTGAGGATGACACAGATGCAAGGCTGTCACGATTCATATCAGTGATTGAACCTGCCATGGTTATCCTGCTTTGTATATTCATTGGCTTCATACTAGTATCATTTTTACTCCCACTGCTTGGAATTATATCAAGCATAGGATAGCTTACGGAGGCACAGTATGCTGTTTTTTGTTCAGAAAAAGAAATCAACCATATGGAAATTCATACCGATTGTGATTTTGGCCGCATGTACCGTTTTGTTTGGTGCTTTC
>ENA-OQBT01000875-OQBT01000875.1-human-gut-metagenome-genome-assembly--contig:-NODE-875-length-15442-cov-1.781195_pt1 | contig 15442 bp, 13 predicted proteins | sample MGYA00242749_ERZ504557 | MGnify/ENA primary metagenome ERZ504557 (study PRJEB26092, sample SAMD00036243) | human gut metagenome | host: Homo sapiens | study: EMG produced TPA metagenomics assembly of... | reverse complement strand
AAAAAAGCCCTTGACATTGACGTTGCGTTAACTGTTATGCTGAGTGTAATGAAAGGAGTGGGAAGATGGAATACAGCATCAGAGAACTGGCTGATTTGGCAGGAATCAGTACAAGAACATTACGGATATTAACGATGAAATTGATTTGTTAAAGCCTTGCAAGGTAAATGAGAATGGCATGCGTTTTTATGGAAAACAAGAAGTTGATCTACTTCAGCAGATTATGTTTTATAGAGAACATGATGTGAAATTAGATGTGATACAGCAAATCATTCATCAGCCCGATTTTGATGTGGAAGAAGCTTTGAAAGAACATCTGTCAGTTCTTTTAAAGAAGAAAGAACGGATTCTTGCTCTGATCAGAACAGTAGAACTTACATTGGATGATTGGAAAGGAGCATATTATATGAGCGATCAGATGAAATTTGAAGCATTTAAGGAGAGTTTGGTAGAAAAACATGAACAGAAATATGGAAAGGAAGCACGAGAAAAATATGGAGATGAATCTGTGGATGCATCTCACAAAAAAATTTTGAACATGACGGAGCAGGATTATGAACGTTTTCAAAATCTTGAAAAGGAAGTACTTCGCCAGTTAGAAGAAGCAGTAAAAGAAGGAGCAAAACCTGATAGCGAAACAGGTAAAAGAATCGTGATGCTTCATAAGGAGTGGCTAGGTTTTACCTGGAAGGAATATACAGCGCAGGCGCATAATGGATTAGTGCAGATGTATTTAGCAGATGATCGATTTTTGCAATATTATAATCGAAATGTGAATGGCTGTGCAGAATTTTTAGTTGCTGCAGTACAGTGTTGGGCTAAATAAAAATTAAAGTGACGTATAATTCTTACCTTTTAAATTAATAAAAACGCATAAGAATTCCAGTTTGGTGTGAGTTTCTTATTACAGAAAGGCTCATCATAAAGCTTCAATTTTTGTAATGGATATCAGTATAATCTCGGTATCATCAATGCGAATATACCGGTGCAGTGGGTCAATGTATTCTACTGTACGGTTCGAGTAACAAGCTCTGTGTTAAAAGAAGCTATGCGAAAGTATCTTCAGAATCAGGAAAAGCACAAAGTAAAGAAAGTAGCAAAAAAGCAGAAAAAAGTGTTCCTCGTGGAAAACAGACGGTTGGGAAACTGATGAATCAGAGGCAAGGTCTGACCAACATTGAAATTACCAATCGGAATATCAAATCCTTCGAGCGTGTTGCCAACAAATATAAAATTGATTTCGCTCTTAAGAAGGACAAATCTGTCGATCCGCCTAGATATCTGGTGTTTTTCAAAGCAAAGGATATGGATGTTATGACAGCGGCCTTTAAGGAATTTTCTGCCAAGGAGCTGACGAAAATGAATAAGCCATCCATTCGTAAACGATTACTGAAATACCAGAGTCAGGCTAGAGAAAAAAATAAGCAGCGTGAAAGAACCAAACAGAAAGATTGAGGGCAGGAACGTTGAGAGAAGAAGTGATGTAACAGAGATTATTGCTGCAACAGATGCCGGAAGAGAAGAACCTTTTTTTTAGTATCGGTAGCTTCTTGCAAAGCCAATTTCATTGCAATCCATGTTTTCCTGTTCCAACTTCCTTTGATATAAAACTGTCGCATATTACTCAAAAAGTAAATGTAACTATCCTGTACACGGTTTATTACTTGTAATTGAGTATCTTTATATTTAACCAAAGCTCCCGCAGCCGCTGATATGGCAATTTTCTTCCTAACTAATTCAAGTAAGGATTTGCTCTATTTCTTACGTTAAGAGCGTATCAAGTAGAATGAGACAAAAAAGGGACATTTTATTGACTAGGATAATTGCTTTGCTCCTTTTTACAACCAATAGATATTATGTCTATGTTTTGTTTTACTCTTCATCATACACATATTCCTCATCTTCGTCTAAATACAGATCATCATACTCTTAACAAATCGTGAAGCGGCAGCTTCCCTTTTGATGTTTTGGGCTATATATCTATCTTTTTTCTAGTGAAAAAGATTAGAGAATACAAAAAAGCCGTACTTTAATACAGCTCTAAAACAGTTTTATAAAAATATTTAGAGTTTTAAAATTTACGCACTCTTCAATGGAAATAAATGTCTTCCTGTTTTCTCGTTTTGGATTTTGTTATGAAGTTTGTTCACGTTTTTTTGCCATTGCAAGCAATACACTTTCCGCAAGAACATTTGATGTACCACGACTTAAATATCTACGAAACTGCATATCCTGTTTCAGTTCACCAAAAGATCTTTCTGATTGGATCCTTCTGTTTAGTCTTAGGAGAATCCCTTCGTCAGAAAGAATCCGTTCCAAATCTTCTTTTCGATATTTCAGAAATCAAGTTTATAGAGGAGATCAGACATTTCAGCGAGAATTGTTTAATACTACATTTGCAGAGTGGTCATCAGATTATACATTCATTTAGAGTATCAATTTTGGACACTTCAATCGAAAAATATAAAAACATCTAAATTCAGTACATAAAAGTGTGCAGATGTACATAAAATAGTAATGGTTATTGAAATTCAACTTGCTTTGTGATAGAATATCATTACTAAAAAATGTGCAAATACACAGAAATGGGGAGCGTAATAATGGAAATTAAAAGAGACGCTTATCTACAGCAGCTGATTGAGCGAAAAGATAATGGAATGATAAAGGTGATTACCGGCATTCGTAGATGTGGTAAATCCTTCTTGCTGTTTACTATCTTCAAGAGATATTTACTGGAGAACGGAATTGATACTGACCATATTATTGAGATTGCATTGGATGGTATCGAAAATGAGGAATTAAGAGATCCCAAGGTATGCTTCAAGTACATCAAAGATACTATGAAAGACGATGGGAAGTATTATCTCCTTCTGGATGAAGTACAGTTCATGCCAAGATTTGAGGAAGTGCTGAATAGCCTGCTTCGCATGAGCAATATTGATGTGTATGTTACCGGAAGTAACTCTAAGTTCCTGTCCAGCGACATTGTGACCGAGTTCCGTGGCAGAGGTGATGAGATTAGAATCTATCCTCTCTCCTTTGCAGAGTTTTATTCTGTCTATGACGGTGATTACGACGATGCTTGGGATGACTACATGATCTACGGAGGATTGCCGCAGGTTGTAGGCTTCCAGAGCGAGCGACAGAAAGCAGATTATCTGAAGAACATCTTTGCCAATGTCTATCTGAAAGATGTAATTGAAAGAAACAAGATTCAGAGCGTAGATGAGATTGGCATTCTGGTTGATATACTTGCATCTGCAATCGGCGCACCGACCAATCCATCGAAGATTGCCAACACCTTCGCCAGTGAGCGCCAGATGACTTATGCCAATAAAACTATCTCCAACCATATTGACCATTTAGCGGATGCCTTTTTGATTTCCAAGGCAAGTCGTTACGATATTAAGGGAAGAAAGTATATTGGTGCGAATCTGAAATACTACTTTACTGATCTGGGACTGAGAAATGCCCGTCTAAATTTCAGACAGCAGGAGCCTACTCATATTATGGAGAACATTGTTTATAACGAGCTGCTGATCCGTGGCTACAATGTTGATGTGGGTGTTGTGGAGATCTTTGATAAGAATAAAGAAGGTAAGCGTGTCCGCAAGCAGCTGGAGGTTGACTTTGTGGTAAACCAAGGCAACCAGAGATATTACATCCAGGTTGCTTATGACATGACTTCGGAAGAAAAGCAGACTCAGGAGTTCAATTCTCTGCGTAATATCCCAGATTCTTTCAAGAAGATTGTCATTGTGAATGGTAGCAAGAAACCTTGGAGAAATGATGAGGGTTTTGTTATTATGGGTATGAAGTATTTCCTTTTGAATGCAGATAGTTTGGAATTTTAATTTTTTTACACTTTCATTCTGGATTAAAAATGAGTCATTTAGACTACGCAACACTCTTTTTGAAGATGTGTCAACGTCTACTGTAACAAACTAGGAATCATGCCTGCCGGTGGCTGAAAGTTTTTTCCACAAAGCATGAGAAATGGTGTATAATGATACCAATACGAGACTCTCGTGTTACTGAATTTACAATTGAATATATTATCAATTCCGCAGCGAAAATGTGGAATTGGTAGTCTGAATATAGTTGTTGGCGACAAGACGTTGCAAAAAGCTGCAATTCAGTACTATCACCTCGATTAGAAAAATCTAATTTTTTTCTAATAAATCATCCTCAACTTAAGGTGGCAGAGGTCGATTTTAGGCTAACAACGATAGCATTCCCATAGCTAATAAAGCTAGGAAATGCAGAGGATTTCGAACCACAAGCTGACAAAAGCGTGTATCAAAAAACAAGGGTGACTGTCACTCCTAAGCACTAGTTGTGAGTTCGATTCTCGCAGGGAACGTTAGAGAAAGAGTGAAAATGATGAAGAAAATAGACATCATTTTTGCTCTTTTTTATTATATTTTAGAAGGAAAACGAATGGGGGAACCTGACAAAAATATAGGAAGTAATATAAGAAAAAGAAACGACTTTAGCAAGCATCAGCAGATCTTGGATTTAGATCACAGGGAAGTGAAGTTTCATTTTATATAAAATAGTTAAATATATAGAAAAAGACTATAATAACTATACTTATATAGAATGTATCAATTATACTTCTTAAAAAAATAATGCTATACTTTTAATAGGATGAGAAGAAAAAAAGGAGAAAATAAAACAATGAGAGAAAAAAGAGAAGTAAAGTATCAGATGAAAGTATTAAGCTCCTTGGTGAAGGTATTTCCGGATGAAGAACCGGTGTATCGGCCAGAATGTGTAAAATTAAGTGGACTTTGGGACGAGACCGTATCCTATCAGGTTGCATATACCGGAAATCATTTTCTGAGAGAACGCGTAGATGTAAAAGTCGTTTCACCAATCGCTGAGTATGTACGTGTTCGGACGGTAGAACAGGTTCCAGTGGGACGTGCTACAAATGGAATTGTAGATGACAATTATTTAAAAACGACATCAGGACTCTATCCCGATTTGTTGAAGGACATCAAAGATGGAAAAGTAATTATCCGCTCTCATCAGTGGAGTAGTTTGTGGATTGATGTGAAACTGACGGATGAAATTCCGGCAGGAGACTATGAGATTGAAATTCAGCTTGTGAAAGATGCTGCTGTAATATGTTCTGCAAAAGAAAAATTACAGTGATTGGCGTTCATCTTCCAAAACAGAAGATTATGCATACGGAATGGTTCCATGCAGATTGCCTTGCAGACTATTATCATGTGGATGTTTTTTCAGAAAAGCATTGGGAGATACTGGAAAACTACTTCCACGAGTATGTAGATCGAGGCTGTAATATGATGATGGTTCCATTGTTTACCTATCCGTTAGATATGGAAGTGGGCAATGATCGTACAACGACTCAGTCATCGAGGTGGAAGTGAAGAATGGCGAATATCATTTTGGGTTTGATAAAATGAAACGCTGGGTAGACCTTTGTAAAAAGTGTGGGATCGAATACTATGAAATGTCTCATCTATTCTCACAATGGGGAGCAAAGTATGCACCAAAAGTTATGGCTCTCGTAGATGGAAAAGAAGAGCAGATTTTTGGATGGCATACACCGGCAGTTGGGGAATATACAAGATTTTTACAGGCATTTCTTCCGAGACTGGTTGAGAAGTTAAAAGAGTGGGGAATTGCAGAAGTGACATACTTTCATATTTCAGATGAACCAAGAGAAGAACACTTGGAGACTTTTAAAGCTGCAAAAGAATCTCTTGGCAATATGTTAGATGGATTCCATACATTTGATGCACTTTCCAGCTATGAATTTTATAAGCACGGTTTGATCAGCAAACCAATTCCGGGAAATAACGAGATTGAAGAATTTTTAGAACATGGTCTTACAGACATGTGGACATATTATTGTACAGGACAGTTTTACGAAGTAAGTAACCGGTTTATGTCAATGCCATCTGCCAGAAACCGCATTTATGGAATTCAGCTGTATAAATATGACATTATTGGCATTTTACATTGGGGGTATAATTTCTACAATAGTCAGCATCTTATGAACACATTAATCCATATCAGGTGACAGATGCATCCAATGGATTCCCGGCAGGTGATCCATTCCTTGTATATCCGGGAGCAGACGGGCATCCGGAAGAATCCATTCGCATGATGGTTCATTACGAAGCATTAACAGATTTGCGAGCATTGGAATTGTTAGAAAGCCTAACAAGTAAAGAATATGTAATGGAATTAATCGAAGAAGATTTGGATGAACCACTTACATTTAAGCGATATCCAAAATCAGATATGTATTTGATTGCATTACGAAATAAAGTAAATAAAGAAATAGCAAGATTAAGTTCTGCTTCCTAAAAAATTAAAAATGTTGGAACATGAGTTGTCATCATGATTCCAACATTTTTTTATCCTTTGAGTCCACTCATGGACATTCCTTCTTCAAATTTGGATTGTAAGAACAAATAGAAAATAAATGGAGGAAGGAACGTACAGGTTGCACAAGCCATTGTAAGTCCGATATCCGTATCGTATTGTGTCTGCATTGCTTTTAAAGCAAGCGGAAGTGTACGATAAGCATCATCAGTAGTGATAATGAGTGGCCATGTAAAGTTATTCCAGGCGCCAATAAATGTGAAAATTGCGACTGTCAACATAGAAGATTTTACCAAAGGCAAAATGACAGTTCGTAAAATTTTACTGGTAGTGGCTCCATCTATTTTTGCAGATTCAATGAGTTCTTCTGGAATAGCCATAATAGCATTTCTCATAACAAATACACCAAAAGCAGTTGGCAGAGGTAAAATAAGAGCGCGGAACGTATTGACCCAGCCAAGACCACGTACGACTAAGTAAAGTGGAACAAGTATGGCACCCGATGGAACTAACATCGATAAAATCAGCAGAAAGAAAAAGTTTATCATTTCCACGGAATTTTAATTTCGCAAATGCAAAACCAGCAGTACAGCTTGTAAATAATGTAAAGAAGCACACCGGATATTGCAACAAATACACTATTGAAAAAATAGCGTAGGAATGTTGAGTTTGTAAAAATATTTTTATAATGTTTTAAGGTGAGTTTTGATAAAGCAAAATCAAAATCATATGCATTCACAGTACTTTTTAATGACATGAGAATCATGTATAAAAAGGAAGAATGCACAGTAAGATTGTGATGATTAGAAAAATATCAACTAGTAAACGAGATGTCTTTTTCATTTCATGTTCTCCTTTTTATATTTCTGAATTCTCGTGTTTAATAAAGCGTTGTTGGAATAATACGATGATTAAAACAATCAACATCAGTACATTGGAAACGGCCATAGCATATCCGGCTTTGTTTCCTTTGAAAGTGAGTTGATATGCGTACATACTTAATGTTGTAGTAGACATCGATGGACCGCCGCCGGTCATAGTATAGACCATATCAAACACTTGCATAGCACTTATCGTTGATAAAAAAATGTTCATGATAATAGTAGGTTTCAAAAGTGGTAATGTAATTTTGGTTAAACAATCCCATTTTGTAGCGCCGTCTACTTTGGCTGCCTCGTAAAAAGTATCCGAAATAGAGGTAAGAGAAGCAAGCGTGATTACCATATAATAGCCCATACCTTTCCATACAATGATAAAGGCAACGGCAATAAAAGCAGTTTTACTGCTGCCAAGAAGAAGTGTGGGATCAATTCCAAATACACCAAAGATCGCTTTTACTGCCGGATGTCCACCATTTAAAATTGTGTTCCAAACAGTACCGATAACAGCGCTGGAAGAAAGCACAGGAACGAAAAGGGCTGCCTTTGCAATTTTTCCAAGCACGGTATCTTTACGAGAAGAAATTAGTATTGCAAAAAGAGTAGAACTTACGATTCAATGACACGATGATTGCAGCAATCTTTAAAGTTAATTGATAATGCAAAGATGTAATTTGGAGTCACGAAATAGTCTTTGATAATTAAATAATCCGTTAAATTGCGCCGGTGTGATGATATTATATTTTGTAAAACTAAAATATATTGCAAGAATCAATGACCCCGCTACAAAAGTAAGCAGGATCATTGCAATTGGTGCGATATAAAGATAAGGCGCAAGGACGGATAGTCCTTTCTTTTTTTCATAAGTGCCTCGATTCTTTTTATTCGTTTTCCGCGTAGTACTCTTTTAACAAGTCGTTTGCATAGGATGCAGATTCATCTAATGCTGCCTTTACATCTTGTTTTCCTTCCATGACAGCCTGAATGTGAGCTGCGTAGTTTTCAAGAATTTCGCTTCCGCAAGGACCAGCCTGTAATGGACGCCATTTATCACGATCTTCTGTAACGATACGTTCCATTTTAGGATCTCCTACATATTCTTCGCTTGCTGTAAGAGGGGCACCTGGAGCTACTTTGTGATATTCTGTCATAAACTCAGGACCTGTAATGTATTTGATCAAATCAAGTGCAAGCTCAGGCTGTTTGGATGTAGACATTACAGAGAGACAGTCAGCAGCACCGAATGTACCATACTCTTTATGTTTCAAAGAAGTTACGTAGTCCCAGTTTTTAAGATTTGGGTAATCTTTTGCAAAGGTTGTTTCATTAGAAGCAGAGGAGCGAGTTACACCAAAAGCGGCTTTGCCTTCTGCAAATACTGTAGAGAATGCATCTTGACCAGAAAGTGACATTGCATTTTCTGGCATATATGGCTGTAAACTCTTGAAAAATTCTAAGGCTTCTACACCAGCTTTTCCATTGAAAGCGACTTCTTTCAGATCATCTGTGTAGATATCTCCGCCAGCCTGCCATAATAAGCTATACATATAAGAATTTAAAACATAAAGGTTACTCATACTTCCACTATTAAGACCTACAGCATATCCGTACTGATCAATCTTACCATCGCCATCTGTGTCTTTTGTAGCTTTTTCACAGATACGAGCAAAGTCTTCCCATGTCTCAGGAGCTTTTTCCCCGATAGAATCTAAAATATCCTGATTATAATAAAGGACGAATGGTACACCGGTTACGATAGGAACACCGTATAATCCACCCATCATTTCACCACGATCCAGGAAGAGATATTCTTTGTAATCTTCTTCTTCAACCATGTCGGATAAGTCTGTTACAAGTCCGGAAGAGATATAAGTAGGATACATTTCCACATACATATAACCGATATCAGGTGTTTCTCCACCTGCAACTCCTGTAGACCATCTTTCTTCATAAGAACCCCATGGAATGATTTCCATTTCTACAGTACAATTATTTTCTTTCTCCCATCCGGCAAGAAGCTTCTTAAAGTTTCCTTCTGTGTCTTCATCGAGAGGAGGCAGCCACATAGTAAGTGTAGTAGGCTCTCCTTCTTTTGGTTTGTCTGCTTCCTTGGCTTTGCTTCCACAGCCAGCTGCAAGTGTTGCAAGCATGGAAGTACAAAGCAACAAGCTTAAAAGTTTCTTTTTCATTAGTTTTTCCTCCTATAGAAATAAGTTTCATACTTTCTATTGTAGAAGTATTTTTAGACAAAGTAAAATTGATAAAAGCAATAAGAAGTTACTACATATAGAAAAAATCTATAAATGAAAATAGGAAACGATTGATACTGTTTGAAAATCATGATAATCTTTAAGAGAAAGGCAGGGGGTAATTATGAGATTGGAAAAACATAATGCGGATGAAATGACTCCATTGGAACGTATCTATGCATACGAGCATGGATTATCCTATGACAGAATACCGAGTGTACCATTTATAGGCAATGTCAGATGTAAAGTAGGGGGAATGACACCAGAAGAATATTGGGATTCTGCAGAAAATATGGTAAAAGCAGAACTGATGTCTTATCAGAGATTCGGCTTTGACAGATTAGGAATCGGACCGAATACAAGAGGGATATCAGATGCGTTAGCAGATCAGGTTCCGGATAAGAAACAAGGAAGTCTTGTTTTGGATGATTACAGTAAATTAGAATACTTAGAACCTGTAAATGCAAGAAATGATTTGGTAATTCAAAGATTTTTACAGGCAGCAGAGATGCTCCAAGAATCTGCAGGAGAGATTGTTCCTGTTGAGATAAGCATTGGAGGTCCCCTTACAATTGCATCATTTTTGCGAGAGATTGAGCTGCTTTTACGCGATTGTAGAAGAAATGGCGATAAAGTACAGAAATTACTTCGCATTATTGTGGATTCCCAAAAGAGCTGTATTGATGCATTTGCACAATATGGCGTAGGAATTGCGATGGCAGATCCTGTGGCAAATCCGGCGCTGATCGGACCAAAATTATATGAGAAATTCGTTTTTCCTTATACAAAAGAATTGACAGACTATGCACTGGAGAGAACCGGAAAGAAAGTATCTCTTCATATGTGTGGGGCTACCTATAGTATTTGGAAGTATATCGAACAATATCAGTTAAATGAAATTAGCTTAGACAATATTGTGGATTTGGACAGGGCTGCGCGAGAATTAGGAAAAAAAAGTACCAATTGCCGGCAATGTAGATCCTGTACAGAGCATGCTGAATGGTACAAAAAGAAGAGATTTTTTGCAGATGTTCAAAAAATGCATAGAACTTGGAAAGTTCTGCTGAGAAGGGATTTCATCTTACGACCGGTTGTGATATTCCGGACGGAACTTCACCTGAAAAAGTAGATTGGTTTATGGAAGCAGCTAGATTATACGGGAAGAAAAGATAAGCTTATATTTTATGAAAAGGGAATGGAATTTGGAGGAAATGAAAATGGCAAAGTCAAAAGAAGAATTATTAGAAAAACTGTCGGAATGTGTATTGGAGATGGAAGAGGAAGAGGTAGTCGACGTTGCTGAAGAATATATTGCAGCAGGTTATCCGGCATTTGACGGGATTATGGATGGTCTTGTAGATGGTATGAATAAAGCTTCGGATCTTTATGATGAAGAAGAGTATTTTGTAACAGATATTCTTCTTTGTTCGGATGCTATGTATGCTGGATTGGAAGTGCTGCGTCCACACCTTCCTGAAAGTGCACAAAGCGGAGAAAAACCGAAGGCGGTAATTGGAGTTGTAGAGGGAGATACTCATGATATTGGGAAAAATCTGGTGAAGATCATGATGGATACAGCTGGATTTGAGATGTATGACTTAGGACGAGATGTTCCACCGGAAGCATTTGTAAAAAAAGCAATAGAAATCCAAGCACCGTTAATCTGTATTTCTACGCTAATGACAACTACAATGATTGGAATGAAAACGGTGATTGAGCAATTAAAGGAACAAGGGATTCGTGATCAAGTAAAAGTCATGGTTGGTGGAAGTCCGGTTTCACAGAAGTTTGCGAATGAAATAGGAGCGGACGGATATTCCGTGAATGCAGTGGAAGCTGTAAAACTGGCAAAAAGATTATTAGATCTTGCGTAAGTAATGGGAGGAAAATGTATGTTTACGGAAAAAGAACGTTTGGAACGCGCTTTGAGACAGGAAGAAGTGGATCGTCCGCCATGTATCTGTCCTGGGGGAATGATGAATATGATCACGACAGATCTCATGGATGCTTGTGGAGTTACATGGCCGGAAGCGCATACAGATGCACAGATGATGGCAGATTTGGCATTGGCAAGTTATCAACATGGTTGCTTTGAAAACGTAGGAGTTCCTTTTTGTATGACAATAGAAGCAGAAGAACTGGGTGCAAAAGTAACGTTAGGATCTAAGATTTTTGAACCACATGTAACGGAATATGCGGGAACATCTGTAACAGAATGGGAAAAATCATCTCCGATCAATTTGGAATGCGGGAGAGCAAAAGTAGTATTGGATGCAATCCGTATTTTAAAAGAAAAGAATTTAGATGTTCCGATCATTGGAAACTTAGTAGGACCGGTAAGTGTGGCCAGTTCTGTGATCGATCCAGTGGGATTTTATAAAGATTTGAGAAGACACAAAGAAGAAGCACATCAGTTTATGACTTTTGTGACAGAACAATTGATTGCCTTTGCAAATGCGATGATTGAAAACGGCGCAGATGTGATCGCAATTTCTGATCCAAGCGGAACGGGAGAGATTCTCGGACCCAAATTTTTTGAGGAGTATGCGGTAAAATATCTGAATATGCTTTTGGATGGAATCAAAGATCAAGAAAAAGGTACGATTGTACATATTTGTGGGCAGATGAGAAGTGTATATGAGCAGATTGATAAAGTGCATTCAGATGCGTTGAGCTTTGATGCGATCGTTCCATTGAAAGAAGCCAGAAAGAATCTCCAAGATCGAGTATTGATGGGAAATGTAAGTACATTCGCATTAGAGTTTGGAGATGAAGAAAGAGTTCAAAAGCTGACAAAATTTTGTGTGCAAAGCGGTTCTGATATCATTTCTCCAGCATGTGGACTGGGGACAAAGTCACCTCTTGCAAATATTCAGGCGATTTTAAAAACGTTAAAGATGGACGAAGAAGCATTTGAAAAAATGGAAACGATGGAAGAGTGGAAAGAAGAGGAGATGAAAAATGCCTAATATCAAAGTACAGCCTTCTGGTAACATATATGAATATGAAGTAGGAAAAACTCTTTTAGAAGTTCTCTTAGAAGAAGGTATATTCGTAGATAATCCTTGTAATGGAAAAGGACTTTGTGGGAAGTGTAAAGTGCGAATTCTGGAAGGAGAATTATCGGAACCGGAAGATACCGAACGGAAGTTATTAAAGCAAGAGGAGATGGAAAATGGAGTCAGACTTTCCTGCCTTGTAAAACCGGAAACAGATTTGGAGATAGAGCTTATGCAGAAGGAAAGGAAGCATCAAGTGCTGACGGGAGGCTATATCCCTTCCTTTGCGTTCGATCAGGATATTCAAAAAATTGTGGTGGAAATTCAAAAACCAACTTTGGAAGATCAAACATCTTTTGAGGATCAGATTCTGCGTCAGATCCCGAAAGCAAGTCTAGAGCTGGGATGCCTCCAGATGAGGCAGTTTGTTCCGGGACAGGTGACGGTTGTACTCCATGGAAATCAAGTGATTCAAATAGAAGAGGGCAATACGACGGAAAAAATGTATGGGGTTGCGGTTGATATTGGAACAACGACAGTTGTCTGCACGTTGATTGATATGCTTACCGGCAAGGAACTTGCACATGCATCCATGATTAACGCACAGAAGCATTTTGGACTGGATGTGTTGACCCGTATTACTTATGAGTTAGAGCATCCTGAAGATGGCGTAGAAAAATTGCAAAAGGCATTGGTAAATTCTATTAATGAGATGATAGAGGATATTTGTTGCCAGTCAGAAGTATCCAAAGAGTGGATTTATGAAATTGCTGTTGGAGCGAACTGTACAATGATGCATATGTTACTTGGGGTTCCTGCAACATCACTTGGAAGATCTCCGTATGCGCCTGTGTTTGTACGTGGAAAAGACATCAGGGCAAAAGAAATTGGATTATGTGCAGCAGAAGGGGCGAGACTGTATTGTTTGCCATCGGTATCCGCTTATATTGGAGCCGACATTGTAGCAGGAGCTTATGTATGTCAGCTTCAAAAAGAATCTGGGAATGTGCTATTTATAGATATAGGAACGAATGGGGAAATCGTATTATCCAGTCATGGCAGATTGCTTTGCTGTTCTTGTGCAGCAGGTCCGGCATTGGAAGGCATGAATATCAGTTCAGGGATGCGGGCAGCAGAAGGTGCTATTGAAGATGTGACGATCACAGAATCCGGAATAGAATGGAAAGTAATTGGAAATGAAAAGCCAATCGGCATTTGTGGAAGTGGGATTTTAGCAGTTGTAAAGGAATTGCTGAGAGTCGGTCTTGTCAGAAAAGAAGGAGCATTTATCAAGCTAAATAAATTAGAAGAATCGGATTATCGTTTTCACATGCTGCAGGAAAATGGGAAAAAAGAGAATTTATTTTATCGGAAGAACAAAAACTCTTGATTACGCAAGGAGATATTCGGCAGGTACAACTTGCAAAAGGAGCCATTCTATCAGGATTTTTAGCGCTTCTTAAGAAAGCTGGAATCCAAATGGAAGATTTGGATAAAGTTATGATTGCGGGGCAGTTTGGAGCACATCTTCCTGCGGATAGTTTGGTGGGAACCGGAATCATTCCAAAAGAAGTACAAGAAAAGCTTGTTTATGTAGGAAACTCTTCAAAGACAGGGGCCTATATGGCTCTGATGTCCGCAAAAGTAAAACGAGAAATGGAAGAACTGGCCGGACAGATGGATTATATGGAGTTAGGGGCAACAGAAAATTATGAACGCTTGTTTTCTGAATGTTTGATTTTCCCTAATGTGAAATAGAGTAGGAGTAAGAACTATGAGCAGCATTAAAGATTTTAAATGTACCTACGATAATGGTGTATTAGAGCATTCCAAAATCGTGGAAGAACTGGGGTTTACATTTCCTGATGTATATTTACATGCCGACAAGATGGCTGCGCTTTCCAAAAGGCAAAAAGAAAAACAAGGAAATTCGATCTGTGTTCTGCCTTTTTGCCATACCGTAGAAGGAGAAGCTATGGGAGGAATCATCACACTCGGCAATGAAGTTGCAGGACCCCGGGCAAAGGAATATCTTTATACAGATTATAAGGAGCTTGGGGAAATCAATGAAATTGATTTTACAAAAGGAAGAATTCAGGAAGTTCTTCAGGCCTGTCAGATTCTGCACGAACAAGGAGAACATGTGATGCTTGAAGTTTCAGGCCCCATTACAATTCTCAATGTGTTGATTGATATTAAACAAATTTTTAAAGGAATGCGTAAAGATTTCGAATTTATGAAATCTGTATTCCAAAAAGTTGGTACGCAAATTTTGGGATATATAAAAGAAGCAAAAAAATATGGGGTAGATTTCATCAGTTATGCAGACTCGGCTGGAGGAGTGAATATACTTGGCCCGAAGATGGCAGAGCAGATGGTAGAAGGATTTACTTATGATTTTTTGAAAGAAGCACAGGAGTACTCAGATGAACATACACTTTTGATGCTTTGTCCGAAAACAACATTTGCGCTTCTTGGGACAGAGAAAGCAGAACTTGCAGATATAGATATACCAGCTGGAAGTACCTATGGGGAAGGGTGTATAGAAGTACTTGGAAAAGCGAAAATGGTTGGAATACAATGTGCAAAAAATATGGGATTTTTGCTGAAATCAGGGATAATGAAAGAAGTTGTATTGAAATAGTGAAAAGGGAGCATTAGAAATGTGATATGCTCCCTTAGAAAGTTTTTATTCAAACTGGCTAAAATACAGATTTGCATATTTCCCCTGTTTTTTATTAATTCTTCATGAGTACCGACCTCTTTGATATCACCGTCCTCCATATAAAGGATCATATCTGCATCGCGGATAGTAGAAAGACGATGTGCAATTACAAAAACTTGTTCTTCCTTTCATCAATTCTGCCATTGCTCGTTGAATTAACAGTTCCGTATGTGTATCAACATTACTTGTCGCCTCATCTAAAATCATAATTTCAGGATCAGAAGCCAG
>ENA-OQBT01000873-OQBT01000873.1-human-gut-metagenome-genome-assembly--contig:-NODE-873-length-15470-cov-8.498273_pt1 | contig 15470 bp, 20 predicted proteins | sample MGYA00242749_ERZ504557 | MGnify/ENA primary metagenome ERZ504557 (study PRJEB26092, sample SAMD00036243) | human gut metagenome | host: Homo sapiens | study: EMG produced TPA metagenomics assembly of... | reverse complement strand
AGTGTGTTGCAGTACCGAAGTCAAAGAAACTGTTACAGTTTACTCTTGATGACGGAACAGGCACAGACAGAACCATTTTAAGCGGTATTCATAGCTTTTATGAGCCGGAGGAACTGGTTGGAAAGACTCTTATCGCTATCACAAATCTTCCACCGAGAGCGATGATGGGCATTGACTCTTGCGGTATGCTCCTCAGTGCTATTCATGAAGAAGAAGGCGAAGAAAAGCTTCATCTTCTGATGGTAGATGACCATATTCCGGCAGGTGCAAAGCTCTATTAAGAAGTACCGTTTTACCCTACAAAACGGGATGTATTTCATTTGTGAAAAAGCTCTGAAAATACACAAATACACCAAATTTACACCGAATGGTGCTTGAAACGGTGCAGAGCCTTAAAAATCGCATAATTTTCAAAATATATGGGCAGTTCCATTGCGGAATTGCCCATTTTTCAAAATAAGAAAAATTGTTATATGTAGTTATATGTAGAGGAAACACAGAATGAAAGAATTAGTTATATATGTACACGGCAAGGGAGGAAAAGCGGAGGAAGCAGAACATTATAAACCACTTTTCCCTAAAAGCGATGTCATCGGTTTTGACTATAAGTCGCAAAATCCTTGGAAGGCTAAAAATGAATTTTCCGATTTCTACGATTTGAACACTAAAGGATATGATTCAATAATTTTAATTGCTAACAGTATAGGGGCTTTCTTCTCGATGAATGCTCTTGCTAAAAAGACGATTTCCAAAGCGTTGTTTATTTCTCCTATTGTGAATATGGAAAGAATGATTACGGATATGATGAGTTGGTCAAATGTTACGGAAGATGAACTTTGCAGCAAGAAAGAAATATCTACAGATTTTGGAGAAACACTATCTTGGGAATATTTGTGTTATGTACGCAAAAACCCGATTAAGTGGAAAATTCCAACCTGTATTTTATATGGTGCAAATGATAATTTGACTTCGGGGAAAACCATATGGGAATTTGCAAGTCAAACAGGTGCAACGCTTACTGTTATGCAAAATGGGGAACACTGGTTTCATACGGATGAACAAATGGAGTTTCTTGATAATTGGATTAAAAAATCAATATGACGAATTTCACTATTTTCCCATTATCGACAATATAATTATGATTTGAGGTGATACGATATGAAATGGTTAAATCCATTTGGACTGATTTTGATTATAGTCATTATGATACCTAACATTGTTTTTGCAATTAAGTGCAAGGATGGATTTGTTAATAAATGGAACAATAAATATGTTGAGGGCATAGAGCAAGTAGGAAGATTTGGCTGTTTTGGATTTATGATAATCAATATTCCGAAAACATATTTCGGGTGGTGGTCAGATGAAGCGTTTGCAATATATTTGATTGTTGATGTTATATTGGGAGCCCTTTACTGTATGATTTGGATTATATGCTTTAAAAAAAACAGTATTTTCAGAGCGTTGGCGCTTTCTATTATTCCGTCCGTGTTATTTTTGTTTAGCGGAATTATGAGCAGGTCAATCTTGTTGATTATTGCTTCGATTTTATTTGCTCCAAGTCATATTATGATTTCATATAAAAATGCAAAATAATTTTTATATTAGGCTTGATAATACACATTAAAAAGGGTTTCTTGAAAGAGATTATTTGTATAAAAATCGAACCGAAAGGAGAATTTATGGCAAACATAATATGAAAATTAGCAAAATCAAAGAAAATAAAAAACTGTTTCTTCCATTACTGCTGTTGGCAGATGAACAGGAGAATATGGTAGACCGTTATCTTGAAAGAGGCTCTATGTATGTGCTTGACGATAACGGTGTGAAAGCTGAATGTGTCGTCACCGATGAGGGCGACGGAATTCTTGAAATAAAGAATATTGCAACCGTTCCCGAATATCAAGGCAAAGGCGTCAATGCAGCTGATAGATTTTCTTGTAAACGAATATGCCTATAAATATTCCGTTTTACAGGTTGGAACCGGCGACAGTCCGCTGACGGTTCCGTTCTATGAAAAGTGCGGTTTTGTTCGTTCTCATATCATACCGAACTTTTTTACAAATAATTACGACCACCCGATATTTGAATGTGGCGTCAGATTGGTGGATATGGTGATTTTTCAAAGAAGCCTATAAAAGTAATTCATTCAAGCCCTTTGAGAGAAGGAAAATCTTTTCTCAAAGGCTTTTTTATTTTTACGGATATTCGCAAACTACAATAAAAAGCCGAAACTTCATATACTTTAATCACAGAGGAAGTGGAGGTTTTGATATGAGTAACAGTTTATCGGCAGTACATCCGGAATTGATTGCAGAGTGGTCAGAAAAGAATTTACCACTGACACCGGACAGTATAACTTTCGGCTCGAATAAGAAAGTATGGTGGAAAGGTGCTTGCGGTCACGAATGGGAAACAAGTATAAAGGCTCGTTCCAGTGGCGAGAAATGCCCCATATGCTCCGGTGCGAGAGTGATTGAAGGAATTAACGATTTAAATACATTGAAGCCGGAATTGGCTTCGGAGTGGTCAGAGGAAAATGAAATAAAGCCGACCGAGGTTTCTGTTGGCTCTCACAAAAAAGTAATTTGGCAATGTAAGCAGGGACACGAATGGATAGCCACTGTAAAGAGCAGAACCATCAACAAAACAGGTTGCCCGTACTGCTCACATAACAAAGTGCTTGAAGGATTTAATGACCTTGCAACGCTATTCCCGGAAGTTGCAGATGAATGGTCGGATAAGAACGAAAAGAAGCCCACCGAAGTTACAGCGTTTGCAAACAGCAAAGCTTGGTGGAAGTGTAAGACCTGCGGTTATGAGTGGAATACGCTTATCTCTACACGCTCAGGTGGCAGTAAATGCCCTTGTTGCAGTGGATATACATTTATAAAAGGAAAGAATGACCTGAAAAGCACACATCCACGGATAGCCAAAGAGTGGTCGAGCAAGAATTATCCTCTGCAACCGGATGAAGTCAACGCAAAGTCGAGGAAAAATGTGTGGTGGCATTGCAGAAAATGCGGTAACGAATGGAAATCAGTCATCAATGCTCGTGTAAAAGGAACTGTCTGCCCTGTTTGTGCAGAGCGAGAGGTGCTTGCTGGATATAACGACCTTGCTACAACGGATAAGCAGCTAATTACAGAATGGGATTATGAGTTAAATAAGTTGAAGCCGACAGAAGTTTCAAGAAACTCGGCAAAGAGAGCGTGGTGGAAATGCAGATACGGTCATTCTTGGAGTATGAAGATAAACGAGCGTACCGTTCTCAGTAAAGGTTATTTTCTGCCGGGCGTGTATTTCGGCAATCATGACCATGCCAAAAGCAACCGTCTACGAATACTGCAACTTTTTCTTTTAGAAACACAAAATCGGGATGTCCTTTGACCGGATAATTGCGCTTCCATCCAGTAATACCATTCTGTTTAAATATGTCTATCAATCGCAGTTCTGTTGATTTGTTCTTTTTTGATTTAACTTTTCGCATGATTTCAGAGCGTTTTTCATTATTAAAAATATCCGCCATGATAAATCATCTCGCCTCAAACTCAATGCGAAGGCTCGGATCAGTTTCAGCCTCAAGAACAATTTCGTTATAACGACCAATAATATCTGAAAGCGTAGAATTTCTCTTGCTTTCATCAAAAAGGCTATGTTCATATACATTGGACGAAAGGAATTGCTGAATATCCCAAACCTCAACGCGCCCGGCAAGGCCCGCATCTTCCGCAAGATTTAATGCTGTATGTACACGCTCAAAAATTGTAATGATGACAGGATGGCATCCGCCGCGCAAGTTCGCCTTGCATTTTTCAATCAGCAAAGCGCCGGGCATTGTTGTACAATGGATAATCGTGTTGTTTATAACAAAATCGCCGCTTCGTTCAGTTGGCGCGTCCGCAACAGAAGCGCCATGAATCTCAAATGCATTTTCAGGCATAATAAGACATAATTTCGCGGCTACTAAGTGCTGCAAAACCGTTCCCAAATACTGCGTTCCCGGATTTTGTTTCTGACGTTTCTTAGCCTGTTCAAATAGTTCGTCTAAGTTTGCTCCAATAGTTTTGGAAGTATCGGCGGTCAAAACAAACGGCTGATTTCTGAAATATTCTCTAACTTGTTCCGCCCAAAATTCTTCCACGATTGAAAAATCAACAGTTTCTTCTTCGTTCCATGCGTTGAGAAAATCAACGTACTTTATCATTAACCCCATACTTCCGCGACTGGTGCGCCCGCCTTCTGCGGATAATTGTTGTGTAATGCCATGCTCTTTTAATATTTTTTTGAGATTACCGCCGCCAAGTCCAGCAACCTGTCCTTTACTGCTTGTTTGAAAATCGTCTGGATTTAAGGGAAAATCCTTGTTCTGAACAAGTCGAGTAAATTGAACTACTAGCGACAGCGGCCCTTTCGTATAGATATTATTTTCCTCTTGAAATGCTTTTAATCTTTCTTCTGTACTAATCATCGTATACGGCCTCCGCAAGTTTTGTTAGGAAATTTTCTCCTATGAATTGAGCTACCGGCATTGCGACAGCATCTCCCATCGCTTTATAACCATCGTTGTAGCTACCGGGGAGAATAAAACTATCCGGCGCTCCCATCAATCGAGCGGCTTCACGAACAGTCAATAGGCGAGCATGAATCTCATCATTTTTTTTCACAACTAAATACTGTTTGCTACTTCCGCCTTCTGGCGTTCGTAAACAACCGGCAATACCATCGAAGCGCAATTCTAGCTGCTGCTCTCCATGACGTGTTCGGCGATAGCCGTAGCATAAACCGTGTCATGCTCATTTAGCTTGATCTGGTGCCGTTCTGGAACAAGCGGCAGGACAGTATCTTTATCAAATTTTGTTTCTTCTTCAATAATATCTTTTAATGTGCTGTGGCGGCGCAGAGGTTTCTCCGCTTGCCACCAAATCCATCCGGGTAAAGACCGACCCAAATCAGAGGCAGCTTTATTATGCAGCCAGCAAGGGGCATCTCCGGTCAGATACGCCGGGATTGCATATCCATGTTGCACAGCAATAACAAAAACCCTCGGTCTTGACTGCGGAACAAAATGGGAAGCGTTTAAAACGATAGCTCCACAGTCGTAACCACGCTCCACAAGTGCCATATGGAGAACCCGATAATTATCGCCGCCATTTGTGGAAAGCAAGCCGGTTACATTCTCTAAAGTCAATATTCGTGGCTTTTCTTCCATCTCATCCAACACACGTAGCCATTCCCACACCAATCCGCTTCTGGATGCGTGAATACCGCCTAAAGAACCAGCCAAAGACAAATCCTGGCATGGAAAACTGGCCCAAGATAAATGAGCAAAAGGCAAATCCCTACCATTCACATCTTTTATGTCGCCAAGTTCAAAATGTTCGCAACCAAAATTAGCTTCATATACAGCCGCTTTCTGTTCGCTAATATCGTTAGCCCAAATTGGTGCAAACATACCTTTTAAGCCGTAGGCGACTAAACCGCTTCCGGCAAAGAATTCATGCATTGTCCAAGGCGCGGAGGACAAGTCGATATTTTGTTTTTTATACAGAGTGCGTTGCAGCAAACTTTTTTCCTCCCGTCTTATTTGAAGTTCGTTTGGTATTGGTCGGTTTTTGAGCATTCTCAGGAATAATCCAAATGCGGCTCATACGCATAGCGCCAACAATTCTGTTCTCTTTACAAAGAATTTGAACTTGACGCGGCGTTACGCCCCATTTTTCAGCAGCTTCCTGAACTGTTATATACCCATTCACTTGCGGCACCTCGAACCTGTATTTTGGATTTTGAAAACTGATATAATTATATTCGTTTGAGCGAAATAAAGCAAGGGATTTCAAGAGGATTTCTCGGCCAATTCTACAATAATACTACTCTGCTGATACAACCAGTCCGTAAATTCTTTCGGGCTGGCTGTTCTTTCTTTTACAGCCCGTTTTCTCTGCAACGCTTCTTTCTTGAACGCTTCAAAAGCGGTCAGCATTTCTTCCAGCCGGTCAGCCGGGAAGCCCGCTGTCCTTTTTGCCTTGTTGATCTTGTTGCGCCAGTTCTGGCACTCGTTTTTGTAGAGCAAATCGTAGTTGTTTTCTCTTGCCCTCTCGTCAAACTCCCTCTTGTTTTGAAGTGCCTGCTTCTTTCTGCATTTGTCGCTGCATAGTTCGTACCGCTGGCTTTTTGCGAGGAAGATATGTCCACAGACTTTGCATTTTCGGAAGCACAACCCCCAATCATTCAGCCGGTTCAGATAGTAGGTTATCAGCGGATAGAACGTGGTATAGGCCGCGACACATTCTGTCGTACGCCGGTTGTCCGGATACCAAAGGTCAAGCCGTGTTTCCGCTGCCGGTACGGAGCCGAATATCCGGCTGGAAATATGGAACGGCTGCGGCCTGCCGGTATCGCTGTCAAATTGAAGCGGGCTTCTCTGCTGAAAGGTCATGGTAAAGTGACTCATTTTATCCATGAAGCGGTCACAGGCTTCCGCACGTTTCGCCGGTTCCCTTGCCAGCAGATAGCCATTCCAGATACGGAACGCAGCATACATCCGCAGCGGATCGCCGGTATCAAACTTTGTTTTCAGAAATTCCCCTGCGGCCTGCTCTAAGGCTGGCTGCTTCCAGCGGTTTGAGTGCAGGGCATCCCTCAGTGGAGCCAGGCCAAAGCGGTTCCATTCCCCGTCAGGGTCATGTTCAAACTCTGCAAGGAACGTTCCAAGCGGGCGTGTTGTATCGCACAGCACATCCGCATCCATATCCCCCTGTAATCGAAAGCGCACCTGTAATTCTTCCCCAATTAAAATCCGCTCTTTCATTTTCTTCCTGTCCAGCGTCAGGACGAACAAAATCCGGTCATAACACGGCTCATGCCGCACAAATTCCATTTCCATTCTATTTTCCTACCTTTGCTTATGGTAATTTTATAATTCTGTTATATCAGTTACACTCATAGTATCGTAAAAGTATTGTTTCGTCAAGGAGAAGTCGCTATGATAATTGCACATGGTAATTTCGTTCCATGTAGTACCTTGGCAAGTAAATGACCGTCCAAAAGGGATATGACCGGCAGGAGAAGTGACGCATCCGGCGCACCAATGCAAGGAAACGCCGCAGGAATGGGGCAGGATAACGGCTTTTGGGTAGAACGGCAACAGGAAGCAAGAGAATTGATTTTAATATGGGAGGAACTAAATGAGCGATAACAAGAGATTAAAAAATTATGATGATCTTCCGCTGGTGCTGGACGTGGCGGACATCCGGCGCATTATGGGAATTTCCAGAGTGAGCGCCTATGAGCTGGTTCACACCCCCGGTTTTCCGGCGTTCAGAAGCGGCAGGCTGATTAAGGTCAGTAAAAAGGCGTTCTTTGACTGGATGGAAAAGGGTACGGAAACCGTACCGAAAGGCAACAAATGAGCGCATGGTATCTTTCCCTATCTGGAATACTGCCGCCCTTTTCAAAGGCGCATACAGAGGGGAAAAACCTTGAAAATGACACCGAAACGCTACACCAAAACCGTCTATCTGCGTATGTCGGATAGAAACGGGGAAAGGAGCCAATTACGCCGAGAATGAGCAAGAAGCGCCGGTTGGAGTGGTCTTTCTTCTTAAATGACCGCAGCCGTGTCACTTATAACGAGCTATGCCGCAGATGCTGCCGTGACTGCAAGCAGAGCTTCCGGGCAGTCGTGATCGAATGTCCGAAGTATCTTTCCAAGCGTTCCCGCAAAGGAGCGGAAAAAAAGAGGGAAAACGGAGCAGAGCCGGAAACGGCAGAAATCCCTTTGGAACAAAGGGCGCACTTCTATACATAGTCTGACGACCATGTATCGTGCGTCCTGCGGAGCCGCCCCCTGACCGCTGACAGCATCAGCAATCCGGGGGCCTGCGTCACTTCGTTCCGTACAAGGGGCTGCACCCCTTGCGCCGCTAAAGCGGCTATCCCTGCGCACCCGATGAAAAGATACACCCGCTTTGCGTCTGCATCTTTTCATCGGGTTTGATAGACGAATACCGACACCCTGACCGTTATCCATACGGTCATTTTTATTTCAGAGCAAAGGAGTGAGAACATGAGCAAATCTTTGGAAGAATTGCAGAGAGAGTACGAGGAAAACACCGTCAAACTGGAACAGGAAAAACGAAAGTTGCGCCGACTGGAAAACCGAAAATCCTATCTGGACAGCGGTTCCCGCAAACAGCGCAGCCATCGGCTGATTATCCGTGGGGCGGCGATTGAGAGCGTCATGCCGGAAGTGAAGATACTGACCGAGCAGGAATTTTATTCCCTGATGGAGCGCATTGCCGAATGGCAGCCGGTTCAGAACATGGTACGGCTTGCGGTTGAAAATCACAGCCAGCCGCAGGATGGTAACTGACGATGGCGCTTTATCATTTAACGGTCAGCCAGATCAGACGCAGCGCCGGACAGAGCGCCATTGCCGCCGCAGCTTACCGGGCCGGGGAGTGTCTTTACAGTGATTACTACGGCGAGTACAGTGACTACACCCGCAAGGGCGGCGTGATCTGTTCCGAAATTTTGTTGCCGCCCCATGCCCCGCTGGAATACCAGGACCGGGCGACCTTGTGGAATACGGTGGAACAAGTAGAGAAACACAAGAAAGCGCAGCTTGCTTACAGCTTTGATATTGCTTTGCAGAATGAACTTTCGATGGAAGAAAACATTGCGCTGGCGAGGGAGTTTGTGCAGCGCTGTCTGGTGGACAAAGGAATGGTTGCCGATTTTGCCGTCCATGCCCCGGACAAGGAGGACGGAGGCATCCCCAACCCGCACTTCCATGTGATGACGACCATGCGCCCCATCAATCCAGACGGCACATGGGGACAGAAGCAGCGCCGGGAATATGTGCTGGATGATGAGGGAAACCGGGTGCTGGATAGGAACGGCAAGCCCATGTTCAACGCCGTACCCACTACCGACTGGGGCAGCCCGGAAACGCTGGAAGAATGGCGGGAAGCATGGTGCCGGATGGTCAATGAAAAGTTTGCGAAAAAGGGGCTGGATGTTCGTATCGACCACCGCTCCTATGTGCGGCAGGGGATTGACTTGATCCCCACCGTCCATGAGGGGCCGACTGTCCGGCAGATGGAAGCAAAGGGCATCCGTACCGACAAGGGCGAACTGAACCGCTGGATTAAGGCGACTAACCGGCTGATGCTGGACATAAAAGAGAAAATTAAATCCCTGTTCGGCTGGATTTCAGAAGTCAAAGAGGAACTTTCCAAGCCTAAGACACCGAGCCTTGCCGACCTGCTGATCTCCTATTATCAGGACAGAAACGCCGGGGCATGGAGCCAGAAAGCTAAGGGCAAGAACCTGAAAGAATTTGCGGAAGCGGTCAACTACCTGATGGAAAACAAGCTGCCGACGCTGGAAGCGTTGGAATCCCGCCTGTCTGCTGTCAGCACAGAGTTTGACACATTGAGCGACACCATGAAAGCGAAGTCAGCCCGGATGAAAGAATTGCAGGAGTTGATACGGCAGGCCGAGAACTACAAGCGGCTGAAGCCGGTGTATGACGAGCTGAACGGTATCAAGTGGAAAAAACAGCGGGAGAAATTTGAAACCGCCCATGACGCTGATCTGCGGCTGTTTTATACGGCCCGCCGGATTTTGAAAGAGAAGCTGGACAGGAAGCCCATCACCCTGGCCGCATGGAAACAGGAATATGACCGGCTGCAAGCGGAGTATGCCAAGCTGTCCCCGCAGTATAAGCCGCTTCGGGAGGACTTAATGAAAATGCGCCGAGTACAGTACTGCGTTGACCGGGTATTGCAGCGGCGGCAGCCAGAACAGGAAGCGCCGAAAAAGAAACAGGATATAGAACTATGACATTTACGGGAGGAAGCATTTGAATGTGTTTGAAGCGGTGAAGCAGTCCGTCACTACCCGGCAGGCTGCTTCTTACTATGGAATACGGGTAGGGAGAAATGGCATGGCCTGCTGTCCATTTCACAATGACAGAACGCCCAGCATGAAAGTGGACAGCCGCTACTATTGCTTCGGCTGCGGCGCTTCCGGGGATGTGATCGACTTTGCCGCTTCCCTGCATGGTTTGGGAAAACGGGATGCGGCGGTCAGACTGGCAGAGGATTTTTCAATCCCCTATGACGGAGCCATCCGCACACCGGCAGCAAAGAGAACGCCGCCCAAGCCTACGCCGGAGCAGAGGTTACGGCAGGCGGAACAGCATTGCTTCAAAGTGCTATGTGACTATCTGCATCTATTGGAACGCTGGAAAATCGAATATGCTCCACAGCCACAGGATGCCGCCTGGCATCCTCTTTTCGTGGAAGCATTGCAAAAAAACAGCTATGTAGAATATCTGCTGGATATTTTGTTGTTTGGAGAAATGGAAGAAAAAGCGGCGCTGATTGCCGAACAGGGAAAGGAGGTGGTGCGGCTTGAGCAGCGAATTTCAGAACTTACCGCCAGCAGCGCAGGAAGCAGTTATGCGGACGATGGACGCAATGGAACCGGCGCAGACGCAGGAAGAAATCCGGGAAATGCTGGAGGGGACGCAGAAAGGCGGCGTGAAGAACAGCATCAAGAACTGTCTGACAGTGTTCCAGCGTGACCCGCTGCTGCGTGGAGCAGTCAGCTACAACATTCTTTCCGAAAGGGTGGATATTGTGAAGCCGCTGGGATGGGAACGAACCAGCGCCACTCTGACCGATATGGATATGAAATATTTGCTTTTGTATCTGAAAGAACACTACGGACTGACCAGCGAAAAGAAAGTAGAAAATGCAATCCAGATCGTAGCCAACGAAAACCGCTACCATCCTGTCAGGGATTATCTGAACAGTCTGCAATGGGACGGAACCGAGCGCATCCGCTATGCTCTGCATCACTTTCTGGGAGCAGACACGGACGAGTACACCTTTGAAGCCCTGAAACTGTTTATGATGGGAGCCATCCGGCGGGTATTTCAGCCGGGGAGCAAGTTTGAAGTCATGCTCTGTCTGGTAGGCGGTCAGGGAGCCGGAAAATCCACCTTTTTCCGACTGCTTGCAGTTAAGGACGAGTGGTTTTCAGACGATTTGAAAAAGCTGGACGATGAAAACGTGTATCGGAAGCTGCAAGGGCATTGGATTATGGAGATGTCGGAGATGATCGCCACCGCCAACGCCAGAAGTATTGAGGAAATCAAGTCGTTTCTAAGCCGCCAGAAAGAAACCTATAAAGTGCCGTATGAAACCCATCCGGCAGACCGGCTCCGTCAATGCGTGTTTGGAGGAACCACCAACCGGCAGGACTTTCTTCCCCGTGACCGCACCGGCAACCGGCGCTTTATTCCCGTGACCGTGTACCCGGAACGGGCGGAGGTTCACATACTGGACGATGAAGCGGCGGCGAGGACATATATCAGCCAAATGTGGGCGGAAGCCATGACAATCTACCGCAGCGGGAAGTATAAGCTGTCATTCAGCGCGGAAATGAACGCTTACCTGAAAGCCCACCAGCAGGATTTTATGCAGGAGGACACGCAGGCCGGTATGATTTACGCCTATTTGGAGGACTACACCGGCGACAGGGTATGTTCCAAGCAGCTTTATGAGGAAGCGCTGGGAAACTGCAATCCCCCGGCAGAGTGGGAAACACGGGCAATCTGCGAGATTATGAATACCGGCATTGCAAACGGCAGCATACAGGGCTGGACAGCCTACAAAAGCCCTAAGAGATATAAGAAGTACGGTTCACAAAAAGGCTGGGAGCGTGTCAACCAGCCCCCAGCAGACAAGGATGGTTTTCGGGAAATCACAGAGGAAGAAGCCCGGCAGATGGAGCTTCCATTCTGAAAAAGCCCCCGGTTGACAGTTTGGTTGACGTTTCAGTTGACAGCCGGTTGACAGGAAAAAGTCTGATATTTCAGGCACTTCTCCTCTTTGTCAACCATGTCAACCAAGAAATCAAAGAAAAAGTAAAATAGAATAATAGAGCGCCTGAGGATTGTTTTCAAAGTCTTTTGTGCCGGTTGACACGGTTTGGTTGACATTGGAGCAGTCTACGCCACACATAGCCTGACATTGCCTTGTCGGGCATATTTCATTTATGGAGGTAAATGCCTATGGTAAAAGCCAAGAGCGAAAATAACACCAACAACAGCGGCACGATGCTTACCGCTGCGGACGGCACCCAGTATTTTGTCATGGGGAAAATTCGTATCAAGGTATCGGAGCATTTTGCAGAGAACGGGAAGCCGCTGAACAGCCTGCTGGAAGATGTAATCCAGCACGCCGCCGCTGCTTCCTGAAAAAAGATAGATTTGTGACTGTCAATCATCCCACGCTTATGATATACTTGTACCAGCGAGTATTGTATAAGCGTGGGTTGTTTCTTTTTAAGGAGGATTTTTGATGAAACAACCATACAATACAACGGTTTATAACACCGCACTTTATTTGAGATTGAGCCGTGACGATGAGCTGCAAGGCGAAAGCGGCAGCATCCAGACACAGCGCATGATGCTTCGGCAGTACGCCGCCGAGCATGGATTGACCGTAGTAGACGAGTATATTGACGATGGATGGAGCGGCACGAACTTTGTTGAGGTAAGATAACGTAACCTTTTTTGCAGAGGGCGTTATCTTACCTCTTTTGATGTATGTTAGATAGCATAACTCTTTACGTCGGCTCCTATCTGTCTGAAATAGGAGATGCTTTCGGTAGGCTTGTCGCCTGTATCAACTCTGCCGACAAAGCTATAAAAGATTTCGATTTTGCGGGTGTTCGTTTCCTTATCCAGTTCGTGGATAAGAATACGGTCAATAAATTCATGGACGTTTTCGTAGGTCAGTTCGGTAATGGTGGTGTATCTGCGTACCAGTGCGACAAACCTTTTCACGTCTGCGCTGCGCTCGGTAGCGTTGTCGATTTCCTGTGTCAGTTCCGCAATCCTCCGGGTCAGCGTCTTTTTTTCTTCATCATAGCCGGAAGTCAGAAAAGCAAACTGTTCATCTGAAAGTTTCCCTAAAGCGTTGTCCTCGTAGAGCTTGCGGAATAAGATGTTCAACTCGCTAATGCGGCTCTGTGCCTTGTCAAGCTCTTTCCGCTGCTGTGTCAGCGTCTTTTGTACTGCCTTTGCGCTGCACTCGTTGGCGGTTTCGATAAACTCCTGTTCATGCTCTTTCACATAGGATAGTACCTCTGTAAATCGGCAAGGACAAGTTCTTTAAGGACGCTCTTTCGGATATAATGGGTAGTGCAAAGCTCGCCAGTCCTTATCCTGTTTCGGTACTTCCCGCAAGTGTAGGCGTGTTTGCGTTCCAGTGTCCCGGCTCCCTGTTGCAGATACATTTTGTAGCCGCAGTCCCCACAAAAGAGAAGCCCCGAAAAAATGTCGATTTCTTCTGTTTTGGTAGGGCGGTGTTTGGTAGCAATCCGTTTCTGTGCAAGGTCAAAGGTTTCTTCATCAATCAAAGGTTCGTGCGTGTTGGGGAAAAAATATTGCTTTTCCTCCGGGTTTTTCTTCGTCTTTTTCGATTTGTAAGATACCTTATAGCTCTTGCCTGTAATGGTATGCCCCAAATACTCTTTACGCGCCAGAATGTCATAGAGTGTTTTATCCGGCCAGTTGTAAATACAATTCGGGTGGGGGCGGGGGTGCCTGTGGCTTCCTGTGCGCCTGTACTGCAATTCTGCAACAGTCAATACCTCATGTTCCCGTAGCCAGTTCTGGATTTCGCAGATACGGTCGCCGCGCACATACATAGCAAAAATCTGTTTTACAATGTGCGCCGTTTCCGGGTCTGGCAAGAGGTGATTGCGGTCATTGGGGTCAGCTATGTACCCATAAGGCACTTGCCCGTTGACGCGCTCGCCTTTCTGTGCCTTTGCCTGTTTGACAGCCCGGATTTTCTTTGAAGTGTCGCGGGCGTAAAACTCGTTGAACCAGTTCCGCAGAGGGGTAAACTCGTTATCTTCCCTCGCTGTGTCTACACCGTCGTTAATGGCAATGTAGCGCACTTCGTATTCGGGGAAAACAATCTCTATCAGCTCCCCGGTTTTCAGATAATTACGTCCCAGACGGGAAAGGTCTTTTGTTATGACGGTTGCCACGTTCCCAGCTTCAACCTCATGTAGCATGGCTTGAAGCCCCTCACGCTCAAAGCTCACGCCGGAAAATCCGTCGTCTACGAAAAAGCGCGTGTTGAAAAAGTGGTGTTCGTCAGCATATTTCTGTAAAATCAGCTTTTGGTTCTGTATGCTCTCGCTTTCCCCGGCCTGCATATCTTCCTGGCTCAATCTGCAATATAAAGCGGTAATCTTGTCTGTCTGTAACATTTTGTCCTCCTTTCCGACGACAGACAAGCATGGTATTTGTACTGTCTATATTATACCACATACCGCTGCCTGTGTCATGTATAAAATGTGAAGAAACGCCCTATTTTCGGGCGTTTGCGGGGTTCAGCTCCATGTCTTTGCGAATGAGCTTTTTTATCTTTTTATCCAGTGTGTCCGTCGCGTGTTCACTTGCGGACGAACATACAAGGTAAGTAACTTTTCCGATTTTATGCTCCGTTGTGGTAACGGGCGTTCGGTTTTGCGTCAAAGAAAATCCCCCTTTCTTTCGCAAACATATAATACAGTCTATGAATAGCAGCAAGTCCACTATTCAATAAATCAAAGGCTTTAATCGGACGGTTATTAGCATAACCTCATGGGAATTTCACCCCGGCATGGTTCTCATGCAGCCCTACCCATTGCCTGCGACGCTCTTAACGCTCGGACTGTGGCTGTAAGGAAGTATCATTGTATATTCTGCGTGTCGTCGCCCGCAAGCCGCTACACTTGCTTTCCAGCGCGGTGTTGGTCGCTCGGCTGTCCGGGTAGGAATACTCCCGCCCGGATAGCGTCATGGCGCACTCGCCGTATGGCTCGACGCAAGGGGAATAAGAAATATCCTTACAAGCGTATTCGGAATTTCTATAAAATATGAAGCAGGGAATCATCAGGATTCTTTGCCTGTTTATATTGCAAGGAGTTATGATTTTCACACAGCATATATTGGAAACAGACGCTGTATAATGCTTACTCCGACAGAAGAACTTGCCACACTTCCGGCATTGAAAAAGCAAAAGCATATTTGACGACTCCTTTCAGAGGATAACAGTGCTGACGATAGTTCCATTGTTTTATCTTTTGGAGATACAAACGATGAGAGAATTGAAGAAGCAGTACTCTGATATTAAATATATATAGTTAATAAAGAGAGGTGCATATGCTATGCCAGGTATACTCGTGATTGAAGATGATGAAAATTTAAATCGTGGAATTACATTCTCACTGAAAAAATCCGGATATGAGGTTTTTTCAGCAGAATCAATGAAAAAAGCGAAAAGAATTGCAAGTGATAATAATGTGGATGTTACCATTTGTGATGTGAATCTTCCGGATGGGAATGGACTGGAATTTGTAAGGTGGATGAGATGCAATTATAATACATACATTAT
>ENA-OQBT01000871-OQBT01000871.1-human-gut-metagenome-genome-assembly--contig:-NODE-871-length-15479-cov-2.171118_pt1 | contig 15479 bp, 18 predicted proteins | sample MGYA00242749_ERZ504557 | MGnify/ENA primary metagenome ERZ504557 (study PRJEB26092, sample SAMD00036243) | human gut metagenome | host: Homo sapiens | study: EMG produced TPA metagenomics assembly of... | reverse complement strand
ATCCGAATGAGGCGGCGTAGCGGGCTACGGCAACCGAATGAGGGTAAAATATACCGCAAAGTGGGGCTTGCAGCTTGCGGAAATGGTTTTTCAGACACGCTCTAGCGTATAGTTGGGCAGGCAGCGGCGGGAGGCGGCATGGTAGAAGAGATTCTGCAGTGGCTTAAGAATATTTCAATTTTTCTGATTTTTATGACAACTGTGCTGAACCTGATCCCGGAGAAGGAGGACAAGAAGCCGGTTCAGTTTTTTCTTGGAATTGTGATGGTACTGATTTTTTTCCAGCCCGTGCTAAAAGCGGGAGGTTTGGAGCAGAAAATGGCGCAGACGCTCGACCGTCTGACGCTGGAAGAGGAGGCAGCAGCAATGGAAAATGTACAGATTCGTGCAGAAAGCTTTGAAAAACAGTATTACGTGGGCGCCTGGGAAAAAGAGACGGAGCGCCAGATCCGGATGTATCTGTCAGAGAGCGGCATTCCGGGGGCAGCCGTTTCGGTAACGCTGGAGCCGGGAAACACCGGTGAGGCAAAAGAGATCCGCATTGAAGCGCCGATGCGGCAGACGAGCATTTACCGCGAAGAACAGAAAAAAACAGCGGGAAATGCTCGATGAAAAGCTGACAGAGATCAAAAGTGTTTTAAGTGAGGTCTACGGAACCGATCCGGCGCATATTATGGTAGAGATTTCGGAATAGGCCTATGAGGGAAAAGGCAGCGGCGTTTCCGGAAACAGAAAAAGGAGCAGTGGATGCTGTACTTCCTGCTGGCGGCAATCGGCGTTGTCCTGTTGCTGCCGACGGGAACAAAAAAGACCAGTGAGGAGACAGAACAGCCGCAGGAGACGGCTGCGCGTCCGGCGGGGGATGCGGGACTTTCGGTGCAGGAGGAGATGGAACAGCGCCTTTGTGACGCACTTTCCCAGATGGACGGTGTGGGCGCAGTGCACGTCGTGGTGACGCTGGAATCCACAGGAAAAAAGATTGTGGAAAAAGATGTCCCAACGCGGAGCACAACGGAGGAAAACAAGAAGGGAGAGGAGACCGGAAGCGTTACATCCTCGTCGCAGGATGAGGCAACTGTCTATGAAAAGACACAGAACGGAGCCGAGACACCGTATGTGGTTTCCGAGGAGTACCCGGCGGTGCGCGGCGTGCTCGTTATCGCAGAAGGCGGGGGAAACCCGGTGACGATACAGGAGATTCAGGAGGCCGTGATGGCATTATTTCAGGTGGGCGCAAATAAGATTAAAGTAGTCAAAATGAAGTAAAGGAGTCAAATGCGTGGAAAAATTAGAACAGGAAATGAATGCACCTGAGAAAATGGCAGAGACACCATCGCCGAAAAAGACGGCCGGGAAAAAGAAAAAAATTCCGGAAAAATCAGTCATCATCAACGCCCCTTGCCGTATCATGATGTCCGTCGCCGGATACATCAACTATGCTGACAGTACCCTGTCCACGAAGGAGAAGGCAGACGGAACCACGGCGGATGCCAGCACCGTTTTAAAAGACATCTCCAGCCTGGACACCGACATCACCGACGAGGTGGATGCCGGCACAGCAGGGGACTCGTCGCGGACCGTCACCGAAACGCCGGGAGAGGCAGTCCTTGCCGGGGCATCTACATACATGGCCCAGGCCAGAATCGACCGCGAACAGATCCGTTCCCAGAACAAAGACACCTTAAATGAAATCATCAACAACACCAACCTCTCCGAAACCGAGCGCCAGAGCGCTGTCCAGAGCATGGTGGAAATGACGGAACTCGTAGAAAAAGAGTCAGCAACTGAACTCCTCCTCGAAGCCAAAGGCTTCACCGACGTCGTTGTAAACCTGACCGGCGAAACCGCCGACATCGTCGTTCCGATGAAAGAAGTAACCGAGGAACAGCGTGCCCAGATCGAAGACATCGTAACCCGCAAAACCGGAATCGGCGTAGAAAACATCGTCATCACCCCCATGAGCTCCGCCGCCGACACAGCCGCAGAGGAGAGTGCTCAGTAAATTTTGATATCCACGTAAAATCCGGAAACGCAAAATCATGCGTTCCCGGATTTTTCACGTAATTCTATTTAATTTGCACCATGTGCTGTTCTTGCAACCGTCTGCAGTGCTTTCTTCACCGGCGGCAGCGAGATCAGAATCACCGTCAGCACACCTTCAGCCAGCAGATAGCTGTAGTTGTAAATAATCGGATACAGCGCCTTTAAAGACTGCGGGAAATTCTCCGGCATATAATCCATCCAGTACAGATACCCGCCTAACGTATGGAAAAATCCCCTCGCCAGCACAGCTACAATATACCCGATCAGCAGCCCGTTTTTCTTCTTTCCAAAGAATCCGGCCACACCCAGCGCCGCAAACGCAAACACATAATCACAGCACACCTGGAACAGCGACAGCACATACGGCCCCTGGATAAACTGCAGCAGTCCATAAGCAAAACCAACGAGAATACCCGTCTTCGCCCCATACCAGTTCGCAATCAGCACAATAAACAGCATCGAAAACAACGTAACCGATCCCCCGTACGGCAGCTCAAACACCTTCACATACGAAGTCACAAACGCCAGCGCCATCCCCATCGCACAAAACGCCAGCTTCCTTGCATCCATTCCCGTCCCCTTACTCTTCTGAGCAGAAAGAACCGAAGCAATCACCACCAGCGCCACCATCAGCACCACGCATCCAACATAACCGGCCGTCGTCAGTCCGCCGTCAGCAGTAACAAAAAAACTCATAAAAAAACCTCCTTCGCATTCCGCTTGGAGGGGCTCACATAAAAACACAGTCCCGAATCACCTCCGAAACCACGTTCCAGCTTCCCTACGCAGGAATTATCCCGTTCAGGTAGTGAGTCCGTGAGCTTATCCCTGTCCCACGTTCTCAGCCAAAGGCTCCCCTAGCGTCTTATTATTTTAACGTATTAAAGTATACCAACCTCCCCCTTATTTGTCAACCTACCCGTTTTTTCATCCAAATACATGTTGACAAGAAGTACATACAAGTGCTATATTACAATTAGTTCAATCATTAAACTAATTGCACGAAAGGAGCACCAAAACAATGCAGATTCTGAAAGTAACAGACGAAGCATTCCGCCAGTACGGCAAAGTCATCAAAGACCTCGACGTCAGCGACATCATCACCGCCATGTCCGAGACCCCATGTCCCGACGACGTAGTCTACGAGCCTTCCATTGAAAGCCTCGAAGCCTGCAAAAGCGCCCAGTCCGTATCCGACAGCCTCTACGGCGGCATGCCGATCCAGATCGGCTACTGCAACGGCCACAACCATTTACTGAACGCCGTAGAATACCACCGCGACAGCGAAATCAACATCGCCGTAACCGACCTGATCCTGATCCTCGGAAAAGAACAGGACATCACCGAAGACCACACCTACGACTCATCCAAAATGGAGGCCTTCTTAATCCCGGCCGGAACCACCATTGAAGTCTACGCAACCACCCTCCACTACGCACCATGCAACGTGGCAGCCAGCGGCTTCAAATGCGTCGTAGTCCTTCCAAAAGGAACCAATACCGACATCACCCTGGAAGAAAAACACACCCCGGAAGACGACCTGCTCTTCGCCAGAAACAAATGGCTCTTAAGCCACCCGGATGCAAACATCGCTGGAAGCGTAGCAGGCATCAAAGGAGAAAACCTCTCGGTAAAATAAAACCAGAGACAAAACCAGAAATCAGAAACACTGCCCCAAAAGAGCAGTTCTGAACATAAAAAGAAACCAAAAACCAAGAAAACCAAAAAAAGGAGGATCTTCAAAAATGATCAACAATACACCGGAAATCAAATTAGGTATCGTTGCAGTAAGCCGTGACTGCTTCCCGAACAGCCTTTCCGAGAACAGAAGAAAAGCAGTCGTAAAAGCATACGACGGAGAAATCTACGAATGTCCAATCATCGTCGAGAATGAAATCGACATGATGAACGCACTCGAAGACCTGAAAAAAGCAGAGTGTGATGCACTTGTTGTATACCTTGGAAACTTCGGACCGGAGACCGAGGAAACCCTGCTTGTAAAATACTTCGACGGACCTTGCATGGTAGTAGCAGCAGCAGAAGAGACCGGCGACGACCTTGTAGGCGGACGCGGCGATGCATACTGCGGCGTTCTGAACGCAAGCTACAACCTGAAACTGCGCAACCTGCACGCATACATTCCAGAGTACCCGGTTGGCGATGCAGAAGACGTAGCAGCCATGATCAAAGATTTCGTACCGGTTGCAACTGCAGTTGTAGCTGTTAAGAACCTGAAAATCATCAGCTTCGGACCGCGTCCGGCCAACTTCCTGGCATGTAACGCACCGATCAAACAGCTGTACAACCTCGGCGTAGAAATCGAAGAGAACTCCGAGCTTGACCTGTTTGAAGCATTCAACAAACACGCAGGCGACGAGAGAATCCCGCAGTCGTAGAAGATATGGCAAAAGAGCTCGGCGAAGGAAACCTGAAACCGGAAATCCTGCCGAAACTGGCTCAGTACGAGATCACCCTGTTAGACTGGATCGAAGCACACAAAGGCTCCAGAAAATACGTAACCCTGACCGGAAAATGCTGGCCGGCATTCCAGACACAGTTCGGATTCGTTCCTTGCTATGTCAACAGCCGTCTGACCAAGATGGGCATCCCGGTATCCTGTGAGGTAGATATCTACGGAACACTGTCCGAGTTCATCGGAACCGTTGTATCCAAAGACACCGTAACACTCCTCGACATCAACAACACCGTTCCGAAGGATATGTATGAGAGCGAAATCAAAGGCAAATTTGATTACACCTTAAAAGATACCTTCATGGGATTCCACTGCGGAAATACCGCTTCCACCAAACTGGCATTCTGCTCTATGAAATATCAGATGATCATGGCAAGAACCCTTCCGGAAGAAGTAACACAGGTACCCTCGAGGGAGATATCGTTCCTGGAGACATCACCTTCTATCGTCTGCAGAGCACATCTGACGCAAAACTGCGCGGATACATCGCAGAGGGCGAGGTTCTTCCTGTAGCAACACGTTCCTTCGGAAGCATCGGTATCTTCGCTATTCCGGAGATGGGCAGATTCTACCGTCACGTACTGGTAGAGAAAAACTATCCGCATCACGGCGCAGTAGCATTCGGACACTTCGGAAAACCGTTATTCGAAGTATTCAAAATGCTCGGTGTTGAAGTAGATGAGATCGGCTACAACCAGCCGAAGGGTGTTCGTTACCCGACAGAGAATCCGTGGGGCTAAATCCGTTCCGGAAGATTCACTGAAAAATAAGAAAGATATGCAGTAACGCATAAGCAAAAGGGCGGAGCAGAGATCTAGGTCTTGCTGCCGCCCTTTTTGAAAAAGAGTAGAAAAAGGAGATTCGACATGTATTTTATTGGTGTTGACCTTGGTACTTCCGCTGTCAAACTGCTTCTGATGGACGAGGAAGGCAAAATTGTAAATATTGTATCGAGAGAGTATCCGCTGTTTTTCCCGCATCCGGGCTGGTCTGAGCAGAAACCGGAAGACTGGTGGGAGCAGAGCAAAGAGGGAATCCGCGAGCTGGTAAAAGACGTAGACAAATCCCAGGTAGCCGGCATCAGCTTCGGCGGCCAGATGCATGGCCTTGTCATCCTGGATGAGAACGATAACGTCATCCGCCCGGCGATCCTCTGGAACGACGGCCGTACCGCAAAACAGACCGATTATCTGAACACCGTAATCGGAAAAGAAAAACTCTCCGAGTACACCGCAAACATTGCATTTGCAGGCTTTACCGCACCGAAGATTCTCTGGGTGAAAGAAAATGAGCCGGATAACTTCGAAAAAATCTGCAAAATCATGCTTCCAAAAGATTACCTGGCATACCGTCTCTCCGGCGCATTCGTAAGCGACTACTCCGATGCATCGGGCATGCTTCTAATGGATGTCAAGAACAAATGCTGGTCCAAAGAGATGGCAGAAATCTGCGGTATTTCCCTGGAGATGCTGCCGGAGCTCCATGAGAGCTTTGACGCTGTCGGAACCTTAAAACCGGAAGTAGCAGCAGAACTTGGACTGCCGGAGACCTGTAAAGTTGTAGCAGGAGCCGGAGACAACGCAGCAGCCGCAGTCGGAACCGGAACCGTAGGCGACGGCATGTGCAACGTTTCCCTTGGTACAAGCGGAACCGTATTCATTTCCAGCAACAAATTCGGCGTAGACAGCCACAATGCCCTGCACGCATTCGCACACGCAGACGGCCACTATCACCTGATGGGATGCATGCTGAGTGCAGCTTCCTGCAACAAATGGTGGATGGATGAAATCATCCGCACAAAAGAATATACAAAAGAGCAGGAGAACATCACAAAACTTGGCGAGAATAATGTCTTCTTCCTGCCGTATCTGATGGGCGAGCGTTCCCCGCACAACAACCCGGATGCAAGAGGAACCTTCATCGGCCTGACCATGGACACCACAAGAGAGGATATGACCCAGGCTGTTCTCGAGGCGTTGCCTTTGCGATCCGCGATTCCTTTGAGGTAGCAAAATCCCTCGGCATCCAGATCGAGAGAACGAAAATCTGCGGAGGCGGTGCAAAGAGCCCGCTGTGGAGACGCATGATCGCAAACGTGCTGAACATCAAAGTGGACCGTATTGAGTCCGAGGAAGGCCCGGCACTTGGCGGAGCATGCTGGCAGCCGTTGCCTGCGGTGTCTTTTCATCCGTAGAAGAGGCGGCAGAAAAAATTGTTCGTGTGACAGAGACCATCGAGCCGGAACCGGAACTGGTTGAGAAATATGAGCGCCAGTATCAGAAATTTGCAAAGATTTATCCGACCGTAAAAGATCTGTTTACAGAGCTGCTGTAATAAAAAGAGGTAAGAAATAAGATGAAGAAAGTGGAACATGGGAAAACATTTGACCGGAATGCAGCAAACCCGCCGGCGTTTGAAATCTTTCACAACACCGTGACAGAAGGCTATCCGAAGCACTGGCATACCGCAATTGAAATTATCATGCCGACCAGAGGCGAATATGAGGTTGTTGTCGGAAAAGACAGCTATAATCTCAAAGAGGGCGACATCATTATGATCAATTCCGGCGTTGTACACGGAATGAGATTCGTATCCCAGGGAGAACGGATTGTCATGCTGGTGGAACCGGGCTGTGTGGAGAATCAGGAAGAAATGGAAACGATTTTCCTGCGGCTTCCGGCCATCTACTTCAAAAAAGAGGATGAGGAAGATCCCTTCTATCTGTTTCTACGCAGCCAGATTCTGGAACTGGTGCGGGAATACGATAATGAGGCGCAGTGATGACGCACAGAATCTGCACCGGCCTCAAAGAGCTTTTTTCAGAGTTTGGCCGCAAGGGCTTTTCGGATGCCAACGCGCAGAATACGTTCGGGGCAATGAAGCAGCAGGAATATATAGAGGCTGTTTTAAGCGTCTGCCGTTATATCAATGTCCATTACATGGAGAATCTTTCTCTCGAGGAAGTAGCTGCGGTCAGCGGATTTTCCAAGTTCCACTTTACCAGAATTTTCAAGCAGTACATGAACATGACATTCTATGAGTACCTCAATTCTAAACGCGTCAAACGCGCAGAGGAGCTTCTGTATGACAAAAAGATGAGTATCACGGATGTGGCGATGAATTCCGGATTCGCTTCTTTAAGTGCCTTCAACCGTACCTTCAAGACGGTAAAGGCCTGTTCGCCGAGCGATTACCGCAGACAGCGGGAGTCGATGGTACAGGCTTTGCTGATGCAGGGATAAAAGGACTTGTATTTCACACTTTACTGTGCTAAAATGGTAGTATTCCGAGTTATAAGAATGAGATGGGGACTTAATTTTCGTACAGGAGGGCTTGAAATGAACAAGAAACTTCATTCAGAAGCAGTAGACCAGCTTTTTGAGGCAATTTTGTGTCTGAAGAATAAGGAAGAATGCTATACTTTTTTTGAGGATGTATGCACCATCAATGAACTGCTTTCGCTGTCGCAGCGGTTTGAAGTGGCGAAAATGCTGCGGGAGAAGAGAACGTATCTGGAAATCTCCGAAAAAACGGGAGCATCCACGGCGACGATCAGCCGCGTGAACCGTTCCTTAAGCTATGGAAACGACGGATATGAGATGGTGTTTGAACGGATGGAAAAGAAAGAAAATGTGTAAAATCAAAAGACGGTGCGATTCCAACGCAGCCGTCTTTTTTGATTTTACACGTTTGTTCTTAATTTTTCTTTTTAGGATCAGAAGGCGCCGCGAGGGATGCCAGTTCATCCACCATGTGCTCGATCATCTGTTTTTTCAGATAGACATCGAAACTCAGCAGACAGATAAACGAAAAGAGCTGGAGAAATTCCCGGTCCTCCTCCGGTGAGCTGCCGAACATGGACTTGGATACATCCGCTTTTTTCAGAAGATCTTCTTTTACGGATGCAATTTCTTCTTTTTCCATCTGGAAAATTTCGTCGTAGATATCTTTGATGGAAAAGCCGCTCTCCGTGCCGAAATACCGATCGGTGATCGGGGCGAGCAGTGTCTGGATATCCGTGATCGAGATGATGTTTTTAAAGTAGTAAATAAAAACCAGAAGCATCATGTGCTCCGGCGAATATTTCTTTTTGACCGGCGGCGGGAGCAGCTTGTTTTTTGCATAGTTGTTGATCATTGTTTTTGTCAGAACCTTATCGGACTCGAAACGGCGCGAAGAAGCGAGCTGTGCGTCCATAAAGGTCGTGACCTGGTCCATATATAAAGCAATGTTCGGGATTTCCCCCGGGCGGATGCCTTCGAGAGAATCCAGTGAATTCAGTAAATCATGAAGAATTTTATCTGAGTCTATCGTCATTTGTTATCACCTCACGGTTCCCATTATATAGTTTTTAATACCAGATAGCAAGGACTTTGCGAAAAAAAAGTTTCCATGATAAAAATGCAACGTATGTTCGTTCTTACTTGTAACCGGGGCGGATTTGTTATATACTGAGATGCATGTGAAAAGATTCGAAGCAGATGAAGGAGAAAGAACATGAATCAGACAGAAACAGGATTAAACCCGATGCAGATGGAAGCTGTGGAGCACACCGAAGGGCCGCTTCTGATCCTTGCAGGTGCCGGTTCGGGAAAGACGAGGGTACTGACGCACCGCATCGCCTCCCTGATCCGGGACAAAGGCGTCAATCCATGGAATATTATGGCGATCACCTTTACGAATAAGGCCGCCGGAGAAATGCGTGAGCGTGTCGATAAAATCGTGGGATACGGATCGGAGCGGATCTGGGTCAGCACCTTCCATTCCAGCTGCGTGCGGATTCTGCGCCGCCATGCTGAACGTCTGGGATACGCCAACAATTTTGCAATTTACGATACCGATGACCAGAAATCGCTGATCAAGGACATCATGAAACGGCTCCAGATGGATCCGAAACTGTACCGCGACCGTGCGATCATGGCGGCAATTTCGTCCGCAAAGGATGAGATGATCGAGCCGGACCAGTACCGGATTGACGCGGGAATCGACTGGAAGCTGCAGAAGTATGCGGCAGTTTATGCGGAGTATCAGGCAGAGTTAAAGAAAAACAATGCGATGGACTTCGATGATCTGCTGGTACAGACCGTAAAATTATTCCAGCAGTTCCCGGAAGTGCTCGACTATTATCAGGAGCAGTTCCGCTATATCATGGTCGATGAGTATCAGGATACCAACACGGTTCAGTTCCGCTTTGTGAGCCTTCTGGCGGCAAAATACCGCAATCTCTGCGTTGTCGGCGATGATGACCAGTCGATCTACAAATTCCGCGGGGCGAATATTGAAAATATTCTGAGTTTTGAGCATGTATTCCCGGATGCGAAGGTCATTAAACTGGAGCAGAATTACCGTTCCACGCAGAATATTCTGAATGCGGCAAATGAAGTGATTGCGAATAACCAGGGACGAAAAGCAAAACGCCTGTGGACAGAGAACCCGGAGGTGACCTGATCGATCTGCGGCAGTTCCAGAGCGGTTTTGAGGAGGCGGAGTACGTAGCAGGAGAAATCACGCGCGGCGTCCGCACGGAGGGAAAGAAGTACCGTGATTATGCAATTCTCTACCGTACCAACGCACAGTCCCGTCTTTTTGAGGAGAAACTGCTGCTTGCAAATGTTCCATATAAAATCGTGGGCGGTGTTAACTTCTATGCGAGACGCGAGATCAAGGATCTGCTGGCGTATCTGCGTGTGATCGAGAACCCGGAGGATGACCTTGCGGTACTGCGTATCATCAACGTTCCGCGGCGCGGTATCGGAGCGGCGACGATCAACAAAGTGCAGGACTGGGAGCAGAGCAGGGCATCCGTTTCTACGATGCGCTTCTCGAGGCCGAGTATGTGCCGGGGCTGATGCGGTCTTTAAATAAGATTAAATCCTTCACGTCCTTTTTACAGGTACTCCGCGCGAAAGCAGATTATCTGTCGGTCAAAGAGCTGCTGAATGAAATCATCGAGGAGACCGGCTATGTAGCAGATCTGCAGGCGGAGGGAACCGAAGAAGCGGCAGCCCGCATCGAGAACATCGACGAGCTGATTTCAAAGATTGCGGATTATGAGGAGAGCGCCGAACAGCCATCTCTCGGTGGTTTTCTGCAGGAGGTTGCGCTGGTGTCTGATATCGACTCGGTGGATGAGGAGAGCGATTACGTGCTGTTGATGACACTGCATTCTGCAAAAGGACTGGAGTTCCCGAACGTATTCCTTGCCGGCATGGAGGATGGCATTTTCCCGAGCTACATGACGATCACCGGAGATGATCCGTCGGAGCTGGAGGAGGAGCGCCGTCTCTGCTACGTGGGCATCACGCGTGCGATGCAGCATCTGACATTGACGTGTGCGCGCCAGAGAATGATCCGCGGCGAAGTGCAGTACAACAAGATGTCCCGTTTTGTCAAAGAGATTCCGCGGGAACTGATTTCCCTGGAGCGGGAGCGCGGGGAGATCGAAGACCGGAAGCCGAAGATGGACATTCCGACGAGAGGCAGCGTCTATGCGGCGATGAAGCAGGCATTCCGCGAGAAGCCGCAGCAGGCGAAAACCTTCAGCGCGCAGAAGGCGACGAAACTCGATTACGAAATCGGGGATACGGTGCGCCATATCAAGTTCGGTGTCGGCATTGTCACGGATATCGTGGACGGCGGAAGAGATTATGAAGTTACCGTCAAACTTCGACCAGGCTGGTACGAAGAAAATGTTTGCTTCGTTTGCAAAACTGAAAAAGTTATAAGGAGAACGAGAGCGTGTCGGAAAACAAAATTCCGGCACGCTCTTTTTTCGACTGGTGTGTCAGACGCTCAGGTGGTAATCAGGGTGGAATAGCCGTCGCGGCGCAGGCGGCGTTCCATCAGAATGGCATTTCCGAGCTGGCGGTAAGCGCCGACCTGGACCTTGAAAAAGCCGTCCTCGGCGAGAAGAAAAGCGGGATAGCCCTGGTCGAGAAGGTCGTAAAGCATACGGTCGGCATTCTGGCGGATGCGGAAAAGGCCGGTCTGGACACGGTAGAAGGTTTCCGGTGTGTCGGAAGGATTTTCCTGTTCCGGCGGCGTGGGACGGGGCGAAGCGGAAGCAGTGACGGTATCCGTTGTTGAAACGGACGGACGGGCGGCTTCCGTTTCCGCAGCGCGCCGGTCAGCCTCCGTGACCGTCTCGAGATCCAGCGTTCCAAGCACTGCATCCGCGATGCGCGGGCGATTTCTTCCTGCTTTTCATCGTAGAGCGTATTGTCCTGCTCATTGTTCAGAAAGCCGGTTTCAATCAGAAGAGCCGGCATTTTCGTCCGCCGCAGAACAACGAGCCCTGGCCGTGCCTTGACACCGAGATTCCGGAATCCCAGCTCCGAGAGCGCGCCGTTAATGTTTTCTGCCATTGTCTGTTTGATGCCGGAGTTGTCATAGACAAGCGTTTCCACGCCGGTATACTGGTTCGGTTCCTCCGAAGAATTCCGGTGAAAAGAAATAAAAAAGTCGGCATCCGCCTGATTGGCCATCTGCGCCTTTTCAAACGGCGTCTGATAAACATCGGTTGTGCGGGTATAAATGACAGAGACACCTGCCGGGAAAGAAGCTCGCCGACCGCGATGGCGAGGGAAAGATTGTCATCCTTTTCCCTGCGTCCCTCATAGACAGCGCCCGGATCACTTCCCCCGTGTCCGGCATCGATTACGATAGTATAGGGCATAAGATCAAAGCTCCTGAAAATACGGTTCTACTTACGATATGAAGAAAGGACGAAAAAGGTTATACTTTTTTTAGTTTTATTTCATTGTATCGTATACGGGCGGTGTGTTAGAATAGGAGATAACATTAGGAAAGTGTGTCAAAAAATCTGCGGAGGATACAAAAGACACACAGATGAGAGTGAGGATTTCATGAGAATTACAATATTCAGTCTGGGGGGACTGCTTGGGCAGTATGTGACCAACACGGCGCTTCTTCACAGCGCACAGGTGACCGCCTACGTGCCGGATGCAAAAGCGATCTGGCCGAGAAAAAATCTGACCGTGATTGAGGGAAGCCTTCAGAACCGGGAACGCGTGCTGGAGGCACTGCTGGAAGCGGATGCAGTCATCAGCGTGCTGACTCCGATGCGTGTGAAACATGTAAAAGAAGAGGAGACACCGCTGGCTGACGGAAACGCGATGATTCTTTCGGCCATGAAGCAGCTTGGAAAAACGCGGTTTGTGACGGTAGGCCATGTCTGCATTCATGCGTTTGGAGACTGCGAGGACAAATACCAGAGAATGAGTACGAAATTCATGCAGATTTTCTGGCCAGGTGTCTATAAAGATATGCAGAAGATGGGACAGGTTCTGGCACGGAGCGATCTGAACTGGACACTGGTGCGGACGTGTGCGGGAAGAGACGGGAAAGTGAAAAAGGTAGGGCAGAACTGCAGTATTTCGCTGGACGGCAGCCAGTTCCGCCTGGATACTCGAGAGAGGCCCTGGCGGAATTTCTGTACGAGGCGGCCGCCGATCAGCAGATGTACAGCAGAAAAATGCCCATTTTTTACAGAGAGGGGTAAGAATGGATTTTTCAATTTTATATGTACTGCAGCATCTTCACAATGCAGTGCTCGATCGGGTGATGGTGGGAATTACTTCACTTGGAAATGCGGGATGGATCTGGATTGCGCTGACCGCCGTTTTCTTAATCCTTCCGAAATACCGGAAATGCGGTGTAAGAATGGCGATTGCGCTGATTTTAGATTTGATTTTATGTAATCTGGTGTTAAAGCCGCTGGCAGCGCGCCCGCGTCCGTGCTGGATTGACGAGCAGGTAAAGCTGCTGGTTGCCGCTCCGAAGGACTATTCCTTCCCATCGGCCATTCGGCAGCTTCGTTTGCGGCGGCAGTCTCTATTTTTGTGATGCACAAAAAAGAAGGAGCTGCCGCACTGATTCTGGCCTGCCTGATTGCATTTTCCAGACTGTATCTGTTTGTGCATTTCCCGACTGATGTCCTAGCGGGAATTGCGGTTGGTTTTATCTGTGCTTTTCTGGCTGCGAAGATCCAGAACGGTTTTCTTCTTCATTCTCGAGGTCGATAAAACGGAACGAAAGCATCAGATACAGAATTTCATCCGGGCTGGAAAGATCAGATTCTAAAATTTCCTTGATCTTTTCCAGGCGGTAGAGCAGGGTACTGCGGTGGATAAAAAGCTCACGAGCCGTCTGGACGACATTGCAGTGGTTGTCCAGATAGCAGCGGAGCGTCCGCATATAGTCACTGCCGGAGCTGTCGTCGTGCTCCTGCAGAAAGAGAAGTCTCTCATGGCACAGCATGTAGCCTGGGAGCTTTTTTGTTGCCTGATCGAGGATGTAGTCAAACGAGATATCGTTGAACGGATGCATCCGCTTGTCCGGGTATTTTCGCGTGCCGAACTGCAGGGCGATTTTTGCCTGGATATACTGGCGGCGCAGATTCATGTGGCCGTTCATGCAGCGCGAAAAGCCGGCATTTAAGGAACTGTCCTCCACAAAGTGCACCATGCGTTCCATCAGATCGGTCATGGAAAAATCGGACAGCGTGAGGTTAAAGAATGCAACGATACCGCCGCCGTGCGGAAACGCGGAGCAGCCGGTCAGAATATTTTCCAGATAGGCGCAGACCGAGTTTGCCGTCAGGTTTTTCTGATCCATATCGGAGAGCTGCAGATAGAGGCAGCAGTAGGTGTGGCGGGAATGCCAGCCGAGCGCATCGAGAGCCTGGCTGACCGCAATATAGTCGGCCATCCGGTCGTCGAGGGCACGGAGCAGCACGGTGTGAAGCGACTGCGCCGGCGAGGTTTTCTGCATCACATTGTGCAGGAAGGCGTGATGGATCATTCTGCAAGAAATTCAAGAAGAAAGCCTTCGGAATCAGAAAGATCCTTTTTCGTGTCGAGGAGCAGCAGGCGGTAGGCGCTCTGACCATGCTGCGTGATGTTGACGCAGAGGGAACCAAGTCCCGTTACGTGATCCGGAAAGCGGAACCATCCATCGAGATCGCGGACGGACGCGTATTCGCTGCTTTCTGTCAAGGAGAGCAGAAACGGGCGCGTTGCATCGAGGGAGCCAAACACCTTCTCGGGAAAAAAGGAAGGTTCTTCGGACGCTGCGGCGATGATGGAAAAATCCATGCCGACCACCATCAGCGGGTGGGCAAAAACAGGCAGGGAGAGATTTAAAAGATGCTGGATCGATTTTCCGTCGAGCCGTGCCTGCATCAGCTCCTTCTGCCAGGAATCGTACGTCCAGAAAAGCTCCTGCAGGAACGAAAAAACAGCGGATACGCTGCTCTTAACGGCGATCGAAACCGGAGCCGGAAGTTCCTCCGGCAGTTCTTCGGTACAGAGAAGAAAAAGGGAGCTGCTTTCTTCCGGGAGGGAGGAAAGAAAGCCGATCTGTTCTTCTATGCAGAGAAAGACCCGGTGCGCAGTGGCTGCGGAGCCTGTCTGATAAAGAACAGGCAGCTCCAGTGTGCCGGAAAGCGGCAGGTTTTCCGGTGCAAGAACCGAAAAAGCGCTGCTTAGTTTATAAGCGAGAAATGCGGGGGAGAGCTTCATCGTATCATCCTCCCTGCGCGTGTCATATCGTAAAAATTCATAAAAACCTCCTCAGAAATGAGTGACGTTCTGCGGACGAAACCGCGGTACTTTTTATTTTAGCAGAACAAAAAGGTCTGTCAAGAAAGAAAAGACAGGGGTGCGGGAATTTTTACGGCGGCAACAAGTTAAGATTTTGTGAAGATAGTTGTGGTTTGCGGGGAAAACTGCTACAATATGGCTGATTTGGTTACTGTTCACTCAGCAGTGAAACACTTGCTGTTTCGCTGCGTAAGAACATGATTCAGGTGATTTGAAGTGGTTTTTTACAGAAGAAAAAAGAAGGTATGACTTTAATGTATCATATTATAGTAAATAAAAATCGCAGTCGGGGCGCGGCGAGAAGCTGTGGCCGGTAATTGAGGGCGAGCTTGAGCGGCGCA
>ENA-OQBT01000870-OQBT01000870.1-human-gut-metagenome-genome-assembly--contig:-NODE-870-length-15480-cov-3.787208_pt1 | contig 15480 bp, 14 predicted proteins | sample MGYA00242749_ERZ504557 | MGnify/ENA primary metagenome ERZ504557 (study PRJEB26092, sample SAMD00036243) | human gut metagenome | host: Homo sapiens | study: EMG produced TPA metagenomics assembly of... | reverse complement strand
TGGTGATACAAAGGAAAACCTGGTGGCAGCGGCAGAAGGCGAAAATTATGAGTGGACAGATATGTATGATGGCTTTGCTAAAACAGCTGAGGAAGAAGGATTCCCTGAGCTTGCAGCAAAATTCAGGCAGTAGGTGAGATTGAGAAGCACCATGAGGAAAGATATCGTGCACTTCTTAAGAATATTGAAACTTCACAGGTATTTGAAAAGAGCGAAGTTAAGGTATGGGAATGCCGTAACTGCGGACATATTGTGGTAGGAACTAAGGCGCCTGAAGTATGTCCGGTATGTAATCATCCACAGAGCTATTTTGAAGTACATGAAGAGAATTATTAAGGAGATGAGATTATTACGAAGAAGAAAGTGATTAATTCAAAAAAAGCAGTAATGATAGGCTGTGGCTTTGTTGGTTCTGCATCGGTATTTGCTCTGATGCAGAGTGGCTTGTTTACAGAGATTAAGTGATAATTTTTTTGCAAAGATTGTAGATTATAAATCTTCTTTTACAAGCGATAATAATCTGATGAAAACAATGATCATCAGGTGCTTCAAAACATCTTTCCAATTTGGTGCAGGCAGATATTATTGAACCAGTATCCGGTCACGGAAAAGGAAAATATAAATTCAAGAAGTAGTTTAGGTATTGTAAAATTTCCACTCGATGAGTGGAAATTTGCTTATATCCAGGGAATCGGCATTTATGAGAAGACAGGTTCTTTTTGCCACCTGTCGTCTGCCAGTATATAAAATTATGAAAAAGATTGCGAACCGCTGCAACTATTTCTCGGAAATCCTGTCTGTGGTGGGGCTATGAAACAGCAGTTCATTGGATTAAGACATTGCAAATGTGGTATCAGTTGGAAGATATCCGGACAAAGGGTGATATATCCAGTAGAATAGTATAAGAAGGTATGATGGTATGAAGATATTAGTAATTCCTGATGTTCATCTTAAACCGCAGATGTTTAAACAGGCTACAGCTCTTATGCATCAGGGAATTGCCGATCGAGCGGTATGTCTGATGGACATCCCTGATGATTGGGACAAGCAATATAATGTCGGACTTTATGAAGAAACTTATGATGAGGCTGTTCGGTTTGCAAAAGCATTTCCGGAAACAGCCTGGTGCTATGGGAATCACGATTTGAGTTATCTGTGGCATTGTCTGGAGAGCGGTTATAGCTCCATGGCTTCAATGACAGTGCAAAGAAAGTTGTTGGATTTGCGAGAGGCTGTTCCAGAAGATAATCCCATTAAATATGTTCAGAGAATAGACAATGTTCTCTTTTCTCATGGAGGCGTACTGAATTTCTTTGTAGAGGAATATGTTCCGCGAGCAAAATATAATGATGTGGATGCTGTGCTAGAGACGATTAATCAGCTCGGAAGAATCGAGATGTGGAATGATGCATCGCCGATCTGGCTGAGACCACAGCATTCAAAAATGAGATTATATAAGCCACGTAAGTTGTTGCAGGTTGTAGGTCATACACCTATGGATGCAATTACGAAAGAGGGAAATCTGATTAGCACGGATGTGTTTTCAACTTACAGAGATGGAAAGCCAATTGGAACAGAGGAGTTCCTCTTGCTCGATACAGTGACATGGGAATACTGCGGAATTAAGATGTAGAATCCGATACGTAATTGGATGCATATTATGTCTGCGTCTCAAATACGCTGCTTCTTTTTCATACTCTGTAATGGAAAACCAACGAAAATCTCTTTTTACCTCAAAAGAAAGTAATAGCCACCAAAAATATCGGAAAAACTTTGTGAAAAAATAGAATTGTGTTTCGCAAGGGTCCCCTGTAAAATAGCGGCAGGAGGAGAAAGAGAGAAAAGGAGATTCTTAATCTTATGGGAACAAATGAAAAGAATATGACTGCGGGATCCCCCGGAAAACTGATCATAACGTTTGCCATACCACTGATGCTCGGAAATATTTTCCAGCAGTTTTATACGATGGCGGACACCATGATTGTTGGCCAGGTGGTAGGAGTAGAAGCGTTGGCGGCAAGTAGGCGCCGGAGACTGGCTGGTCTGGCTGGTGCTGGGCATCATGACAGGTATCACACAGGGCTTTTCGATTCTTGTATCGCAGTACTATGGAGCAGGGGAAAAGGAAAATCTGAAATGTGCGGTGGCGAAAAGCTATATTATGACAGCATTACTGTCTGTGATTGTACTCGCAGTAAGTGAAGGAGCAGTTTATCACGTTCTTTTATTTTTGCAGACACCGGATAATGTTATTGATCTGACGATGCTATATTTACGGCTGATTTTTGCGGGAGTCCCGATTATAGCTGCCTATAATATCTTTGCGGCGATCCTGAGGGCACTTGGAAACAGCAGATCTCCATTGATTGCAATGACCGTGGCAGCAGTGATCAATGTGGGACTTGACTTGCTGTTTGTGGCAGTTTTTGGCTGGGGCGTAGCCGGAGCAGCCATAGCGACCGTTATTGCACAGGGATTTTCAGCCTTGTACTGTCTGCTTGTATTACGGAAAATCAGGATATCCGACTGGAAAAGGAGGATTTTTACAGGCAGCCGTCTATGAGTCTGCAGCTTTTGAAGCTGGGGACTCCTCTTGCCATACAGAACGTGATCATTTCTGTGGGAGGACTTACGGTGCAGTATGTGATCAATGGCTTTGGCTTTCTGTTTGTAGCCGGATTTACGGCAACGAACAAGCTGTATGGAATTTTGGAGATGGCAGCCGTTTCCTATGGATATGCGATTACAACGTATGTAGGGCAGAATCTTGGCGCAAAGAAATATCAGAGAATCCGAAAAGGTGTGCGCAGCGGTACGTATATGGCAGTGCTCACTTCTGTTTTCATTTCCGGTATGATGGTGCTGATTGGGCGTAATATATTGTCTCTGTTTGTATCCGGTGAACCGGAGCAGATCCGACAGGTGTTAGATATTGCATATAAGTATTTGTTTATCATGGCTGTCTTTTTGTGGATACTGTATTTGCTGCATGTGTATCGTTCCGCGATCCAGGGGCTGGGCAATACTTTGATTCCGCTTGCCAGCGGCATTGCAGAATTTGTGATGCGTGTCAGCGTTGCGCTGCTGCTGCCGAAATGGATCGGCGAAGAGGGAATATACTATGCCGAGATCTGTGCATGGAGCAGTGCAGCTGTTTTACTGATCATAAGCTATATGATTCTGATACGGAAATATAAAGATGCTAAAACGTCAGAAAGCTGATGCAGTCTCGCCTGCAAGAGGATTTTAGAGCTCTTACCCCGCTTAAAGCATAAGTAAGAAATAATACAAAAAAAGCAGTGCTGCAGAACGCAAACTACAGGAAACAGATTGGAAGGCGTACCCGAGGTACGACGAAAATCTGTCATGCAGTAATTTGCGCTCTGTGGGACTGCTTTTTTGCATGATTCTTGGAGTTTTGGGGAATTACGACAAGAAATAACCAAAAATTTCAATAACTAATCCAAAAATATTCTATTTTTTTTCAGACCGCTTGTGATTATAATGAATTCATCAGCTAGGAACGAAGCGAATCTAGCAAAATCACCAAACGGGAGGAATAAAAATGAAAAGAAAAGCATTAGCAACAATTATGGCAGTAGCTATGGCAGTATCCATGGCTGGTTGTGGCGGATCCCCATCAGAGTCTAAAGATTCTACCCAGAAAACAGAAACAGCAGATTCTACGGCATCAACGGGCGGAAGCGTAGAAAACAAGGACAAACCTCTGTGCTGGTTCAACCGTCAGCCATCCAGCAGTGCTACCGGCGAACTGGACAAAGATGCTCTGAACTTCAACGGAAATACTTATTATGTAGGTTTCGATGCAAACCAGGGTGCTGAACTGCAGGGACAGATGGTTCTGGATTACATCAAGAAAAACGCAGACACGATCGACAGAAACGGTGACGGCGTAATCGGATATGTTCTGGCAATCGGTGATATCGGACATAACGATTCTATCGCCCGTACACGTGGTGTTCGTTCCGCACTTGGAACAGGTGTAGATGCAGACGGCGGAGTAGATTCTACACCGGCCGGAACAAACGTAGACGGAAAAGCAAAGGTTGTGCAGGATGCAACTCTGGATGTAGACGGAAAAACATATACCATCCGTGAGCTGGCTTCTCAGGAAATGAAAAACTCAGCAGGTGCAACATGGGATGCTGCAACAGCTGGTAACGCGATCGGAACATGGACAGCTTCCTTCGGTGATCAGATCGATGTTGTAGTTTCCAATAACGATGGTATGGGAATGTCAATGTTCAATGCATGGGCAAAAGACAACAAAGTTCCTACCTTCGGTTACGATGCAAACAGCGATGCTGTAGCAGCAATCGGTGAAGGATATGGCGGAACAATTTCTCAGCATGCAGACGTTCAGGCTTACCTGACACTGAGAGTTCTGCGTAACGCACTGGACGGTGTAGACATTGATACCGGTATCGGTACAGCAGATGAAGCCGGCAACTGCCTGACAGAGGGTGAAGATTACAGATACAGCGAAGAAGAGAGATCTTACTACGCATTAAATATTGCTGTAACAGCCGATAACTACAACGATTTCACAGATTCCACAAAAGTTTACGATAAAGTTGCAAAACAGCTGGATGAAAGCAAGAGCCCATCCAAAAAAGTATGGCTGAATATCTACAACGCATCGGATAACTTCCTGAGCTCTACCTATCAGCCACTGCTGGAGAAATATGATGATCTGCTGAACCTGAAGGTAGATTACATCGGTGGAGACGGACAGACAGAGTCCAATATCACAAACCGTCTTGGAAACCCGAGCGAGTATGATGCTTTTGCAATTAACATGGTTAAGACCGATAATGCAGCAGCATATACATCACTTCTCTCCAAATAATCTGAGACAGAATAAAAGTGTAAATGGTAACGGTTCGGAGCCATGCGAAATCGAGATGAGGTCTCTGAATCGTTACCGTAAATGAATGAAATTATAGAGGGGTGTCAGCAATGATACCCTTCTTTACTAAGAAAAGGAAGCGCAGCTATGACAGAAGATAAGAATAAATATATCTTATCGATTAACGGCATGAGCAAATCGTTCGGTAGAAATAAGGTTCTGAAACATATCAGCATGAATGTCAAACCTGGAACCATTATGGGACTGATGGGTGAAAACGGTGCCGGAAAATCGACAATGATGAAATGCCTCTTTGGAACCTATCAGAAAGATGAAGGAACCATCGTACTGGACGGAAAAGAAGTGAATTTCTCCGGTCCGAAGGATGCACTGGAAAACGGAGTGGCGATGGTACACCAGGAGTTGAACCAGTGTCTTGAAAGAAGTGTTGTAGATAACATGTTCCTTGGAAGATACCCAAAGAATTCCGTTGGAGTGATCGACGAAGGAAGAATGAAAAAAGAAACATCAGACCTGTTCAGAAAACTGGGAATTACAGTTGATCTGACGCAGCCAATGAAGAAAATGTCTGTATCTCAGAGACAGATGTGTGAGATGCAAAAGCGAATTTCCTATCATTCCAAAGTCATTGTACTGGATGAACCTACATCATCCCTGACTGCACCGGAGGTTGAAAAACTCTTTAAGATGATGCGTCAGCTGAAGGCGCAGGGAATTGCTCTGATCTACATTTCACATAAAATGGATGAAATATTTGAAATCTGTGACGAAATATCCGTACTGCGAGACGGTATCTGTCATGACCAAGCCAAGTAAAGAAACGGATATGAACGAACTAATCGCCGCCATGGTTGGACGTTCTCTGGACAACAGATTTCCGCCTGTGGACAACACACCGGGAGAAACGATTCTCTCCGTACAGAATATATCAACAAAATATGCACCGAAACTGCAGAACATCTCTTTTGATATCAAAAAGGAGAAATTTTCGGATTCTATGGTCTGGTTGGTGCCGGTCGTACGGAACTTCTGGAGACAATCTTCGGAATTCGTACAAAAGCAGAAGGAAATATCGTATATGATGGAAAAGTACTGAACTTCTCCTCCCCGAAAGATGCTATGGATCACGGATTTGCTCTGATTACAGAGGAAAGAAAAGCCAATGGTCTGTTCCTGAAGGGCGATATTACATTCAATACTACCATTGCAAACATGAAGCATTATAAGAGCGGAGTCGCATTATCGCATGACAAGATGGTGCGTGCAACGGCTGAAGAAATCAAGATCATGCATACAAAATGTATGGGACCGGATGATATGATCGCCAACCTTTCCGGTGGTAATCAGCAGAAGGTCATCTTTGGTAAATGGCTGGAGCGTTCACCGAGCGTATTCATGATGGATGACCCGACACGAGGAATTGATGTTGGAGCAAAATATGAAATTTATGAACTGATTATCAATATGGCGAAACAGGGAAAAACAATCATCGTTGTTTCTTCCGAAATGCCGGAGATTCTTGGTATTACCAACCGAATCGGTGTTATGTCTAACGGACGTCTGGCCGGAATTGTAAATACCAAAGAAACAAACCAGGAAGAATTATTGAGACTCAGTGCTAAATACCTGTAACAGGAGGAAAATTGGAAATGGCAGAAAACAGCGTTATTATTTCGTCGGAAGAAGAAGCAAAGCTTTTGAAGCCGATCGATGAATATGTGGAAGAAATCCAGAAAAAAATCGATGCATTACGTGCAGACGGCTTTGACAAAGTGAGCGATCTGAAAAAACAGATCGCGATCGCAAAAGAAAACAAGAACTTATCCGCAACACAGAGAGATAAGATCATTGAAAACAGCAAAAAAGAGCTGGAAAATGCAAAAAAAGTAGAGGCAGACAACAAAGAAGAAATTAAAAAGCTGGTCGCAGAGGCAGAAGGCTATCTGGCTGCGCATTACAAAAAGGATTATTACGATGTAGTAAACAAAAGCTGCAAAGCTGCAAAAGCAGAAGAAAACAGCAGATACGAGAAGATCAAAGCAGATCTGAAGAGCGAGCATCAGAAAAAGATTGCTTCTCTGAAGGATGCAGAAGAGATCAAGGCCGAGAAATACGTGCTCAAAAACAAACTGTTTGACGCACAGATGGCTCATGAATCAAAGCTCCAGGAAATCAAGGACAGAAGACATGAAGCATTCATGCATAAATATCATCTGATCGACCTGCTGAGAGCGTCCAAATTCACATTCCAGCAGCAGAGAATACAGAAACTGGAAAATTACAGATATACCTTCGATTTATCTCAGTTCCTGTACAAAAACGGTCTGTATATCGTAATCATTCTGATCTTTATCGCACTGTGTATCATCACACCGATCGTTAAAAATACACAGCTGCTGACGGTTACCAACATCCTGAATATCTTACAGCAGGCATCCCCGCGTATGTTCCTTGCACTTGGTGTTGCCGGTCTGATCCTGTTAACAGGTACCGACCTTTCCGTAGGACGTATGGTTGGTATGGGTATGGTTACAGCAACCATCATTATGCATAACGGAATCAATACAGGTGCCGTATTCGGCCATGTATTTGACTTCTCCGCTATGCCTGCTACAGCGAAAGCACTGTTTGCACTGTTAATGTGTGTGATCTTTACAACAGTATTTGCCATGATTGCCGGATTCTTCATGGCAAGATTCAAAATGCATCCGTTTATCTCTACCATGGCGAACATGCTGATCATCTTCGGTCTGGTTACCTATGCGACCAAGGGTGTATCCTTCGGTGCGATTGATTCTGCTATCCCGAATACTTTCATTCCGCAGATCGGAAAATTCCCGACCATCATTCTGTGGGCTGTTGCAGCAGTTGCCATTGTATGGTTTATCTGGAACAAAACAACATTTGGTAAAAACCTGTATGCGGTAGGTGGAAATCCGGAAGCGGCAGCAGTATCCGGTATCTCTGTATTTAAAGTAACAATGGGAGCGTTTATGCTGGCAGGTATCCTGTATGGCTTCGGTTCCTGGCTGGAATGTAACCGTATGGTTGGTTCCGGTAGTGCAGCTTACGGACAGGGATGGGATATGGATGCCATCGCAGCCTGCGTAGTTGGTGGTGTATCCTTTACCGGTGGTATCGGTAAGATCTCCGGAGTTGTAACCGGTGTACTGATCTTTACCTCCCTGACATATGCCCTGACGATTCTGGGTATTGATACTAACCTTCAGTTCATTTTCGAAGGTATCATTATCCTGGCAGCCGTAACACTTGAACTGTCTGAAATATGTACAGAAAAAATAATGAAACATTCATAAAGATACCAGGAGTGCAAAGCACGTAGCAATCTGGTATCAAAGGGGTCAGAAAAACTTTTGATTCCAACATCTTCATAAACAGATAGAATATAAGACAGCCCGGTCGTCCGATGGATGACCAGGGCGGTCTTTTGTTCTGTTTTGGCAAAAATTTTTGTAACTATTCATTCAGCAGAGAGCAATCTTCTGCTATAATAAAGGAACAACAATATGCTCCGCAAAACAGGAGGATAAGGATGGAACAATATAAAGTGATTCTTGTCGATGATGAAGTAGAGGTCATCGATGTTATGAAAAAAAAGATCCGCTGGAATGATCTGGGATTTGACGTAGTGGGAAGTGCCACCAACGGCGTGAAGGCTTTGGAGCTGGTGGAAAAGCTTCAGCCTGATGTGGTGCTGACGGACATTAAGATGCCTTATATGGATGGACTGGAGCTGGCAAGAAAGCTGAACCAGGACTATCCCAATATTTACATTATGCTTTGCACCGGTTTTGATGAATTCGAATATGCAAAAGAGGCCGTCCATCTGGAAATTAAGGAATATATGCTGAAACCCATCAGCGCCACCGAGCTGTCAGAAAGCCTGATGAAGCTGAAAGCCACACTGGACAGGGAACGGGAAGAAAAGTTAAATGTAAAAAAACTGGAAGACTATTTCCAGGAGGTATTACCAAAGCTGCAGTCCAATTTCTTCATTTCCCTGATTGAAGGAAGAGTCAGAGAAGAGGACTATGAACGATTCCTTTTGGATTATCAGGTGGATATGAAGGGACCTTTGTTTTGCTGCATTATCTTTCATACCTCGGAAAATGATGTGCCGGATGGGATGAATCCCTTATTATTATCCATGTCCGTGGAACGGGAGGTCAAACAGCGGCTGATGGAGAACTGTAATTGCCAGGAATTCATCTATATGGGTAATACCATTCTGATTATGGAACTCCATTCAGAAGATGAGATAGCTCAATTGACGGACAAGTGTGACCGGTTCTGCCGCTGGGCATGGAGAATTATGGGGGCGGCGGTTACCGCAGGGATCGGAACCGTCTGCAACAGTCTGTACGACATCAGTATTTCCTACGAGGGAGCCAGAGAGGCGGTATCCTACCGTGTCCTGTACGGAACGAAACGAGCCATCAATATCGCAGAGATCGTTCCCAAAGAGTCAAAAAAGGCGGTTCCCTTAGAAGAAACAAAGATGCAGGAGCTGTTTCGTGCCATCCATGTAGGGGATCAGGAAAAGATCCGGAAAGAAGCCATCAAAGAGACAGAAAAGCTCCATAAGAATGCAGCCACCATCAGCCAGTACAATCTGGCCACCATGGAGATTGTCAGCGGCTTTTTCAAATTCTGTGCCAATAATTCCATGGATTTCAATGAAATTTCCGGAAATGTACAGAATCTTTACGAAAGAGTGACTCAGCTGGATGAAAGCTCTATGACAAACTGGATCATCAATATGTCTATGGCGATCAGCGAAAAACTGAGAAGTACCAGAAACAGTACCTCAAGACGGATCATTACCGATGCGCAGAACATTGTAAAAGACAGATATATGGAACCGGCGCTCTCTCTGGATGATGTGTGCGCAGATCTTGGTGTGTCCAATTCTTACTTTTCGTCCATTTTTAAAAAGGAAACCGGTCAGTCCTTCGTCTCCTATCTTACGGATTACCGAATGGACAGGGCAGAAGAAATGGTGCTGAACACCGATGAAAAAAGCTATAAGATCGCAGAAAAAGTGGGATATCAGGATGCGAACTACTTCAGCTATGTATTCAAAAAGAAATTCGGTGTTTCCCCTTCCAAATACAGAGCTTCCGGAAAATAGGGAACAGGTGAAAGGGAAAATACATGAAAGATAGAAAAAGAAAGCCGGATTCCCGGAAGAACATCGTATTTAACATACAGTCGATTATCCTGTCTGTCCTTATGGCGATTTCACTGGTTACGATCATTGTAATGGGATTGCTGCTTTACCATCGATTCAAGCTGGCATTGGAAAAAACAGCAGTGGACAACACGGAAGCTACTGTAGAGGCTACCGTGGATCGGTTAAATGCAGACCTGCTGGATATTCGGCAGATTATAAACGGGGCAAACTACAACGTGGTCCAGCAGTTTGATATATCCAGCCGGGAATTCTCGGAGCAGTTCAGTCTGCTCTATGAGACCAACTCCGATAAGATTCAGAGCCTGGCTTTGTATGACCCCAAAGGAAATCTGATTGCATCGGAGCCGGTGGCGGCAGAAAAGAAAAATGTGAAGGTGCAGACGCAGGAATGGTATAAAAATGCGGAAGATGCCATTGAAAATATACACTTTTCCACACCGCATATCCAGGAGCTGTTTGAGGACGGCTCTTATCGGTACCAATGGGTCGTTTCCCTGAGCAGGTATGTAGATGTCAACAAGGGAGAGACACCGGAAACCGGTATTCTTTTACTGGATATGAAATATTCTGTGATCAGGGACGTGATGAAGCAGATCAATGACTGTTCCGGCGGAATCTACTATTATCTGACCAGTCAGGACGGAGAAATGATCTACCATCCCCGGGGAACGGAATTAAACCGCGGATTATTTGAAGAAAACAGTCTGGAAGCGGCAAAATACGAGGACGGAACCTACGAGATCCGTTCCGGCGGTCAGAACGAGACCGTGATCGTCGGCAGCGTAGCCTATACAGGCTGGAAAATGATCGGTGTTGTGCCGGAGAGTGTGCAGGCGGCAAACTACAAGACTTCCGTTACTATGTATTTGCTACTGTTCTGGTTCTTATGGTCATGCTTTGGAGGAAACCAGCTGGTTTCCCGGAAGATATCCAAACCGATCCGGGAGCTGGATGCTTCCGTCAAGGCCCACGAGGCAGGAGGAAAACCGGATATCTATATCGGCGGCTCCTCGGAGATCCGCCATCTGGGACATTCTGTGCAGAAGTCCTATGAACAGATCGAAAAACTGATGGACGAGATCATCCGGCAGCAAAATGAACGAAGAAAAAGTGAACTGGATGCCCTGCAAAGCCAGATCAACCCCCATTTTCTGTATAATACACTGGAATCCATCACGTGGATGGTGGAAGCCCAGGAAAATGAAGCAGCGGTTCGTATGATTTCTGAACTGGCAAAATTACTTCGTGTCAGTCTATCCCGCGGTAAGACCATCATTCCCATTAAGGATGAGCTGCAGCACAGCAGAAGCTATATGAATATCCAGCTGGCCCGGTACAAAGAGCGGTTTAAAACAGAATTCCGAATCGAGGAAGAGATCGAAAACTGCTGCATCGTAAAGCTGGTGATCCAGCCCATCCTGGAAAATGCCATCTATTATGGCGTTGGCAATATGGATGAGGATGATGGCGGTATGATCATCGTCAGCGGAAAAAAGAAAGACGAGGACATTCTGATCACCATCGAAGACAATGGGATGGGCATGCGGGAAGAAGTCCTGGAAAATATTCTGACGGATAACAGCAAGGTTCCGAAGCATGGTTCCGGTGTGGGCGTGATCAATGTGCATTCCAGAATCCGGCTGATGTTTGGCGAAGAATACGGACTTTCCATAGAAAGCGAACCGGACGAAGGAACAAGGGTTACGATCCGTATTCCGGCAATCCCATATACACCGGAAAACGCAGAAGCATTGGAATTACAAAAATACATACAGAGGAGACCGGGCGGATGAAAAAGAACAGAATGAAATTTCTTATAATTGAGTTTCTTTTGCTGCTGCTGGCAGTATTCTTTGTATGGAAGATTTTCGATCAGAACGTAGCAGAGCCCCGGATTGCGGTGATTCTTCCGGAGTCCGGTGACAAACGCTGGGATGCCCTGATCAAGGGAATGAAGCAGGCTGCGGCAGAGAACAACGTTCATATGATCATCTGCAATACGGAAGAGATCGACGGGCCGGAGGCGGAAAGAGAATTTATCAGGGAACAGAAGGACAACGATATTGATGGCTTTATCATATATCCGGCACCCGGTCATGAGACGGAAAATATGCTGAAAAAAGAGTGTGGAAATAAACCGTATCTGCTGATTGCAGATGGTCTGGCGGTAAAAGAAGGGAAAACTGCCAGTCCCACGATCCAGCCGGATTACCGGGAGATCGGAAGATGGCTGGGAGAACGGCTGAGAACAAAAAAGCAGAAGATCGGAATTATCGCCGACTGGAAAATGTCCGAGGCTGTACAGGCGGAGATTTGTGGATTGAACGAGGCGCTGGAAGGCAGCGAAAGCAAGATCAGCTGGTGTATTTACCGGAGAAAAGAACAGGACATTGTGGAGCGGATGAAGAAGGAAACAGAGGCGGATGCTCTTGTCATCCTGGATGCAGGAATATTGGAAGAGTTTGGAGAGCAGGCAGAAAATGGAACATACGAGGGCGCGGAGCTTTATGGAGTGGGTTACAGTCTGAAGACGATTGCACTTCTGGATAACGGAAACATTCAGGGGCTGGCTGTGCCGGACGGATATGAAATCGGCTATAAAAGTGTGGAAGAAATAACCAAAAGGATCGAGCACAGGTCTTATAAAATGCAAGGATATATAACCGAATATCAGGTACTTGGCAAGGAAAATTTCTCTATGGACGAAGATTTAGAAAGGTTTTTATATTCCTATGAATAAAAAGAAAAGAAGGGTGGCAGTATTATTATCTGCCACGATAGGGAGTGCGGTGCTTGTGCTGTCGGGGTGTTCCGGCAAGTCGGACCAGACAGAGAAAACCTGCGGGTCGGAGTGATAACCTACACTCAGGATGATCCGTTTATCAATGGATTGACGGATGAACTGAAGGCGCAGCTGAAAGCCATGGAAAACAAAGAACGAAGGATTATCGTATCGACAAAAAGCGGAAACGACGATCAGCAGGAACAGAACGAAAAGGTGGAAGAGATGATTGATGCCGGCTGTGATGTGCTCTGTATCAATCTTGTGGACCGGACAGCTCCGTCCCGGATCATCCGAATGGCAAGGAATGAAGACATTCCTGTGATCTTTTTTAACAGGGAACCGGTAAGGGAAGACCTGATGCAGTGGGAAAAGCTGTATTATGTGGGCTGTGATGCAGAACAGTCCGGGATTATGCAGGGCGAGATTGCAGAAGAATACATCAAGAGCCATCCGGAAGTCGATAAAAATCAGGATGGAAAGATCCAATACGTGCTTCTGGAAGGAGAAGCAGGCCATCAGGATGCCATCAGCAGAACAGAGTATTCCGTAAAGACACTGATGAAGAATGATGTTATACTGGAAAAGCTAAGCTATCAGCTAGCGGACTGGAACCGGGGACAGGCGGAAAACCGCATGAACCGTCTGATCAGCCAGTACGGAAAAAAGATTGAACTTGTTATGTCCAACAACGATGAGATGGCACTTGGGGCTGTGGAGGCCTATCGGAAAGCAGGCTATGCCCGGGAAGACTGGCCGGTGATCTTCGGAATTGATGGCCTGGAAGAGGCTCTGGAAGCCGTAAAGGCAGGAGAGATGCAGGGCAGCATCCTAAATGACAGAGTGGATCAGGCAAAGGAAATGGCGAAAATGGCAGTGGAGCTGTTCGAGGGAGAGGACTTTGAACAGGAAAGCCTGAAAGAAGGCCGGTACTATTTTTCGGAATATCAGAAGGTAGACGGCAGCAACATCGATGAGTACCTGAACGCAGAAGAGACGATTTCCCACTCCGAAATGTAAGCAGGAAGACTGCGTTTGCAGGCAGAAAGAGTAAGTAAAGACGTGTCTTTATTTTAAACCAATCAAGCAAGCAGCGAAGCGGATTGCGAATATCCGCCTGACAGAATGAGGAAAAACAGATGGAACATACATGGACCAAAGATTTTTATCAGGAGACAGATCCGGCGAAACGGCAGCAGATCTTAAAAGAACATATCGGAGAGGAGGAAACCTGGGAAGAAGAATACCGGGCTCGGCTCTGGACGGCCCGATACGGACAACGCAGGCTCCAGAAGGATGAATTTGTCAAATGCCTGGTGGAACTGAAGTATCTGGCGGAAGGAACCTCTCTGGATCTGGGAGGCGACAGAAGAAAGATGGGAGCCCGGATTCTCTCTACGTTGTGCCTGGCGGAAGCCATGCAGTCAGATGAGGGATACCAGAAAATTCTTGCAGATGAACTGTACAATGTATTCCTGAAATTTATTCAGGTCAGCAGAGGAGGCAGAGATTTACCTCTCTGGTATTCGGCATGGGACAATTGTCCGAAGAAGGAATCGCGAAAAAAATCGCCGAACAGATCAGTGTGATCGCGTTCAAGGCACCACGCCTGCTTCACATGGAAAAAGAATTCACCCTGCTCCGGGAAGCCGCCCTCCGGGCATATCGGCAGGAGTATCCGAACAGGGAGCATTTCCTGAATAAATATTGAGGTTATTGCAGTAATGTCTGAACAGTGGCAGGCGGAAAGAGAAAGGAGAATAAAATGGAATACAGAAAATTTGACAATGTTATAGTAGCAAGGATTGACAAAGACGAGGAAATATTGGAGCAGCTGAGGGTAATTGCCATAAAGGAGAATATAAAGCTTGCCAGTGTCCAGGCTCTTGGAGCGATCAATGATTTCACAGTCGGAGTATACAAGACAGACGAAAAGAAATATTATTCAAACAGCTTCCAGGGGTATTATGAAATTACATCACTGACAGGTACAATCAATACAATGGATGGAGAATACTATGCACATCTTCATATGAGTGCCGGAAATCAGAAGGGCGAGGTGTTTGGAGGACATCTGAACAGAGCGATTGTCAGTGCAACCTGTGAGCTGGTCATCACGGTAATTGACGGAAGAGTGGACAGAGTTCATGATGAGGAAACCGGACTTAATATTTTTAAGTTTAACTGAAGCTGCAAAGCAGCTATTCGGTTATGAGCAAGTAGCGAAGCGGATTGCGAATATCCGCTTGACTTAAAAGCCTGAGAGGAAATAGTGAGAAGCAACATCGGGATGCAGCGTAAGCGAAATCGAGATGTGATCTGAAGAGATAATACAATTTACGAAAAAGTGGATTTTCCACATAAATACCTGAACTGGAGGTGTATGGGCTATGATAAAAGAACATTATTCGATCCTGTTTTGCAGCTTAACGGGTAATACAAAGAAGCTGGCTGATGCAATCTATGAAACGTTGCCAAAGGACAAATGCGATTATTTTGGCACAAACGATTCGCAGGTACCGCAATCCGACGTATGCTATATCGGGTTTTGGACGGACAAAGGGAATGCGGACCAAAAGACATTAGAATTGC